>Ga0181347_1000086_pt1 | contig 27395 bp, 19 predicted proteins | sample Su13VDMM110SN_FD_130102 | JGI IMG/M metagenome (GOLD analysis project Ga0181347, IMG submission 130102) | Freshwater viral communities from Lake Michigan, USA - Su13.VD.MM110.S.N | ecosystem: Environmental > Aquatic > Freshwater > Lake | place: USA: Michigan | collected 2013-07-16
CCTCCGTAAGCTTGCCCGCTGCAACGTCCATCGGCGGCACCGCGTTCCTCGGCTGCACCAACCTTAGAACCATCAGTCTGCCCGCTGCGACGAGTATCGGCGGTGATGCGTTCCGATACTGCACCACCTTGACCTCTGGAGTATTTATAAATGCCCCCTTATCTGGACTCAACGCTACTGCTTTAACAGGCTCCTCCATAACCACTATCCGCCTTCGCCCTGCACCAAACACACCTTCAGGCTGGACGACAGGTGCGAGCCAGACAATTAAAGGTAAGTCTGGTGTCACCGTCCTGTCCAACTGGACAACCTATCCTAATCTTCCATAATGAGTAAAAAAGTACACTTCATATCTGGTCTTCCTCGCTCCTGTTCAACGCTACTCATGCAATTGATGGCGCAGAATCCTCGCGTTCACTCCACCCCCACAAGTGCGGTTTACGATCTTGCTGAGAATGCTCGTAAGGGTATTGAGTGTGTTACCGCAAAGGCAACTCCTCCCGTCATTATGGCGGGTATTGCATCAGACTTCGTGCGTGGCGGAATCCTTCATGCGTATGATAGTGCAACCGAACGCCCAGTAGTTGCCGAAAAGTCGCGTGCGTGGTGTATGTCGCCCGATTTACTTTTTCATCTATTTCCCAATGCAAAACTTATTATTCCCGTCCGCGATATACGTGGGATTGTATCATCTTTAGAAAAGAAACACCGCGAATCTCCAGTTCGTTTTGCACCTGGCGAGGATGCGAGTTGGATTACTCTTAATGGGCGCGTCCAAGGTTGGTTAAACTCTGGTCCAGTACCTGCTGCGCTGCAAGGTGTACATGAGACGGCAAACCGTTTCCGCGACCGTGTGCTTTTCGTTCACGCAGAAGAACTTACTGCCAAACCAGCCGAAACGATGGCGAAGGTTTGGGCTTATCTGGGCGAAGAATTTACCGCTCATGACTTTACAAACGTCGCACAATACACGCAGGAAATTGATATAGGCTGGCCTTATGGTGACCATACTATTCGCGGAGCCGTTACCCCGCTTCGCCCTGACTGGAACGAGGTTCTTGGTCGTGACGTTTCCGAAACTCTCCGTCAAAAGTTTGACTGGATTAATTCACTTTAATATACTATGAAATACGCAATCCTTGGCCCTCAACACGGCATCAGTCGCGTGCGCGATACCGCACCACTCTCAGGCATCCGTCATGTCGAAATCACCGATGCGCAAGCCGAAGAAATCGCAACGCTCACGCGCCCAATTTGGCTTGACGGTGCGCCGACTACCCGCGCAGCTGTCCTTGCTTCTGGCGACCGTATTCGTTGGGACGTTGATCTTGAAAAACTTGTGCGCTTTACCCCAGCACCTCCCGCACCTCCCGCACCTCCCGCCACCGTGCCACTCTGGGCTTTCAGACAAATACTTATTGAGGATGGTTTGCTTGCCACCGTGCAAGCCGCTATTGCGGGTAACTTCATACTCACTAACTTTCTTGAATACGGTAACTTCGTTGATCGTTCCAGCCCCGCCCTTACGCAGCTTGCTGAATCACTTGGCAAGACATCCAATGACTTGGATTCTCTGTTTAGGCGTGCTGGCGTTTTAAAGATTTGATATATAAATATTGAAATAATAACGAAAGTAGTGTAATAAAGTTTATTATGTATCATTTTAATGGAAAAGATTATGCTTATCGCACTTTCTTGGAAACACATGCTAAAAGCATTCCAGCACAATCAAAAGAAAAGCAAAAATTAGCAATAGCATCTCTTAATTCATTAGTAAACATATTCGATCAGGAAGTAAAAGATAAGATTATTGAAAATCCTGATTTACTTGTATTTGCAAGTAATTTAATTTTAGCTAATTACGCTAATAAAAATGATGATTGTATTTTATTAGAAGATTTAGTAGAAGTGGCTCAAAAGTTTAAATATAAACAAGTAAATTTAGAGCATAATAGAGACTCAGTTCGCGGAGTAATTGATGAATTCGGCTGGTCTATTTATCCAAGTAATGAAATTATCGAAGAAGAAGAAATAAAAAATCAATCTAGTCCAATTCAATTGGTAATTGGAGGATATTTATGGCGTGTGGTAGATCCTGAATTATGCTCTCTTATAGAAGAAGCTTCCAACGAAAAAAGTGATAATTATTTAGCGATATCCACCTCTTTCGAGTTCTTATTTAATGATTATTTAATTTGCGTTAGCCCAGATAAGAATGCGTTAAATCCAAATGCGCGTTTTATTACTAAAGAAAGTGCTGAATGGGAAAGCTTTGATAGCAAACTAAAAGCTAACGGTGGTTCTGGAAAAGATGGCGGTATGCTTATTTTCCGTATTCTAAAAGACGAAATACTTCCAGTCGGTGCTGGAATTGTAAAAAATCCCGCATCTGGAATAAAAGGAATAGTAGTTGTCAATGAAGATTCAGTAATTAAAGTCGAAGATAACGAAGAAAAAGCTACCGAAAATCCTTTATCTCAATATTTAGATGCGAGAGATGAAAATATAAACAATGAAGATTTTAGTGTAAAACAAAATAAATTCAAATTAAAAATTCCTATGGTCATTAAATCATTACAAGAACTAGAGTCCCACTATTCGGACTTTACCAAACTAGAAGCTAAAACTGCCGTTGCCTCAATTCAAGGCTTTATGGAAGAAAAAGTTAAAGAGCTTTCTGAAAAATACGCTGCTGAACTAAAACAAAAAGAAGAAGCCGCTGCCGTTGCTGAAAAAGTAAGAGCCGAACTTGAAGATAGAGCTTCTAATCTCGGAAAAGCTATCGAAGATCTTCAGGCCAAACTACACGAAATCGAAGAAAAACAAGCTGCCACCTTTGCTGAACAAAAATTCAATGACCGCATGGCTTCCTTAGATGAAACTTTCGATCTAGAGGAAGATGATCGTTCTATTCTCGTAGATGAAGTTAAGGCAATGAAGTCAGACGAAGCTTTCTCTTTATTTATGGACAAGCAAAAGAAGCTAATGAAAGAAAAAACAAAATCATATAAAGCTGAAAAAGCTAATTATATGAAACAACAAATGGCTAAAGCTGGCCTTACCGTCGAAATCGACGAAAAAACTTTAGACGTAAAAGAAGTCTTCGCTTCAGTAAAACAAGATTCTTCTAGCGTTCAAATTCCAAATACCCCTGCTATAACAGAAGATTTACGTGAAAAAACCCAAAGAGCTTTCTCTGAAGGAATTTCTGTAGCTGGCGTTAAAAGATAAAAAAAACTAAATATTAGTATAAAATAATAAAAAATAGTGTATCAACTTTCAAACCAATAACTGGATATAAAATATGTCACAACTCAATAATACTTACGTAGACATCCTTCCCTTCAAGCAAGAAAATCCTTGGGGCGTTGTTAACTTCTACTCTCTTAATACCACTGGCTTTGGTGGTCGTTTCGTTACCGTTCTAACTGGTAATCAAGATCCCGCGCTTTCCGCTGGTGATTTTGCTGCTGTTGGCCCTGGCGCAAGCTTTGAAGGAGCCGTTAGCTTACGCTACGAGCAACCTCGCAAAGTTCGCTACGCTGCCGCTGGCGACAACAAATACGCAGTTCTCGGCCTAGCCCTAAATGGCACCATCGAATTTGACGAACATGGTCGCAAAGTTGTTCTTCTCGATTCTTATGTTAAAGCCGAAAAACAAATCGTCGCTTCTGGCGAAACTGTTCCTGTTGCTACCGATGGTATTTATACCCTAAAGCAAGGCGCTTACAGTGGGACTCCTCTTCCTGGCTCTGTTGGTATTATCAATGGTTCTGCTGGTCAAATCACTTTCATTGCCGCTGCTAACGCCGCTCCTTATATCGGATCTGGTCTAGACATCTGCAAAGTGCTCTCTACTTCTGGTTCTTCTTTCGGTGGATATGTCCAAGTAAAGATCAGTCTCTAATCAACATAAGTAGTATAAAAAAATAAATTTATTAACATGAAAGAACAATACGGAAAAATTTCTATCAAAGCAGGTTCTGACGCTGCTAAACTTATCGCTCAACTTGGTTCTCGTAACAAAAATGAATCCCTAGCCGCTCAAGAATCCTTTGCGGCTTTCATGGGTCCAGTTATTCAACAAGTTGTCGAACAAGCCCCTGTCGTTGGCAATCTTTACGCCTCTGACACCTATGCCGAAGGCACCGCGCCTTCTGTTCCACTCGATGTTTATTACGATGTAAAAGATCGTAACTTCATCAATGTTTGGACCCAATCAATCGCTGGTGGTCTTGCCACTTCCGAAGTTCGTGGTCTTGACGAACTATTCCTAAACACTTATACTCTTGATACCGCTGTATCAATGAAGAAAAAGTATGCTCGCGAAGCTCGCGTTAATGTAGTAGCTGCTACTATGAATCGTGTTGCTCAAGAAATTCTTGTCAAACAAGAAATCAATGCGGCTAACATTCTTCTAAAAGCCATTGCTGACGCTCAATTTGATAGCGATGAAGATGGCGTAATTGATACCCGTCAAGTTCTTCGCGCTGCTACCGCTGGCTCTTTCGGTATGGATGATATCAATCGTCTCTTCACCCTAGCTGCCCGCACCAAACCGTCTTGGTTCGGTGGCACCCCTGTTGGTGGTTCACAAGGAATCACCCATCTCTTAGTCTCCCCTGAGATCGTAGAGAGCATCCGCGCTATTGCTTACAACCCTGTTAATACCAAAGCTGTTCCAAATACCGATGAATCAACCGTTCTCGCCGCTACCGACTCTGTTCGTAACGGAGTTTGGAATCTAGCTGGTACCCCCAGCTTCTTTGGTGTTGAGCTAGTTGTAGCTTACGAAATGGGCAAAGGTCGTCGTTATAATAAAGTATTCGCGAAATATGCTGCTTCTACTAGCTATGCTGGTTCTGCCTTCACCCAAGCTAACGAACAAATCATCGTTGGTCTTAACCTCGCTGGCACCAATCCGCTCGTTAAACTTAGCGAAGCTGGTGCGGAAGGTCAAACCTTCAGCCTATCACCAGACGATCAGTTCTTAAATCGTCAAGATACCATTGGTTTCTATGGTTCAACCCGCGAAGGTCGCGCTATCCTAGATAGCCGTGGCTTAGTTGGTCTAATCTCGTAATAGAGTTAAAAAACTAAAAATTAATCTCCACTCAAAAGGTGGGGATTTTTTTTGTTTATTTTTTAATAAATAAAGGTATAAATTTATTGACTTTGCGTGTAATTAGCAATGCTAAGTATAACTATAAAGGAAAAAGGAAAAAAGGAAAAAATATGGTACGCACAAAAAAACTCGCTTCTAAAATCGCTACAGGAAATGTTGAAATTCAGGGTCCAGAGGACTCAATTTATTCACTAGTTGGATATAGTCAATTCCCATACAAGCAAGACACTCAAGCTGAATATGAGTCTTTTATAAGAGAAATGAATCTTGCTGATTTGCAACGTCACGCAGTTCAACAAGGTGTTATTCCAAACGCTGTATCTAGGGCGGTATTGACCGATAGATTGGTTACTAAGTTCTTGAAAGCAAAATTTGCATTCGTTAATGTAAAGAATACGAACCCAGTAACCGCAAAATTACCAAAAAAAGACGAAGAAGATATTGCTAATTTGTTAGCTCGCGGACGTTAATTTAATTATTTAGTGTATCACTCAGAATGAATTGTAATTATATTTCTGGGCTGGCAAATGAAATCTACGGGGAGATAGGATCACCTTCTTCTACGAGCGTTTCTTTTATTAGTGGCAAACTACTCAGCGATTCATTCTTGGGGCAGCTTGGCGCACTAACATATAAATGCTACACAAAAGAAAGTGGATGCGTTAGTCCAGCTTTAGATCCTGGTGAGCAAGCTATTTCTTTCTTGCTTTATATTGGAAATTATTACAAAAAAGAAGTTTTAAATTATCTTGGTGCCGCTGGTGTGAAAAGAGTTTTAAGTGTTAGAGAAGGCGATAGTTCAATATCTCTTTCTAATAGCACAACAGAGGCAAAACTAATTAGAGATTTAGCAAAAGACTATACCGAACAAGCTAAAGAAGCTGCTGATTTATATAACCGTGGCTTATCTACTGCTAGACAAGTTCAATTTTACACAATAGACCAATATTCTACTGCTAACGGCTCTGAAAATCAATATGGTCCTCAACTGGGAAGACAATAAGTTGTGTATAATTTTTATAATGTAGCTTTATTTGTTTCTTCTGGGGACTCTTTTTCTAACCAGACTGCTACTGGCGCAATAAATCAACTTTCAAGAATACAATCTTTTGATTTTTCAATTGATTTCAATAGGGAATTAGTTCAATATACTGATTTATCTTTTGAAAATGCAAAAAATAAAGCTCCAATAGTTAATTTTAATTATAACTATTTAGTTACAAATGGACAAAATGAAAAAAAGGTTGGTTTGCTGGTCAATAGAACAGGCGAATCACTTTTTAAAAATCTAAATACAGAAAAAAATTTCTATCTTTTAGCATCTAATAATAATAAAGAGCCAAATTTATCCAATATAGGTAGTTGTAATATATTTGGCCTTGGCAATTGTCTTATTAACGAATATTTAGTAACAGCGGAAGTTGGTAAGTTTGTAGTTTCAAACGTAAATGGACAAGCACTAAATGTAGATTCTTATACTGGAAATCCAATCAATTTAACTAGTCCTGCTTTAGCCGATAATGGACAACTTTATGGAAATCAGTTCTCTATAAGATCTGGAAGTTCTTTGTTTAATGAAAACGGAAGTTTTCCAGATCAAATTTCCGCTCTTTCTCATGGTGATATAATGATGGAAATTCCAATTGATTTTGGATTTGCAACTCATATGTCTGGATCAAATTCCTGTCTTTTGCAAAACTTTACATTAAGAATTGGAATCCAACGGGATGAAAATTATATAATGGGAAAATATTCGCCAAATAGACAAATGAAGATGCCAGTATCAATTGATCTTTCGGCGGATATTATTTTAACAAAGTTACAGCAAGATTCTTTGGCGAGAGGTTGTTATGATGAATCAAAAGACATAAAGATAATAATCAAAAAACCATGCACTGATTTTTTGGCTATAGAATATTTTATAAAAGGATTAAAATTAACTACAGTTTCTTTTTCGTCCAGTATATCAAATAGAATTGTTGGTTCTTTTTCTTGGAAAGGTTATGTAACTGACTTTAATTCTTCTAAATTAAATGTTTATGCTACCGAAGCTTTTGATAATAATTCACCCTCTTCTTATGTTCTTAATTATTGCAGTTCAATAACTGGTACAGATGAATTTGGTCAGCAATTCATTTCGGAAGAATGTTTTTATAAGAGGATACAAACTTGATTACTTATATTCCAACTGGTAAAGAATATTTGCCTTATGGGTACTGGGGCGGATTTGAGAATGCGCGTGGTCATGATTTTGTTTCTTTTGGACCTAATCAAACTGGTATTCCATTAACTAGTGGTCAACTTTTTACTGGTTTTTGGGGAGGATATTTTCAAAATAATGAGATAAAAGTAAGAAAACTTGAAAATAATGAATTCCCAAGAAAAAACTTTACTGGAACTAAGATTGATTGGCTTGGTAATAACTTAGCTTCTTCCAATATAGATAGATTTACAAATTTCTCGATGTGTTTTGATAATTCTGGAATTCCAGTAATTGCTCTTCAAGACAACGGAGATTCTAATGTTGGATACGCTGGGAAACCAGAAGTTAGAGTTTTTTCTTTAATCAGCGGAAGTTTATTTCAAACTGGTTGGAATGGTGAATCACCAACCTTAGTTAATTCAACAAACTTAAATAATTATAGTTTTGTAACTGGAAGAGATCTTGAATTTAGGACAGGTCAATTTACATGTTTTTACAAAAAGGGTAATCTTTTAGCAAAAAGATATGGGACAAACAGATGGAATAGGGAAATGATAGTAACTGGCGTATCTACTAGTGGTTTAGATTTTATTACAAAATCTAGCTTTTGGACATCCAATGAGCAATCCTCGCAAAAACCACCAAGCCAGTTGTTAATGCTTTCTTCGTCCAAAGACGGTCAAGTAATAAAAGTTACTTCTACTAAAAAATATTTTGATTTTATATTAGAAGATTTTAATATTTACGATACTGGGAAGAGATTATTTTTTGAGAGTGGAGTAGGAAAAACAAAAGATATTTATTATTTAAAACAAGTTGCTGGTTACATAAAAAACAATAATACTTATTTTAATGATGGATTTGATCTATATCAAACTGGATCTTTAACTGGTCAATCATTTTTTGTTTCTGGATTTGTTTCTGGTAACACCCTTGGTAATTTATCTATTCAGAATTCTTTAACATATGGAGAAAATGTTTCGGGTAGTGATATACTTTCTAGAAAATACATCGGTTATATAGTAAAATTTTATTCTGGTGCAATAAATTCTGGATCAAATGATTTTAATTTTACAGACTTTAATTCTATAGATTTTTATTAATATGGCTACAATTTTCGAGAGAGTTCCTTTAAGCGGAGAAAACTGTTTAATTCTAGATTCAAAAGAATCTCTTTCATATCCATTCGATCTTGGAAATTGGGAAAGAATAAGAGTTGGGGTTGCACTCTCTTTAACAAGTTGGTCACAACTAAATGGAGGAATAGAACCAGAGCAAATTGAAAATGCGGGGAGATATGATTATACAAGAAGTTTTTACTTTGGAATAAAAACAAATAATGAATCTTATCCCGATTCGAATAAATGCTCTTATATCGGAGTTGGAAGTGAAAATGTAGCACCTCCATATTATAATAATAGCCCTCTTACATTATATACTTATAATAATGGTCAAACGTGTGAAATTTATTATGCAGTTCCAGTTATTGTACCTAGTGGAAATTTTAATGAGCAACCCGCATATACTAATTATACCCAGATAAAATTGCCTCCTACTATTAATCAAAGTGGACTAAATTCTTATTTTTGTAATATGTTTTGTTTGGAAATTAAAATAAAAAATAGAGGAACATCAAATCAATCTTATTCTATTGCTATGAAGTTTCATCAAAATGATGCTGAATCTCAGGCAAATGGTGCTCCACCCTTTGCTTTGAATTTTCCATCTTTAAGCCAAATGAGAAAAGACTTAGCTAATATTGCATTTACTTCATCTCCAGATACTGGTTATTTTACATCTACTTTTAATAATTCGGGAACACCAGCGCCAATACCTGATGCTTTATATATTCACAATCCATTTCTCTCAAATAGATTAAGGGTGCATGGAATATTAATCGAAAAGTATTCTTAATGATAAGATTATTTATTTATAAATAAGAAAAATAACAAAAGTGTATTAACATGTATAACGTATAATTTTTATTGATATGGCTACAATTTTCGATAGGGTTCCTGCCAGTGGGCATAAATGCTTGGTTTTAGAACCAAAGGAATCTCTTGTCTATCCATTTGACTTCGGAGACTGGGAGGAGATCAGAGTTTGTGTTGCGCTTTCTTTGGCAAATGTATCTGGATTTGATCAAACTTTGCAAAACGAATCAATTGTTGGTATTTATAAAGAAGATTATGCAAAAAATTTTTATTTAGGAATAAAATCAAATAATGAATTTTATCCGAATAAAGATTCATGTTCTTATATAGGTATTGGACCACGAATTTCTTCTTTAGGAGAGTCTTTCAATCTTAATGCTAGTATATCATATTATAATAACTCTATTGGCTACGGTTATGCTAATGTAAGTGCTTCAATTATACCAAGCGGAGCAACTGGATATAATTTTAACTTTAGTTATAATGATTTATCGACTATAATAATGCCATCACCATTTACTCTGACTGGAGAGCTAAAACTACTAGATACATATTTTTGTAATGTATTTGGAATAAAAATAAAAATAAAAGATAAAGGAACATCTAATCAAAATTTTTCTATTACTATGTTCAATAATAATGATCAACAAGATGATCTTTTGCAGTTTCCTTCTTTACAAAACATGAAAGTTGCTCTGGGTACAATGATTGGTTCTAGTAATGAATTAACTGGATTTTTTACATCAACATACAACAACTCAGGAGTTCCGGCTCCGATTCCTGACTCATTTTATATCTCAAACCCTTTTAATTTAAATAGATTAATGATTCACAACATCTTAATAGAAAAATACGCTTAATCATATGGCTTCTTTATTTACACTGCAAGAAAAAAATGACTTGGCATCGCTAATCGCTGATGTTGCTGATACTTGGGATAGAGATATTATAGTTTACAAGTCTCCAACTGAAATAGTTGCATTTTCAAATGAAGAATCTTTTAATAGATTTTCTAGAAATAATCAAAACTTACTAACTAATCCGCAAAATAATTTCTCAAGATCAATTATAAAGGGTAGAGTTTTATATGATCAAAAACTAAAAGATTCATTTTTAACTCCATATGTTGGAGGTTCAGAAGATGAAGCTCAGTTAAAATTAAAAAATATTGATGGAATAGCTAGAATAAAAATAAAAAAAGAATTTTATGATATTTTTAGCGAAGCAAGACAATTGGAATTAGATGGATTTAGATTTAACGTGGAAGGAATTGGAAGACCGCATGGTTTATTCGATATTGATTATTATACATTTTACTTGAAGATAATAAAATGAACCCGCAGCAAATACTAAAAGAAATAAATTCACAAGCTGGGCGTATCTTAATAAAAGAAGCCGAGGAAAAAGTTCGTTTAGAAATTTTTGAACCAGCAGTTTATCAAATGCAAGACGATTTTACAAATCATCCGGTCACGCAGGAAATAGAAGCTGGCCCAACAGCGGAAAATATCAGTAATACGATAGTTGGGGTTCGTGGGGAAAGTGCAAATTTATTTTCTTTTATTGGGTTTGAAAATGGTAGCAATCCAATTTATCCTGTTTATGAAATTTTGAATGAAGGAAATCCTTCGGGACCAAAAATGAAATATGTTCGTGGTTCACAGGAAGATAATTTAGTTTTCGATTTTGTGTTTACTGCGCCAGATCAAGAAGCAATTTTTGATGCCAGTCCGATGCCTTGGGCTGAAGGAATATCTTGGACAGATAGAATTGAGAAAGGTATTCCAGGTATAAAGAAATTTATTTCAAAAATTGGCAAAGGAAGATCAGAGGGCGGTACTCAGAGTAGAAATTCACTAAAAAATAGTGCTACATTCAGAAGCACTTCTTACATAACTCAAATTTTAAAAAATTTTATAGAAAACGTAAAGGGATCAAATAATAAAGTATGAAAAATCAATTTTTATCAGATGCAAAAGCATCTTTTTTGTTTTGGGCTGAAAATTCATTATTGAATGAAGCTTCTGCTTATATAAATCACTCCTCTAAGTTATTTTACAATAAAGACTTGAGATTAAATGGGTATGAATCTTACTCATCTCCATTTAAGCAATGGGTTTATGATAAAGGTGTTTCTGGCGCGAATGTTTCCTCTGGAGTGTATTTTTCTAATAACTTCTTAAATAAACAAAGTGGGATCAAAATAGATTATGATAATGGAAGAGTTTTAATACCTTCAAGTTATGGAACAGGACTTAATCTAACTGGAAGTTATTCTTTTAAAGAATATAATTTTTACTTATCAAATGAGACAGAGGAAGTAATTTTAACGACTTCTAAGTTTTATCTAAATTCAAGATATGATTTAAATCCAACGGGGGCGATAGAGCCATATTCTTTTGTGACACCAGCAATTTTTATAAATGCATTATCAAATGAAAATTCTCCATATGCTCTTGGTGGTCAAAAACAAACAAAAGTTTCAATATCTATGATAGTTTTTTCTGAAACGATGGACGGCATTGATGAAGTTATGTCATTTTTCGTTGATAAGAAAAATAAATGGATTCCGTTTATAAGCAAGAATCTTGACCCAATAAATCCATTCGGAGATGTAAAGACAGGAATGTATCCAAGTGGGTATAATTACAAGCAAATGACTTCATCTGCTGAAAACTTAAAAGATTTCTTATATATAGAATCTGTTAGAGGATCTAAATTAAGTGATTCTTTTAAGACAAACGAATCTAATTTCGTAGGAATCATAGATTTTCAGCTTACTAAAGAAAGATTTACATAAAAAAAGTGTTATTATTAAAAACAAGATTTAAAAATTATGCCATTCTATCAATCAACGCAAGTTAAAATGTCTTCGGGAACAGCGGGGACCACATTCCAAACAATTGAGCGCGTTCAAAGCGCAACAGTTGGTTATCAAATTCCAAGAGCCGATGTAAGCCAAATCGGAAGATTCAGCCCTCTAAAAGAAAGACCAGTTGTAAATTATACTCCTGTATCTTTTTCAGTAGAAGCCGTAAAAAGCTCTAAAGAAATAGAAACTAATTTTGGCTTAGTAAATAATACTGGAATTGGAATTCTTATTGGAAGAACAGACGGAATTTCTGTGGCTGGCTTTGGGGCTAGAAATTTTGAATTTCTTAATTCACAAGCTAATACAGCTAACTACGAAAATAAATTAACTATTTTAAGTGGATGTATTAACTCTTATTCCGTAAGCGCCAATGTTGGTGATTTCGCAAAAGTTTCTGTAAATGGCGAAGGATTAGATTTAAGAGTTGAAAATTTTACAGGAGCAAAAGAAAATATTGCTGTTCCAACTGCTTTAGTTCGCAGTCAAGATATAGCAATTTCTGGAATTCAAGTCAGCGGCGCGGGATTGACTGGATTTAGCCCACAAAGTTTTAACCTTTCTGTAAATTTTACTAGACAAGCAGTTGCAATTTTTGGACAAAAATTCCCAACAAGACCAATGACCGCTATAGCCGCATCTCTTTCTATGAATGGATTCTTAGAGGGCGTTAATCCATTAAGCGGTCTTTCTCACTTTGATTGTGGAAATGCTCTTACTGGAAGCATCTTTATCACATTAGTTTCACCATGCTCTGGGGCTTCAGCCGCTACAACTTATAGAGTTGTAAATCCATACATTGATTCATTCAATCTAGGTTCTTCAGTTGGCGCATATACCTCTGCCGAGCTAAATATGTCACTTCCAATTAGCATAGATGCAAACGAAGCAGCTGATAGTTCAAATTTAATCATTACCTGATATAAATCAATAGAAAAAAAGTGTAAACAAAAAAACAAAACTAAACTTATAATATTATGGGCAGAAATCGCATCCTTTACCAATCTCAAGCCGTTTTTATTTCAAGCGGAACCGCAAACAGTTTCGCTTTCACAAGCGGTAACTCTGGACAGAATTTACTTCTACAAGTTCCTCGCGCTCAGTCTTTTTCTCACGACTTTACAATTAATCGTCAAGATGTTAATCAACTAGGCCAATTAGCCAGAGTTGACTCAATCATCACCGAAGCTCCTACTGTAAACGCTTCACTTCAGTATTATCCCCTAGACGGATTTGCGGAATCAGCTTTAGGATTTTTCGTTAAAGGTAATGTCTCTTGCTTAAGCGGCATTCTTTCTAAATCTACTGACCCAAAGAATCTTTTCTGTCTAGTTACCTCTGAAGGTGCAGACGCAGTAGGAAATACTAATAGCGGCGTTAATGGTGTTGTTTCCCTTGGCAATGCTTCAGTCTCTAACATCGCTTGGAATTTCGCTGTTGGCACTATTCCTACTTGCGATGTTACTTTCGAGGCTCTTAACGTCAAATACGATACTGGCACTCAAAATATAGCTTCCCCTGCTGTAGCCTTGGAGAATGGAAGACCCGTTACCGGACAGACTTTCAGTATTCCTGTCGCCCAAACCTATACTGGCACTAATATCATCTCAGCCATTAAACCCGGTGACGTAACATTAGAAATCAATAATGCTGATGCTACTGCTCTTGGTATTTTCATGAGCGGTGCTAATGCTGTTCCTGTTCAAAGTATTAATATCAGCATTCCTCTTGCTAGAGAAAATCTAAATCGTCTAGGAACTCTATTCAGCTACGCTAAAGTAGAAACTTACCCAATCACTCCTACCGTTCAGATTGAAGTTCTACAAACTGAATTAAAATCAAGCGCACTAAGCAATGTTCTTTGTAACGATGAATTTACAAATTTCTCTGTTGTGTGCCGTGAGCCAAATTGTCAAGGAACTGGTGCTGTTGCGATGAGATTCGATATTCGTCGCGCTAAACTAGAAAGCCAAAATCAAAGTAATGCCGTTGGTCAAAATGCTGCAACTGTAAGCTTAAGCTATAGCTGCACAATCGGTGGACCAGAAGATAACATAAATGGTATCTTCATTAGTGGCAAAAATGCATTCTAATTAAATAGTTAGAAAAATAAAAAAGCCTCAGTTAATAAAACTGGGGCTTTTTTGTGTATATAAGTTAAGGAAAAAGGAATTATGGAAAAAAATCAAGCAGAGAAAATATTTTTATTTTCTACAAAAAGAAATATTACAAATCTATTTAAAGATTTTTTATTTATTGTAGAAAACTTAAAAGAACAGCACGACGATGCTATGGGTAAGTTGATTGACGCCCTTCCTCAAGACCAAAAAAACAAAGTAATTCTAGCTAATCATTTCACTGACCAAGAAATGGATAGAATTAGAAAAAAAATATTAGGTTCTGGAAATGATTGTTATCGTTCAATAGAAGAACAATCTAAGAACTTTAAAGTTGATTTTTTTTAAACAAAAACGTATAATAAGAAAAAGTTATGAAAAAGCTACACGAATTCAAAATATCAGTAGAAACCGAAGTTGAAAAAACTGAAGTTAAAAACGAAAATGGCCAAGAAATAACTGTAAAGACCAAGGTTAAAGAACCTGTTAGTTACAGTATCTCTTTAAAACAACCAGCTAGAGGAGAGAATGATAAGTTCCGTCTATTCTATGGTTCTCAAATAAAAAGAGCTATTGATGCTGGTTTAATCAGTAAATCTGTTTTGGTCAATAAACATATTGATGGTGCGGGAGCCCTATTGTCTCAAGAGACTGCAAAGAGAATCGCTCATTTAACTATTGAAGGCGAAAAAATCAGAAACGACCTTATCTCTATTGGATCAGTAGAAGATCAGAATGTCGAAAAACAAACAAAGCAATCCGATCTTCTTTCTGAACTAGTGGATATTCAAAGAGAACTTCAAGCGATTGAAACATCCAATCAAGCTATTTTCCAAAATACCGCTGAGTCATACGCGCAGGAAAGAGGGAATCTATGGTTGATATTTTATCAAACTTATATCGAAAAAGATGGTAAGTCTGAACAAGTATTTAAGGGAAATACCTTTGAAGAAAAAGAAAATTACTATTTTGATCTAGAGGAAAACTTAGACCCAATTTATATAGCTGCTAAAAATAAATTAGCTCTATTCTGGGGTCTTTATTCCGCTGGTCGTATTTCTACACCAGAAGAGTTTGAAAAAGTAGAAAAAGAATACTTGAGTGAGTAAAGAGTTAAGACAAGCGTTTGTTGACGTTTGTAATGGCTATTCTTGTGCCGAATATAATGGGGGAACTCTTTATATTCGGCACTTGTCACATAAAGAGCATTTATATTTAGATGAACTTTATGACCAATTTAAGCAAGAAGCTTATTCAAGCGGCATAATGACCGAGAAAGAAAAGGTGGGTTTTCTTTTAAAGGAGGGGCTTTGGTCTGAAAAGAAAGAGAATGAGATAGTCATGAAGAAAGATTACGTTGTTAGATTAAAAGAATCTCTCAAATTGATAAAACTTCCATCTATCCTAAAGAAACAGATAGAAGAAACTGAAAAGCAAGAAAATGAATTAAGATTGCTAGAAAAAGAAAAGAGTGATTTGATTGGAATGACATCAGAAAGTTATGCTGATAAAGTCGTTAATGATTATTACATATTAAAATCTTTTTTTAAAGAAGACACTCTAAAAAATGCATTATTTTCTAAAGAAGAATTTGACGAAATAGAAGATACAATATTTATTGATTTATTAGCAATATATGGCAAAAGTTTAGATAGATGCGCTGATTTAAATCTAAAAAAATTAGCTATACAAGATTTTTTTACAGCTTACTATAATCTATGCGAAGATAACGCAAGTATGTTTTTTGGCAAATCAATAGTAAATTTTACATATAATCAAGTAAAACTTTCTAATTATGGAAAATTTTTCAAAAGTATTCTACAGGAAGTTGATATTAAAGCACTGCCATCAAATATATCAAAAGACCCAGACCAATTAGTAAATTACCTAAATTCTTCAAGGAATGCAAAAGAATTAGTGAATAATAATAATCACTCTAATGTAGCTATTGTTGGTGCTACCAAGGAAGATTTGAATATAATTGATGGCGATGGTAAAAAGGGATTACCAAATAAACCCATGTCAATGATGGAAATGTTTAAAATGCAAAATAGTTAGCAAACCGAAATCATTTCGTGTATTATTAGAACAAAGGTAAGAAATGGCAACTCCCTCGGTCACACTCTCAGCAAGAATAGAAACTGCTCCAATCTTAAAACAGATTAGAGAACTTGAAAAAACACAGAAATTAAATTTTCAAATAAACGAAAGATCTGCGCTTGCTCCTTTAGGTAGAATTAGAACTGGCGTTGACCAAGTAGGAAATTCTCTAGATGCTGCTAATCAACGTGTTTTAACATTCGGTGCTTCAGCATTTGCTTTGGGTGGAACTGTTAGAATTTTCAATGAAATAGTTAGCTCTACAATCAAGGTAGAGAAAGCTCTTTTAGATATTAATTCTGTTTTAGGTTTGTCATCAAAAGATTTATCTTCCTTTAAAAGAGAACTTTTTGATGTTGCTAGAAATGCCTCACAATCTTTTGATGCGGCTGCAAAGGCTGCGCTTGAATTTTCTCGTCAAGGTCTTGGTGCTGAAGAAACAGTAAAAAGAGTAAATTCCGCTCTTATTCTATCAAGGTTATCAGGATTGGATGCTGCAAGTGCTGTTGATTCTTTAACTAGTGCAATTAACGGGTTTTCCAAAGAAGGACTAACCTCAACTCAAGTCATCAATAGATTAGTTGCAGTTGACACTAAATTCGCCGTATCTACAAAAGACTTGGCCGAAGCTCTTTCTCGCGTAGGTTCTACCGCTCAAGACTCAGGGGTAACTTTCAATAAACTATTAGGTATCATAACTTCGGCACAACAAATTACTGCCAGAGGTGGTGCTGTAATTGGTAATGCTTTCAAAACAATCTTCACAAGGATACAACGCCCAGAAGTATTGGACCAACTTGAATCTTTTGGTATTGCCGTAAGAGATTTAAGCGGAGAAGCTTTATCTGCCGATAGAATTCTAGAAAATTTGGGTGGAACATTCGATTCCTTAACAAAGAGTCAACAACAAGTCGTAGGCGAACTTTCTGCTGGTATTTACCAAATCAATCAATTTAGAGCGATTATAACTGATTTAGCTAGAAGTTATAGCGTTGTAGAACAAGCTACATATGCGGCTTCTTCCGCTACCGTGGAAGCGCAAAAGAGAAATGAATCCCTCAACAAATCTTTAGATAGCTTAATTCAAAATTTCAAAACAAGTGCGTCAGAAATAGGTGATTCTGTTGGTAAAATAACTATAGCTCCATTGCTTGAGGAAATTTTATCAGGAAATAAAATCATAACCAGCTTTCTTGACTCATTTCGTGGCGCTGGCAAAGATCCTGAGATACAAAACGCAGGTGAGGCTATCGCTAGTGGATTACTAAAAGGAATTGGAAATGTAATAAGTGGTCCGGGACTAGTTACAATCGGCACTTTATTAACAACTGTTCTTTCAAAGACATTTTCAGTCATTAGAGATGACGTAGTAGGTCTTTTTCCAGGCAGAAATAAAGAACTTGAAGCAATTAGAGGTTTGAATGTCTTATTGGCTTCGGCTTCATCCCAAGATAAAACCCGTCTATCGTTAGTTACGGGAATAGTAGAAAAAGAAAAGATTATTTTAGAGATTTTAGCTAAACAAAATGCTTTACGGGCTGCACAAAATACCCAACAAGCAAAGGAAATTTATTCTTTGGGTAAAACGTCTCCATCTGCTGTAAAACAATTAAGGTCGTTAGGTAAAACTGGTAGTTTTGCTAGTGGTTATTCTCCTATTCAGCAAGAGATGTCTGCGATAAAGAAAGGTGTTGGCGGTGCTTCGCCGTCTGCCAAACCCGTCGTAATGCCTAATTTTAATTTTGGTAACGGCAAAAGAGGAACAGCTGTTGTAAATACAGATGAATATGTAGTTCCAAATTATGCATTCGGTGGAACTGCTGTGTTTAATAAGAACATGGTGAAAAAAATGGGTCTTCCGTCAGGCGCAAGAAAAATTAATGCGGCGGGTGGATTCGTTCCTAATTTTGCACCAAAAATGACCACTCTTTACCGTGGTATGGCTTCACGATTTGGAATGGAAGATTCTTCAAAATTTAAATCAGCTGCATATGCTGGAAATTGGGAAGGTCTAGGATCAATTCATAGGTTTAAAGATTTGATGGATTATCTTGCTCGCTCAAGAAATAGTACACAGCCAGGAATAGTTCCAACTACAACAAGTTTTAAACAAGGTTTGAAGTTTATGGAAGTAGATGGAGTAAAACCAAAAAAATTTAGTGAATTAAATTTTGGAGATCAACTTGGCGCTAGTAAATCTGGAGATAATCAAGCTCTTATGGTAGATCAGATAAGATCTAATAGAATTTATAGTGACCCACAGAAATTAGAAAAACTATTTAATAGATTAGGTTCAGAAAAGTTTATGCAAGTAGCTTCTGGAGGTAAAATTGGAGTAAGTTCGGATTTATTAAAAAGATATTTTAAGAGTATTGGAAATAAAGATGTATCAGATATGATAGAAACTTTTTCTTCTGAAAAAGAAGTTTCTTTATTTAATTCATTAAGTGATAAAGCAAGGCTTTATAGTCCAAAAGGAAATATTTTTCCTAAATATAAACATCCCTTTGGTGATGTTTCTATAGCTTCTGGTCATATTCCTAATTTTGCAAAAAAAACACCTTTTGAGTCTCAGTTTGAAATGTTAAATAAGCTTGGGCGTGGTTCATATAAAGATATTTATAATGTTGCGGCACTAAATAGTGTACAAGGGGATTTATTTGAAGATAAATTCAGTGGAATGGGATTAATAAAAGGCATCGATCCAAAAGAACTAGTATTATCTGTTTTAAGAAGAAAAAATAAAGATTTTGATAAATTACGAGCTTTAAATACATCAGGAGCATTTGCACCACAAATATTTGATACTGGAAAAGTTACTATTGGTGGAAGAAAAAAAGAAGCTGCATTAATCGAAAGACTACAACTTATTGAGTATCCTGAAATACGAAGAATGCTTCCTGGTAGAAATGAAATTTCTGTTCAATCTAATATAGCAAAAGTTTTAACTAATTACTTAAAACCATATCTAGAAGGATCTAGAAATTCGGGTTTTGCTGGCCAATATGCTGGAGATTTAAGAATTGATAATTTAGGAGTTACGAAATCAGGAGATTTAGGTGCTGTTACCGATATTTTAGCTGAATTAGGTGAATCTACTGGAAAACCTGGTCCATATGAACTAAGAAGAGCAGGGCAAGCCTTTAACCAAGGATTAAGAGTTTTAGATGCTGGTTATTTACGTCCAAAAGGTATGGCGGATGGATTTGTTCCTAATTTTGCTAATGAAAGATTTATTAAAAGTGGAGTAGCAGAAGAATTAGCATCTGGAGTTGAAGGAACTGGATACAGATTGGGAGATTCTAATTTAGTAACAAAAAAATATAATAATCTTAGCGCCTTAAGATCAGAATACATTCTTTCAAAGATGCTTGCTAATGAAAAAGTAGCAGGTATGGAATTTTTAGCTCCAGTTGGATCATTGAAACGATCATTAGAGCGTGGATATACTGCAAAACCAAAAGCCAGTAATGTAAATTATCTAAGAACCTTAGAAGAAAGTGGTGCAAATAGTGGTATTATTACTTTATTATCTCGTATTATTGATAATACTGCAACAAAAGCAATAGATCCAATTTTAACAAAAAATTTATTCGGAGCCCGTGCAGATATTCATTCTGGAAACTATGGAATAAATGAACGTGGAAAGAAAATTTTTGATAATATAATTGGCGTTGGAAAAAATAGATCTAAACAAAGAAATTCTGAAATTTTTAAGAAATTAAGTGATAGTATTATATCTCGCAAAGGATTTGCAGATAATTTTCTATCTAAAATAGAAAAAGCTGGTGGAAAAATTGAAATTTTTGATCCAGCTTATTTTAGTACAAGTTATATTGGCGAAAGTAACGCAAGATTCATAGATAAATACAAATTAGGTAAAAAACAATCTTCATTTCCTGATTTTCTAACTCCTGAATTGGCTGGAGGTCATATTCCTAATTTTGCAAATATGCGCCTTCCTCGCGCTCAGTTAGCAGATTTACTTAAATCTAAAAAATTCCAAAGCATTTATTACACAAAGAAAAATGGAGAATCTGCAAATTATAATGCTGCTCAATGGAGAGTGAATCAAGATCAACTTGTTGGAGCAGATGCGCCAAAAGCATATGAAAGTTGGACTGATTATGATGAGAAAACAAATAGTATCGTTCTAAATTCCCTTAAAGAAGGGCAGGGCAAGGCTACACCGAGAAGATTTTTGCTAGATAACATAAGTCGTGTTAGAGCAAACGGCAATACTTACGATGTATTCGCTAATGGTTATGTTCCTAATTTTTCAGATCCTCTCCGTTCCGCTATTTCTCGCGAAGTAGCTGCTGGCGTAAGTTTAAAAGATATTTATATTGATAATGATAATAGAGTTAAAAGCTCTTCCAACCCAATGGGTCTACTAGTTGCGAATCGCCGCGACGAGCCATTCGATGGTTCTCAAGGTGTTTCACGCGCATTAAAAGAAGGAATTAATCCAAGAACTTATGGTGCGGCAAATGGCTTTGTTCCTAACTTTGCTGAATTTGATAAATTAACAAGTAGAACTCCATCCAAAATGGTTGGAACTAAAACTAAAGATGTATTTGGTAATGTAATAAATTACGCAGAAGTGATGGATATTGGAGGTGGACAAACGTCCGCTCAATTAAGGTCTTTATTTAGATCCTTAAGACAGGAAGGAACTAATTCCGTTGATGCTTTTAAGAAAACTACTAAAGAAATTATAGATTTATCTCAAAGTGCTAACTTAGTTGGAAAATCTTTAGAAGAAATAAAAACTAAAATTGGTGTTGCTGGGAAAAAACTTGTAACAAATCTTACTATTGCTGGTGCTACTAGAGCGGCGGAACTTAAACAAGCAGATCAAGATCAAGCTAAATATAAAACCGAATTAGCTGCTCAAGAAGCTAGAAGCAAAGTATTAGCTCAACAATTTGCTCAAGGGAAAAAAGAACTTCCAGAAACTGTAACACCAAGTATATCTGCCGCTGAAAAAGCACGAAGCGAACAAACTGCAAGGATTCAAAATTTAACTCCACAAACAATTCAGGCTCAAAAAGAGCAAATGTTTGCGGCTATTAGTAGGTCTAATGCCATTTATCCATCTCCGTCTATAAAAGATAGTCAAGTTAAGGAAGCTTATAAAGTAATAAATGCAGAACAAGATGCTAAAGACGAAATTAAAAAAGCTCAAGATGCTGCTCAAGATGCTCGTAGAAGAATTCTATCTCAGCAATTCAAAGAAGGTGAATCGGAATTATTAAGACAGGTAAATCTTAAGCCTTCGGCACAAGAAATTGCTAGAAATAAGCAAATTAGAAAAATTCAAAATTTAACTCCACAGGCAATTCAAGCCCAAAAAGAGAAAATGTTTGCGGCTATTGATAAGTCTAATTTTATTCCTAAGACTCCAGCATTAACTGAAGAAGAGATTATTCAGTCTTTACAAGCAACTCAAGAACCAGTAAGGATTTATAGAAATGGAGTTCTTTCAAATGGCAATAATAGAAATGGAGTTCTTTCAAGTGGTAATAATATTCCAAAACTTAGTTATGTTCCTGGTTCTTACAGATCCCCTAACTCTGCCTTAGTTCCATATAATCCAGCATCTGGTCCATCACCAGAATCTGGTCTATTGCCATCATACCCGTTTTCTAGTCAATTTTCTAATGATTTAATTAATAGAAGAGTTCGTAGAGAAAAAAATGTTACTCCTGGATTCTCTATTCCTCTGCCTACTTCCTCTAACTTTTCTGTTGGAGATCGTAGATCAGGTGGCGCTGGTCGTGTTAATACTGGCAATGGACCTATTATAGATGCCGAAGAAGTAATACCAAATTTTAGAACAACAATTAAAAAAGTTACCGATGCGATTATGGGCGCTGGAATTGCGGGAGCAATTGGCGTTGGATTAAGTGGTGGTGGTTCAGCTGGTCCAATGATAGGGGCGGCTGGTGCTATTTTTGGTGGGATTGGCGGATATAAATATGGCTTTAATTCTTCGTCATCTGGAGGTTCTGATAAATCAGAAACTGATTATAGCAGGTTTCGTCGTCCTACTTCTCCTACTGTTGATGCGGAAATTATTCCTCCTCCATCTTCGCCTCCCCCACCTTCGCCACCTTCGCCACCTTCGCCACCTTCGACTCCTCCACCTGCACCACCTCCTCCACCTCCACGACCAAGCCCCCCTCTTCCTCCAGAGCCCTTATCAGATGTAACTCGTAGAGAACTTTATCTAAAGAAGCAATTAACAGGACTTTCTAACGAACAGATAAAAACTCTTTTATCGAAAGAAAGATTAGGTCCAACTGGAAGAACACAAGATATTAATTACTTACGTGATATTTTATCTTCAAAATCATACACTTCAGGTGGGGGTGTTGATCAGTCTGTTATCAATCAAACATTAGGACTTGCCAAATCAGGAACTTTAGGAACTGATTTTAATCAAAGTGTTAAAAATCTTGTTTTAAAAGGGAAATCTTTAGAAGCCGCCTATGGAATAGCTTCTAGGAATTTAATTGCTTCTGGTGGAACAAGTAAACAACTTAATACGGCTCAATTAAAATACGCCTACTCATTAGTTGATTTTGAAAAAGAAATAAAAGCACAAAAAGCTTCGCTTTCAAAAGAAATTCAAAATCAAAAATTATCTACAAAAGTTGATAAAGTTGGTATATCTGGTCTTACAAGAAAAGAAGGAGCGAGTTATTTTGCAGCTACAAGAGAAGGCGTATCGCAAGAATTATTTCCTGGTTATGATCCACAAGTCTTAGCTAATGATAAAGAAGCTCAAAAACAAATTACCATAGCCGCTGCGCAAAAATATAAAAAATTAAGAATAGATGCAGATCAAGCAATAGCCGATAAAATTGGCGACGATTATGCAATTGATCGTCAAAAAAATAAAGGACTTTTTAGTTTTGGAAATGAAATTGACAAAGCAGATACATATATACAAAATAATCCAACTCTTTCAAGAAGAGCCCAATCTTCCATAAGATCTCGCGCTCAAGGATTACAATCTATACGCGACAATAAAATATCTAATGCTGGATTTGCGGCATCAATAGCTCTTCCATTACTTTCTGGATTCGTTCCAGAGAGAAGAGGTGGAACTACTGGCGGAATTGCTGGTGGTGCTGCGACCGGAGCTTTAAGTTTCGCTGGAACTGGTGCATTAATTGGATCGGCAATTGCTCCCGGACCAGTTGGAACTATAGCTGGTCTTGGTATTGGTGCAGTAGTTGGTGGTGTAATTGGAGCTATAGGAAAATTAAAAACAAGCTTTGAAGAGTTTGCAAGAGATATTGAAAATAATAATGCCGTTTTCGCAAGACAAATTGAAGCCGCAAATGGTTATGTTCAACTTCAACAAAGAATAAATGATGCAATTGACTCTGGCGCAAACCCTAATGATATTAAAAATCTTCAAAAACAACAATTTGACTCCCTAAAAGGGATAAGAGATCCAGCCGTAAGAGAAGCATTACTAGCAGGTGGTTCTGATGTTAATAAGATTTTAGCTGCCGCAAGACCATTATCTGCGGGTGCTTCAAAAACCGCGCTTGCTGGCGATGTAGTGTCAAGTCTTACTAGCGCAAGGGGAGATAGCTTTTTATCTGGGAATTTTAGCCCAGAGTCAATTTCAAATGCTGCTCAGGCATTAGCTGCGGCAACTGATTTATCAAATAAAGAAACAAGCGAGGCTTTTTCAAGGTTTAGAGAGGTATTTGAAAACGATCCATTAAAAGCATTTAAGGAATTCGCACCATCATTAGGATTAAGCGCATCTCAGATTAAACAAACAGTTGACAAATTAAAGGACAGTCCTGATGATTTGGCATTTACTTTTAGAAATTACTTACAATATGTTGATGAGTTTAATAGTCAATTGAGTGAATCTGCTAAAAATACAGAAATAATTTCTAAGATAAGAATATCTGAAGTAAAAAATAATTTAATAGCACAGATTAACAGACAGTCTGCGCTATCGGAAATATCTAGTTCATCTATTTCTCGTCAAAGAAAAAATGTAGGTTTAGCTTCGTTAAGTCTTCTTTCTGGACTAAGTGAACAAGATAAAATAGCTAGAGCGGGTTCTATTAATCAAAGAGAAATACAAGATCAGGGTTCTATTGGGGCAAATCGCATAATTAGCCAGCTTCAATCTTCTTTAGCGACGATATCTGGATCTGGAAAAGCTAATTTTACTAGCGACTCATTTAAGCAAATAGAAAGTATTTCATCTACAGAAGATATAAATAAATTAATTGATACAATTGGAAAGGGCAACAAAGAAGTTGCAGACTTACTTAGAGATGCTTCCCTTCAATTAGAAATTAATGCCGCAACAACTAAAGCTAGTTTAGACGAAGATAGAATTCAGACAAAAATAATGTCTGTTCAGTCCAAGGTTGAACAAAGAAATAGAGTTTTAGCTAATTCTACTTTCAATCCTGATACAATTCAATCATTCATTGAATCATCTATTCTTGGAAGAACAAAGGGTCCGTCTTCTTCGGCTTTTCAACTATCAAGTATATCAACACTTGATGCTTTGGGATTACCTGAGACAGAAAGATCTACTTTAGTCAAAGAAATACTAAGAACCTCATCCGCAAAAGAGACTTATGCAGAAATTCTTTCCTCTATAATTGGAGAGCAAGTAAAGTCAGATGAAGCATCTATAAGGAAAGCTGTAAATAAAATTGAATCTGGTGAATCATATGATCTGTCTTCTAAAATAGCTGCTGAAAGAATATCAAAAGGTATTGATGTAATAAAAAGCAGACCAGAAAATGATTTATTGGATTTAAGTAGTGGCAAAACTGATGTTAGAGCATTTGCTGCTCAAGGAAAAATATCTTTTGAGACAGGAACTTTAGCAACTAAACTTGATCCTCTTGAAAATATAGAAACATACACAAGAATAACTGCTGATTTCTTTAAAGATAGATCTGGGAAAAGCACTTCTGAGTATTTTGGAATTTTGTCTGCGGAGGCTCCAAAAGATCAATCAATAGAAACACTTAGGAAAAAAACTGAAATAGAAGGAAAAATTGAAATAGAGAAACAGAAACTTAGAGAAATGGACAGCAGAAGACTGCAATCTACTCCTGTTGATTTTGGATATAAAAATCAATATCAGCCTCCGATTATTCCATTTAGTAATATTTCTTACGATGGTTTAATTCCTAATCCGCCGATTCCAAAATTAACTGCTGAAGAAAGAAGAGCATTTGAAGAAGATAAATTGTTTGCTGCTGTTAAAAGTTATTCCACCGAATCTCGTAAGATTGACGAGGGACTTGGATTAACACCTAAACCTAAGCAAGACAGTTTAGCTGACTTTAGAGATTCTTTAAAAAATAAAGATGCAACTAAACCAGTAGAGGGCGTTAATCTTAATCTTAAAGAAATTGACTCAGCTTTATTAAGATTTGCTGTTTCATTTACAGGAGTTCAAGAAAAAATAATATCCAATACAAATGATAGGATACAAGATTTAGAATCACAAAAAAGAAAACTAGAAATCTCTTTAGAAAAAACAAATAACTTTAGATTCTATAATCCTAATCTTCCATCAGGCCAATCTAAATTTGACCTATCAACTTATTTAAACGGAATAGGTCCAAACCCAAATAACTTTAATAATCCTAATCTTCCAAATAATCCAGCATTTAGAGTTTCTGATGTTCCAGACTATAACGATGAAGAAGCTCAAAGAGAAATAGAGAAAGAAAAATTAAGAAATCAAATAGAAGATGCAAGAAAAAGAGCAAGAACTAATTCTGAAGCAGAATTAGAAGTTTCTAAGACTAAAGAATCTTTATATGATAGACAATTAACTCAAGCTAGAGAAGATGGAGAAAGTCGTCTTACTATTCTTGATCTTGAAAGAAAGATTACAGGCGAAAGACTTAAACAAGCTAAAATAGAAGAAAGGTATGGTGATACGTTCAACCTTGCGATACAAGGAAAAATGCAAGAGGATTCTGGTAGTAAGAGTGATCGTGCAGCAAATGTAGCTAATGCTGTTTATGAGGAATTTAAAAGTAGACCAGTTTCTAGAGAACAATTAGAAGATTCTAAGAACGCAGAATCTTTCTATAATCAAAGATTAACTGAAGCTAAAACAAATAGAGGAAGTCGTCTTGACATTCTTGCTATTGAAAGAAGGATTACAGACGAAAAACTTAGACAAGCTAAAATAGAAGAAAGGTCTGGTGCGACATTCGGACTTACGATAAAACAAAGAATGCAAGATGCCGCTGCTAGTATGAGCGATCTTTCAGATGTAGCTAATACTGTTTTTGATTCATTTGAAAGTAGAGCGGGTAATTCGTTTGGCGATTTCGTAACTGGAGCAAAAAATGCAAAAGATGCTTTCAGGGACTTTATAGGAGGAGTATTGAATGATACCGCAAGAGCATTTGCATCTAAAGCTGTTCAGCAGTTTATTGGTGCTGGATTTCAAGCTGCTGGAGTTGTCTCTCCCTTTGCGGCAGGTGGACCTGTTAAGAAATATGCGGGTGGACCTATTCAAAAATATGCTTCTGGTGGATCTGTTCAAGCCTTATTAACTAAGGGTGAATACTACATATCACCAGATTCTGCTAATGCTATTGGAAGAGAAACTCTTGATTCCATAAATAATGGAACAATGAAAAAATATGCCTCTGGAGGCAAAGTTTTCGGCGGAATGAATTTCGTTGTTAACGATGGTTCAGGAATAAAAGATGACGTTGCTGCTACTCTTCAGTCTGGCGGCTATGTAATCAAGAAAAGTTCTGTTGAAAAATATGGTCAAGATTATATCAAAAGTTTAGCCGAAGGCAAAGTTCAGAAGCGTATTATTGGTGGTATACTAATTGGCATGGCCATTGGTGCTGCCGTTGGTGGTGTGGTTGGTTATGCGACTGGGGGCAAAAAAGGCGCAATAACTGGGGCTATTATTGGTGGTATTGCGGGTGGCATTGGTGGATATCTATATGGTGCGCCTGGTGCTGGAGGCTCCGTAAGTTCTGGAAGTTCTGGAAGTTCTGGA
>Ga0181347_1000093_pt1 | contig 26563 bp, 29 predicted proteins | sample Su13VDMM110SN_FD_130102 | JGI IMG/M metagenome (GOLD analysis project Ga0181347, IMG submission 130102) | Freshwater viral communities from Lake Michigan, USA - Su13.VD.MM110.S.N | ecosystem: Environmental > Aquatic > Freshwater > Lake | place: USA: Michigan | collected 2013-07-16
GATGATAAGGTTTATTGTTCTCTTGAAGATTGGGATAGTGTATTGAATTATTATCGACCAAACGGATCATCAAAATCTTGGTACTTAAATGAGACTGGTTCTTTCGACTACCCTAAAATGTGGGGTGTTTGGAATCTCTTTAATATTGAAGACGGAAATAAACCATTCGGACATGACGTTATCGTTGAAAACACCACACCGAAATATGGAAGTGACGTTATATTCCAAACTAAAGACGAAATAAGGGGTAAAAAACACCTTTATGTCATTAACGTATATGATAATAAATTCTTTAAGAAAAACGAAGAAATCGGGTTCAAATGTATATCAGAACAATATCTAAACGACATCAAAAATGGTAAATGTAAGATAGTGATGATACACCAATTTGAAGGGTATAGTGCATCATCATCACACAACAATGATTTAGACATAATTGATTCTTGGATTAAAGAATTAAACTTACCTGACGAATCGGTTTACTATATACACGGTAATTTATTGGTTGATGAGGTAAGGAAGGAAAAGGGATTTAAATTTAATTGCATACCAATCTCTATTTTTGATTCGTGGATTGATTATAGAGTATTCAAGGATGAAATGGTTGAATTTAAACCTGTAGATAATCAATTTCTTTTCTTATCTTATAACAGAAACCCAAGATACCATCGAGTTTATTTAGTGTCTGAATTTTTAAGAAAGGGACTATTAAATAAAGGTAGAGTGAGTATTGGTAAATTTGACAATGATGAAACTGAATCAGTTAAACAATTGTCTGAAATGTCACCATTGATTATTGATAGAACATTGGATATTAATTGGGCAGGAAATCTTGAGTTACCCGACCATGAGGCAACATTTATGTCAATTGTAACAGAGACTTTGATTGATGAGTCAGTTCTTTTTATTTCTGAAAAAATTTGGAAACCAATTGTTGTTGGTCATCCTTTTATGATTTTAGGTAATGTTGGAACATTGAAATATATTAAAGATTTAGGATTTAAAACTTTTGATAGATGGTTTGACGAGAGTTATGATGATGAAATTGTACATCACAGAAGAGTGGATATGGTTGTTAGGGAAATAAATAAATTCAGAGATAAAACAATCGACGAATTAAAAGCAATTAGAGAAGAAATGAGAGAAACCTGCGTTCATAATAGAAATAGATTTTTGGAAATTATAAAAGACAAATATGACTATGATGGAATTGGAGGTAGTAATAATAAAAAACCGTTGGTTGAAATTTTTAAACAAATCAATAAAACTATTTAGTTATGAATTTTGTATTTGAAGATAAGTCCTTATGTAGGAATTTTATAAATAATTGGGAAATGAATGGTGCTGGGTCATATAGATTTACAATTTCACCACTCTTTAATAGAATGTTCATTTTAGGACACATAATTGAAGGGTACAACGCAAATATTAAGATATTTGACATAAACGATAGACCTGAAAATTATATCATACCTGTTGGAGTTCATAATGATCCACTTACATGGGCTGGCGGAGAATTCACAACAAACGAATCAGTGAGAAGTTTATTTGAATTTATAAATGAGATTTATTTAAATGACTTAATCAATAAAAGAGCACACCTTTTAATCGACTCAAGCTTAGAAGGTTATCATGAAGACTGGGTATTTGATTTTTTTCATAAGGAATGTGAAAAACGTAATATTCCTGCTGATAGAATAATTTTTGTTACCGGTAATTCAATCGTCGAAGAGAGATATAAAATGTGGTTAAAAGATAATTCTAAAGATTTAAAAATTAATCCATTACCATATTCTCATTTTGAAAACGATGTTTATTTGACATCTAAAGATATGTTAGAGGAAAATGATTTACCGACATATGAAGCGCAGGTAACTCATAAAGAAAACAATTTAGAAAATATTAAATTATATAATAATCTTAACAAAAAACCGAGACAACATAGAATATGGTTTTATAGTAAATTATTTCATAACAATTTATTAGATAAGGGACTTGTTAGTATGAATCAAATTGACATATCACAAAGAAGATATTGTGGAGATTTTATGGAACAAGAGTATGTTGAAGAATTTGCAAAGACATTACCATCATTAATTTATGGGGTATCAAATGAAATAGAAGACACCGGATACTATATTAATAGAGTCAATCATAAAGTTTGTGATGACAGTTGGATTTCGGTAATAAGTGAAGCGAGATTTGAGGATGAAGAAGGAACGATATTTTTAAGTGAGAAGGTTTTTAAACCAGTCGCATCTCATCACCCATTCATTATAATGGGTAATAAACATAGCTTAAGAGAAATGAAAAAATTAGGTTATAAGACGTTCTCAAATTGGATTGATGAGAGTTATGATGAGTTAGATAATTTGGAAAGAATGGATGCAATTATCAAAGTTCTGAAAGACATTGATAAAATTGAGAATAAATTAGAATGGTTCAAAAGTATGGAAGATGTTTTAAAATACAACTATCAAATTTTAAAAAGAAATGTTACAAAAACATATCCATACGCCTTTAATAAATTAACCCAAATATACGGGGAGACTAAAAAATTAATATAAATGAAAGTTGGATTCATTGGTGTAGGTAAATTAGGTAAAGACGCTGCAGAAGTAATGTCCGAAGCAGGACACGATGTATTGGGTTACGATGTGAGAATGATTTCAGATTGTAAATTTGGAATGACAAATGACATTAGTATTGTGTGTAATCATAGTGAAATTATTTTTATTGCCGTACCCACACCTCATAATATACTATACGATGGAAAATACCCAACATCACATTTAGAACCAAAAGATTTTGATTACTCAATAGTAAAGAACGTTTTGTCTGAAGTAGACAAACACACAAATAAAAACCAATTAGTTGTATTAATATCAACAGTTTTACCCGGTACTATTCGTAAAGAATTCATTCCTCTATGTACCAATTTCAGATTTATATATAACCCATATCTAATTGCTATGGGTACCGTTAAAGAAGATATGATTAAACCCGAAATGATTATCATTGGTACTGAGGACGGATCAAGAACGGGAGATGCAGATAAACTAACTGAATTTTACGGAACATTTGTTTATCCAAAAACAAGATGTGAAATTGGTACGTGGGATGAGGCTGAAGCGATAAAGATTTTTTACAATACATTCATATCAACAAAGATTGCGTTGGTTAATATGATACAAGATGTTGCGGAAATAAGAGGTAATATTGATGTGGACATTGTAACCGGTGCACTCGAAAGAAGTACTAAAAGAATTATTAGTCCTGTTTATATGAAAGCGGGAATGGGAGACGGAGGAGGATGTCATCCAAGAGATAATATTGCATTAAGAACACTATCAACTGAATTAGGATATGATATATTTGATTCCATAATGAGAGCTAGAGAAGTACAGGCAGAAAACTTAGCGAAGAAATTAGAAAAACTTTCAAAAGAATATAATTTACCTGTAATTATTTTAGGAAAATCCTATAAACCCGACGTTGAATATACCGAGGGTTCGACATCAATATTAACAAGTTATTATTTGGAAAAAAATAATGTGAATTTTAAATTTGATTGTGAACCTGAAGTTGCAATTTATCTATTGGCACATAGAGGTAAATTCTATGATTATCAATTTCCAAAAGGTAGTGTGGTTCTAGATGTGTGGAGAGAATTTAAATCTGAAAATAAGGATATTAAAATCATTCATTATGGTAACACTCGAAATTCATGAAAAGAAAATTAAATTTAGTATATGATGATTGGTCGGGAGACAAACCAAAACCAAACGGAGTAAAAATCTACGGAGACCTATTTTGGGACGGAGAGATGTTGATTAGAAATTACTATGATAGAGGATTAGGTTTTGGGTATTATGAAGACCAATTTCCCGAAGAAACAGATAAATTTGAGACGGTAAAATGTAGATTAGAAGATGTAAAACAAAATCCAAATGAAAAATATTACTACATATTGGATTACTTTAGATTTGGATTATGTAAAGCATTATGTTGTGGTGAGTTAGAACATGGAGAAGTAATTGACGCAGTTATAAATGGGATACCACCAATTGGTGAAGATGTTTTGAAATCCCTAAAGGAAGATGACAATTTTTTCCTTATAATGTTAACAGCACATGAACCAGAAGGTGTAAAATCATTCGAATGTGTTAAAGAGTTTATTGAAAAACACTCAATAGTTGCCAAAAAAATATTCATAGTTAATAATAATAGTAAATTAAATGAATTAAAACACACCTACATACCGGAAGTAAATGTTCATTCCTTAAAGTTCATACCCAACACATCAACCTATAGTTTAACTCGTGTAAATTCAAGATTCAACCCCAACAAAGAAGGTAAGTTTTTTTTATGCCATAATAGATCACCCAAAGTTCATCGATATTCAATTTTAACATTACTTAAACATGAAGGTTTATTGGATAATGTAAATTGGTCTTTAGTACCGAGTTATAGTGCTGCAGATAGAGGATTTTTCGCAACACTATTAACTCGAGAAGATTTTAAAAAATATAATGAGGAGATAGAGTATTTTAGGTCAATTGATATAAAAAGGAGCGATTATGAAGTTGACGAAAAATGGTTTAAAGCAAACACTCCCGAGATAAATGTAGAAGGTTTACCCACTTGGATGCGTGTACCTGAAAAAGAATTAACATTTGAAAATTCATATGTTAATATTGTAACTGAATCATCTTTTATTAATAGTGAATTTATAGTTCATATAACCGAGAAATCTTTTAGACCTTTTTATCACTATCAGTTACCAATATTTGTCGCATCACATCACCATATTAAACACTTAAAAGAAACATATGGTTTAGATATGTTTGACGATGTTATTAATCATTCATATGATGAGGTGATTAACGATAGGGATAGATTATTTAAAATTATAGAGGAAATAAAAAGATTGAATGAGAATAAGGGGGTGATAAAGGAATTTTACAGAAATAATTACGAAAGATTTGAAAAAAATAAAATCATAATATATAACATCTTAAAAAATACGGATGATTATTTATTTTTTAGAAATTTAATTTAACTATGAATAGATTATGGGTTTTTGGGGATAGTTACACTGCAGAATATTTTCCTGTTGGGGAAGAATTCACCGTAAGTAATTATGACCATTACAAAATATTTAAAGGTGGGAGGTTACCAGATATATGGCCAAAAATTTTAGGAGATAAACTTGGTTACGAGGTTAAAAATCTTGCAAAGGGAGGGTCCGCCAATACTAATATATTTCTAAGTTTTCTAAATGTGTGTGAACAATTAAATGAAAATGATAAGGTGATTATTGGGTGGTCAAATAATAAAAGATTTGTGGCTGCAAATTTTGATATTAATATTTTCAACGATATATTACCATGTGACAGTGAATTTCATGAAACACACTTATCTAAAAGAACAATAGAAGAAATATTTTACAATAGAACCCACCCGATATGGGTTGAAGAGGTTTATGGTTGGATTAAATTGATTAACCTTTATTGTGATTTAAAAAAAGTTAAAGTACATCATTGGACAAGTGACGACGATATGACTTGTCAATTTAATCAATACGATAATGAAAAATACATAAGTGTTTTAGAAACCGCAAATAGATGTTTAGGTTTAATGGAATATATTTCTGAATTAAATTATGAACAAAATGGAACACATAGTAGAATCATATTTGAAACAAATGACCAAATTACAGACGGTCATTTTGGTGAATACGGTCATATTGCACAAGCCGATTATTTCTATAATTTCATTAAAAAACACGAACAATGTTAAATATTGGAGTTGCCGGTTGTTCCCATTCTGGTGGAGGTTACGGACACTCATGGACATATTACATGTCCCATAAATTAGGTTGTAAATTAACCGATGTTACCGCACCTGGAGTTGGTAATGAAATGATGATTGAAAAGATTAAGAAAACTTTGGAAACCAACATAGAACATGACAAAGTGGATTTTTACATTTTTCAAATTATTGAACCATCCAGATTAGTTTTAGGTTTAAACGGAAATAATCCTGAAGAAGAATATAAAAAATATCAATTAGGTTTAATTTATAACGAAAATAATATTAACTGTCATAGACAGACTAATGGTATATCGTATTTTACATTTCAACAATCAATTCATAATGATGATGTTAATAATTTGATTGATAAAAATTATGATTTTGCAAAATTTATGAGGAATCATATTTTAATTTCAGATTTTAATGTGAAAATTAAAGTGTTTCACACATTAATGGCAATTCAAAACTTATTTAATTTTTATAACAAAAAAGTTCTATTTTTTTCTTGGTCGGTAAACATTAAAGAACTTGCAAAAGAGGTTGGATATGAAAATATTATTACCTCAATGAACATTATAGATGGTAATGTAGAAACATTTGCAAAAAATCGACAATTAAAAACATTTAGTAAAGTTGATTTTCATTATGGGTCCGAATCACAAAAAATAATTTATGATGATTTTCTTCATGAAAACATTGTGGAGTTTATAAATAATAAATTATGAGATTATTAACATTTGGAGATAGTTGGACTGCGGGACACGGAGTCGAGACCGATGTTACGTACAAAGAAAATGCTCATCCAACGCAAGGAAAGGGATTTATTGTTAATTTAAGGAGATTCAATTCTTGGCCAAGATATGTTGCAGAAAAACTTGATTGTCTTTTTGTTAATAATGGATATTGTGGTTCCGGTAATCGTGATATATATGATGAAGTTAAAATACTATTTGACGATAAAATGATTGAGAAGGACGATGTGTTTATTATAATGTTTTCGTACCCACATAGATATAGAATTAAAAAACCAGAGAACGACCCAATTAAAGTTTTCAAAAAACTTGAAGAATTGTTGCAACCATATAAGAGATTTTATTTTAATAGTTTTTATCCAACGTTCAAAGACGAGGATGGATTTGACACCACAACTCTACCCGAACATTTCATAAATCCAAATGGAACTATGGTGGATATGTTAAGAGACTATGAAATTGCAAATGATAAATCAGTTTGGGAATATGAAAGTAGAAGTGTATGGGAAAACGAACATAATCTATGGTGGGGAGATTACCACCCAAATCTTTTAGGGTATAAGTTGATTGCCGAAGAAATTGTAAAGCAAATTAAGGATAAACTATAATGTATAAAGAAATTAATAATGCGTTGTTTATCAATCATTTATCAAAACAATATGATAAATTAAAAGACTATACACCTAAAGTTGCCACCGACTCTAATTTGGTTGCGGTTATCGTTGAATGTAGACCCTTACCTTATCTAATAACAGTTATTAAAACAGTTATGTACTATTTGGGTAATAAGTGGTCATTACAAATATTTCATGGTTTAGAACACGAAGATGAGTTGAGGGGTGAGACGAAAAAATGGGGTAACATTCATTTTGAAAAAATGGGAGTTAATAATATTACTAAAATTGAATATAACAATTTATTAAAGTCCCCCGATTTTTGGAGGAGGATTAAAGGAGAAAAGGTTTTGATATTTCAATCAGATGCAATATTACTTAGAGAAGGGATTGATGAATTTTTGGAATATGATTATATAGGAGCACCTTGGTTAAAACCAAAGGAAAATAGTTACGTTGGTAATGGTGGATTATCACTAAGAACTAAGGATGTTATGTTAAAAATTGCCGAAAATCACACGGATGACGATGATCCACAAGAAGACATTTTTTTTATAAAATACCTAAATGGTTATAATGTTGCAGATACTAAAACTGCAATGAAATTCAGCGTTGAGGATGTTTATTTCCCCTATCCATTGGGTTTACACAACCCAATAAAAATCAAACCCGATTTATTGTTTAATATTTTGGAAAATAATGTTTAGATACATTTGTATTTTTGACATTTTTTCATTATATTTTACCTATGAACCATGATTTTAAATGGCCGTTAATCAATGACAACATATCCCAACAGGATAGGGAAGTTCTCGCTGACTTTGTTCTAAATGGAAAAAGATTCACTAATGGTGAGAAAGTTAGAGAGTTTGAGTCTATTTGGTCTAAATGGTTAGGTGTGAAACACAGTACCATGGTGAATTCTGGTAGTTCTGGTAATTTCATATCAATGGCAATGGTTAAGGAATTAAGAGGTGTAGGTGAAATCATTGTCCCACCACTTGGTTGGGTATCCGACATATCATCCGCTCTACAATTAGGTATGACAGTTAGATTTGTTGACATCTCAATCAAAAACCTATCAATCACTGCAGATAATATTAGAAAAGCTATCACACCTGATACAAAGGCAATTGTATTAGTTCATTGTTTAGGATTCAACGCCATCAATGAGGAAATCATCAAGATTGCAAAAGAACATGATTTATTATTGATTGAAGATTGTTGTGAAGCACATGGTGCAACATTTAACGGTCAAAGAGTTGGTTCATTTGGTGACATCTCAATATTCTCATTTTATTTTGGTCATCACATAACCACTATTGAAGGTGGTATGGTATGTGTTAATGATGATAATTTACACGATTTAGCACGTTTGTTTCGTTCACACGGAATGACTAGAGAAGCGTCAATAGAGGTACAAGAAAAATATAAAAAAACACATCCACATCTAAATCCGTTATTCACATTTTCGGTACCAGGTTTTAATATGAGAAGTACCGAACTCAATGCCGTTTTAGGTATTGAACAAATGAAAAGGATTGACTATAACATTGAAAAACGTAGACATAACCTAAAAATTTGGTTAGAAAATTTAGACAATAGAAAATACGTAACAAAATTTGATACCGAAGGTAATAGTAGTTTTGCGTTACCATTAATAATACTACCCGGTTATTCATCACAGTTTAAAATAAATGATGATTACTCAAGTGTTTGTGATTTATTAGATTTTGAAAAAGTAGAATATCGTTTAGGTACCGCTGGTGGAGGTGACCAAACATCACAACCATACATGGAAAAGTTTATCTATCACGTGCAAGGAAGTACTGCAAATATTGATTGGGTACATAACAATTCGTTATATATTGGTAACCATACCGATTTAACGGATGAACAAATAATAGAATTGTGTAATAAATTAAATAATATATTAGATGAGTTTTAAAAATAAAAAAATATTAATAACTGGTGGTTGTGGTATGATTGGTAGATCGTTATTGAACCAATTATTAAACGAAGAATGTGAAATTACTGTGGCTGATTTAACAGCTCCGACCGATTTACCAGATGGTGTTAGGTTTATTAAAGTTGATTTAAGAGATTTTCAGGCGTGTTTAAGTATTTGTGCAGAAAAGAATTACATTTTTCATTTGGCGGGTGTTAAAGGATCACCAAAAATGGCGTTAGAACAGCCCAAAGATTTTATGGTACCGATGTTACAATTTAACACTAATATGATGGAGGCTGCGTTTCGTTCTAATGTTGATTGGTATCTTTATACTAGTTCAGTTGGAGTTTATTCACCTGCCGAAGTATTCTTTGAAGATACTGTATGGTCAACGTTCCCGTCACCAAACGATAAGTACGCTGGATGGGCAAAAAGAATTGGTGAACTACAAGCGGAGACATACAAAATACAACACAGTTGGGATAAGGTATCAATAGTGAGACCCGCAAATGTCTATGGGTTATATGATAACTTCAACCCAAAAAATGCAATGGTTGTTCCGTCATTAATAAGAAAAGCACAAGAGAATAACATTCTTGAGGTTTTTGGTGATGGTAGTCAAATTCGAGATTTTATATATGCGGATGATGTTGCAAGAGGAATGATTCATGCGGTTAAAAATAAAATAACACAACCAATGAATTTAGGTTCAGGTAAAGGATTTGCAATAAAAGAGATAGTAGATATTGTTGTAAAATATTCAGGTAAAGATATTGAAGTTAAATGGTTAACAGATGCACCTGGTGGAGATAAGATTAGATTATTTGACACAACACGAGCTAAACTTTACGGATTCGAGTCCTCAACAAGTTTAGAAGAAGGTATAAAAAATACAACCGATTGGTTTATTAATAATAAAGAAACTTTAGATAAAAGATATAACGCATTTGTCAATGGATAATTTTTTTAAAGGAAAGAAGGTAGTGGTTACAGGTGGGTCTGGTTTTATCGGGACACACTTTTTAGAAGAACTATTGGAAAGAGGTGCAATAGTTAAAACACACACACATAAGTCATTATTACAAATATTTGATGAAAGAATTGAAATTTTACATGATATTGATTTAAATAATTTGGACGATTGTTTAAAACTGATTGATGGTGCGGAGTATGTCATTCATTGTGCGGGTAAAATTGCACACCCCTCTTCAGTACCAACAGATATTCAAATTGCCTCCTCACAACTATCAATCATTGCAAATGTATTGGATGCATGTGCTCAAATGAAAGTAAAAAGATTTTTAGATTTAAATAGTTCAACTGGTTATCCTGATATTCGTAGACCATTAACCGAAGATGAATTTTGGGTGGATGAACCATACAAATCATATTACGGATATGGTTGGATGAGAAGATATAGGGAAAAATTAATGGAGCACGTCTCAAAATTTTCAGGTTTAGAAATCGCACTTGCAAGATGTACCGCAATATTTGGACCACATGATAATTTTGATTTAAAAACTTGTCACGTAGTTCCTGCATTAATCAAAAGAGTGTTAAGTGGTGAGGACCCTTTCATCGTGTGGGGTAGTCCCAATGTGGTTAGAGATTTTCTTTATGTTAAAGACGTAGTAAACGGAGCATTATTGATTTTAGAAAAAGGTGAATCCATGAGACCATATAACTTGGGTTATGGTGGTGGGATTACAATAGGAGAGATTGTGGACACTATATTGAAAATAACGGGTAGAACACCTAAAGTTGAGTGGGATGAAACTAAACCCACTACAATCCCTTTTAGAGCGGTCTCAACTGAAAGAATTAAAAATGAATTAGGGTTCAAACCAAAATACACATTCGAAGAAGGTATTAAGGAAACAATTGAACATTATGAAAGTAAAAATTAAAATATGAACGTATTAATTACAGGGATTTGTGGAATGGTGGGGTCGCACTTGGCTGATTTTCTTTTAGAAAACACCGAATGGAAAATTTACGGATTTACAAGATGGAATGATTCTCTTGAAAATTTAGAACACCTATCGGATAGGATAAATAAAAAAGATAGAATTGAATTGATATACGGTGATTTGAACGACTTAGTATCAATTTCAAACGCCGTTCAAATTGCAAAACCCGGATACGTTTTTCATTTAGGTGCACAATCTTATCCACAAACAAGTTTCATCTCTCCGATTGAGACGTTACAAACAAATATTATCGGTACTACTAATTTGTTGGAAGCAATTAAGAATACAAAATATAAAGAAGCATTAATTCATATATGTGCATCAAGTGAAGTCTTTGGTAAAGTTCCAAAAGAAAAATTACCAATCGATGAAGAATGTAGTTTTCATCCAGCATCACCTTACGCAATTTCTAAAATTGGTACGGACTTAATTGGTCGTTATTACGGTGAAGCGTTCGGTATGAACGTAATGACAACAAGAATGTTTACACATACAGGACCAAGACGAGGGGATGTGTTTTCTGAATCAACATTTGCAAAACAAATTGCAATGATTGAAGCAGGAATGCAAGAACCCAAAATTTATGTCGGTAACTTAGAATCATTAAGAACATATGCCGATGTGAGAGATGCTGTGAGAGCATATTATATGTTATTAACCATTAACCCAATAAAAGGTGAATACTATAATATTGGAGGTAACTACACATGTAAAATTGGTGATGTATTAAATTACTTCATCGGTAAGTCCACAGTTAGTAATATTGAAGTAATAATTGATAAGGATAGATTAAGACCAATAGATGCCGATTTACAAATTCCAAATACAAATAAATTTAAACAACACACTGGTTGGGAACCAACAATACCTTTTGAGAAGACTATGGACGACTTATTAGAGTATTGGAGAAATAAGGTTAAAACTGGTAGAAAATTTTTAAACAGATAAAAAATGAAAGAAAGAAAATATCTGCCCACATTGGCAGAATTGATTGACAGAATGAGCATTTCACAATTAAAAGAAGTATTCATTTCAGACCATAAAGAAGAGTACGCTCAGGAAATTAAAGACATTCAACATGATATACAACTTTTTCTAAACAATAATCCTAATTGTATCACCGCAGAAACTATTAGATCAATAATTGTATTAGCACAAACTAATTTACATATTTGGCACAATGAATCCAATTATCGTAAAGGAATTAAAGAAGGTAACAATTTAGAATTAACCCATGGTTTGAATGGTGTTAGAAATACCGCTAAAAATAAAATACAAGAAGTTGTTGGTGGTAGGAAAGATTATAAGATTGATTGCTTAGCTGCGGAATTTCAAAATTGGGGAATAAGCTGGACTAAAAATTCGGAAGAAAACGAAGGGTAATATTATGTATAGTAAAAATAAAAGTGACTTATTGGAAGTTGGTTACACAGTAATCGACAATTTTTTACCGACTGATGTTGCAAAAAAAATACATGATTTATTCGTAAATGAACAAACATGGGAACTCAAACATCAAGTAAGGGAACATCACTTTGAGCACGTTTTTAAAACTGAATCACCTTATTTACCTAAAGGAGATGAAATATATTCAACAAGATTTAGTAGGTCAGTTACATTAGAACAAAACGAAGACATTAAAAATACATACAATGAATTTTTTGTACCTATGTTAAAGGAGGTATCACCATTTGAATTGAATGAATTTGATGTTAGATGTCACAAATCCGATAAGGGAGATTACTTCAGAACGCACATTGATGATTATGGTGGACACATTAATTTAATATACTATGTAAATGAAAAATGGATGTGGGATTGGGGTGGTATATTAAACGTTGTTGACGATAAAGATATTGATTTTAATAAACAAATACTACCAAAATTTAATAGGGTTACATTATTGAATAATAAGGTCTTTAGGTCACCTCATTTTGTATCATCGGTTGAGGAATATGCACAATTTCCGAGATATTCAATAGTATCATTTAACAAATAGATTATGATTAAAAATTTAGAACAATATCCCATAGTGAATGAGGTTCTTTGGGATAAACACGGTTTAATTGGTTTTGAAAGGACAATTGCGGACCATTGGGAGGCAGGTAGAATAAAGGGACCAATACATTTAAGTGGGGGAAATGAAGAACAAATACTTGAGATTGGTAAAAGAATAAAACCAACTGATTGGGTGTTTAGTACATGGAGATCTCATTACCACGCACTTATTAAAGGAATACCTTCCGAATGGTTGGAACAAGAAATTTTGGAAGGACGATCAATTACAATTGTTAATAAAGAAAAGAAATTTTATAGTTCAGCAATTGTAGGTGGAATCATTCCAATTGCGGTGGGTGTTGCAATGAGTAACAAACGAAAAGGTATTGATGAAACGGTATGGTGTTTTGTGGGAGATATGACATTTGAAACTGGAACCTTTATGGAAAATTATAAGTACGCTAAAAACTTTGATTTACCAATAAAGTTTGTTGTTGAAGATAATGGAGTTTCAACAAACACACCAACAATTGATACTTGGAATAAAAAAAGTGAAATACCAAGTGATGTAATTTGGTATCAATATAAAAAAGAGTGGCCGCACTACGGAACAGGAAAATGGGTGATTTTTTAAATTTAGTTTACGACGATATTGATGTAACAAAAAATCAAGTTACAAATTATATGGATGCGTATGCTCAATTAGAGAACTATAAAGTATTCCATATAAATGATATTCATAAAGATGATGGTAAAAAATACTATTACTTTTTTGAGTATCGATATTATTTGACATCGTACATTGTTAATCAAAAAAAATTACCATTTAGTGATAAGGTTTTAAGTTTATTAAAAACCAATCCTAACTTTAATTTAATAATAAAAAACGATGCAGAATCTGATGATGACATTCTAATCGAATCTCTTGATACAATATTCAAGAGTATGGAAATATCAACGAATAAAATTGTTGTTATTAATTGTAACGAGAGGAACAATGATTTGAAAGTTAGGTTGAACACAGATATAAAGACACAAACAACTAATAATGGTAAATCTGCTATAGCGAATTTATTAACAAAATTCCCATATGAATATAAAGAATATAGGTCTTCTTTATTTATGTGTTATAATAGAAACGTCAAATCGCATAGATTTGCCACATTAGTACAGTTAAAAAAATACAATATAATTGATAATGTAGATTGGAGTTGGATTAGAGGATATGAGGTGAGAAAAGATTTTATACCTACTCACGTTAACCTAAACGACAACTGGTTCCTTTTAAAAATATTCACTAATGATGAAATTGAAAATTTAAAAACAGAAATAAATGAGTTTGCAGATATTGATATTAAGAAAAGTGTTAATGAATTAAATTATCAAGTTGACTTTCCACCATTTAATTTTGATTGGGATGCATCATATGGTAATAACCCATATTCAAATTCATACATCAACATTGTGACAGAAACTAATTTCGATAAGGACGACATAATCATATTGAGTGAGAAGTCATTCATACCATTATATTATTCGCAAATTCCAATAATAATGGCTAGTACCAATCACATTAAGAAGATGAGAGATTTATATGGATTTGACTTCTTTGATGATATTATTAATCACGGTTATGATAGTGAACCAGACCCCAAAAAAAGATTTAATATGATTATTAATGAAATCGTAAGGTTGAATGGTAAAAAAGAAGAGATTGTTAATTTTTTTAAGAATAATAAAGAAAGATTTGATAAGAATATTAAAATTTTTGAAACCATAAAGAAAGATAAAACGGATTATAATTTTTACAATAGTTTACGATGAATCAAGATACAAGTTACAAAGATGCATTAACAAATGCAATGACATTTTTAGGTGAAAAACCTAATACAGTTTTTATTGGACAACAAACATTATACCCCGGTAACCCTATGAGTACCACTTTAGGTAATGTACCTAAAGAAAAGATTGTTGAGCTACCTGTGATGGAAGATTCACAAATGGGAATGTCTTTAGGGATGGCAATGACGGGAGACTTCGTTGTTAGTTTCTACCCTAGATGGGATTTCCTCGTTTGTGCAACAAATCAGTTATTAAATCATTTGGATAAAATTAAACTGATGAGTAATAACCAATGGGACCCGAATATCATTATTCGTTTAGGTAAGGGATCAGACAATCCAATTGATCCAGGACACCAACATAAAGGTAATTATTTTTTAGAATACCAGTCTCTCTGCAGAAACATCACATTCCATAATTTATCTTCATTTGAAGCAATCGAAGACACATATAAAGAAGCTTATGAACAAGGTGGAATCCATATTATAGTTGAATACCCCGAATTATATACTCGTTAATGAAAATAGTACACACATATATCCCAACAGAGAATGGAGGTAACCTTAACAGGTATAGTGCGTATTGTATGGTATTATCTGCACTATTAGCTAAGAAACATCATAAACATGTGTTTCTTTATACCAACAAAGAAATTGAAAAAATTGTAAAAAAAATAGGTATACCATATAATGTTGTTGACACAGAAGTTTTAGAAGGTGTCGATGTTAAAACATTTAGTATACCTAAATTAATGGTCTACACGAAGCAAACACAACCATACCTCCATATTGATTTAGATAGTTTTATCTATAGACCTATTGAGATTAAATTAATAGATAAGATACACTCATCATTCGCAGAAGGTTCGGGGGAGACGTTATCATTTGAGAAAAACAATTCAGTGTTTTTCAAAACATACCTAAAGGGTGCATTTGAGATACAGGAAAAATTACCTGAAGAATTTTTAAAATATGTAAAATTTCAAAACATCCCTAACATGTCAATATTTGGTGGTCACTCTTGGGAGTTAATCGCCGAGGCAACTGAGTACTGTTTAAAAATTTATGAGGACAATAAGGAGTTCTTTGATTCAAACTATTATAATGCGTGTATAATTGAACAACTATTCATACCGGCAGCAATAAGAATGATAATGGAAAAAAATAGCGAGGACATTATCAACGACGAGAACATCTTTAAGTTCATATTTGATAAAAACCCAACAGTCGTTGAATTTGCAGAAAAAAAATGGGATTATCCTTTCACAATTGAGTCGAATAACGATATTCTACCCATAGAAAATCAAAATGAACTTTTTAGGAATCTTGGGTATAATTTCAATGGATTCCTACATTTGAATGGATATAAGACATTTGATGAGATTATTTTCATGATTAGACAAAGAATCATTGATGAATTCGATGGTAATCATTATATTAATAAAATAGATAAATTATTTAAAGAGGATAGTAAAACTGACCTATTGTTTAATTCATATTGTGAACACATGAAAACTAATTTAAATAAAATGGAGAGTATGAAAAATAAAAGTTTCGGTTTAATATAATTATTAATAATGTATATAATTGGAGTATCAGCATATTATCACGATTCCTCGGCTTGTTTGTTTAAAAACGGAGAGTTATTGTTTGCATGTGAAGAAGAAAAATTTACGGGAATTAAACACGATTCCTCGTTCCCACATAAAACAATAGAATATATTTTTAAAACATATAAGTTATCCAAAGATGACATATCGTGTGTATGTTATTATGAAGACCCATTCTTAAGATTTAAAAGGAAAAAATCGTTCCTAACTTCATTGGTTAACTATATTAAAGTTAGATATAATCTAAATAAAATATCAAAGAAAAAACATTATACCCCACACCACCTATCACACATGGCGTATTCGTACTACTCATCCAATTACAACGATGCTGTTGTGGTATCGATTGATGGGGTAGGAGAAACCTCAACCATTTCATTTGGTAAAGGTGTTGGAGGACACATCAAACAATTAAAGACAATTGAATATCCACATTCAGTTGGGTTATTTTATTCGGCAATGACAGCATTTTTAGGTTTTAAACCTAATGAGGGAGAATATAAAGTAATGGGACTTGCATCATATGGTAACCCCTCAAAATATAGAGATAAGGTTAGTAAATTAATGAAATACAAAAATGAAACATTAACATGTAACATGGACGTGTTTGTTTGGGATAAAGAAGACACATTAATGTTTAATCATCAACTCGGAGAATTATTAAAATTACCAAATAGATTACCTAACGAACCATTAACTCAAGACCATAAAGATTTGGCTGCGTCTGTTCAGGAAAGATATGAAAATATATTCTTTAAAATTTTAAAAGAGGGTAAACATTTATTCAAATCAAATAACTTATGTTTAGGTGGTGGTTGTGCATACAACGGTAAGGCGAATGGTATGGTTGTTGAAAGTGGTTTATTTAAACACTTATGGATACCACCAGCTCCCTCAGATGCTGGTAATGCTATTGGTAGTTGTTTATACTACCTCTCGTTAACTAAACCGACGAAAATTAATTCGTCACCATTTTTGGGTCCATCATATTCTGATAGTGAAATTTTTAACGCATTAAATGAATATAAACCATTGGTTATGTTTGAAAGACTTAATGAAGATGTAATGTTAAAGAAAATCTCTAAATGTTTAAATAATAAATTAGTAGTTGGATGGTTTAAGGATAGGATAGAATTTGGAGCGAGAGCGTTAGGTAACAGATCAATTTTAGCAAACCCAACCGATTCCGAAATGAAGGATAGGATTAACAGAGTAATTAAAAAGAGAGAAGGATTCAGACCATTTGCACCTATGGTTACATTTGAAAGTCAAGATAAATATTTTAAGTCAAAAGAATATATTCCATACATGAATCAGGTGGTTCAAGTTAGAGATGAGTATAAAGATAAACTATTAGCTGTAACACATATAGACGGAACCGCAAGGGTACAATCTGTAACACCATATAATAAAATTTACACATTACTAAAAGAGTTTGAAAAATTAAGTGGTTATCCAATCTTATTGAACACATCATTTAATGTCAAAGATAAAACAATGGTGTTAACACCACAAGACGCATTGCATACTTTCATTGATACCGAAATGGATGTATTAGTTTTAGGTAATTACATAGTATATAAAAAATAAAATCATGATAAAGAAATTAATCAATTGGGTAAAATCTAAAATTACCAAAAGAAAAAAAGAGAAGGAATTTAAAAAGAAGTTGGAAGAACTAAGAAAAAGAGATCCATTTATCTATAAACATTAATCTATGTATTTTGATAAACCCTTAATACCATCTAACCAAGAGAATATTTTTCATCTTGCACCTATACCCGTATTTTATAAACAATACAATGATCATGATTTACATGACGAAGTTTTTAATTTAGGGTTCAATGAGTTGACCGAGAAGGAAAAACAGATGGGTCAAGAATTACCTGAACAATATGATGTCGAAAGACAATCTAATTATAAGGTTGAGTATTATAGGTACGATCAATGGGTAGAACCAACTGAATTCAATCCAATAGGTAGTCGGTTTTCAGTTGCACCTAACAATTTCTTAAATCGAAAAGAAGAGTGTGTTAAATTAATACGAAATAGGTGTGAAGAAGGTTATACTGAACTACTTGATAAAATAAATAAGACTCACAGTAATAATCCAAAAATGACCGAGAGTTGGATGCAATTTTATAATCCAACATCTGGTAGAGGACACAATAAACATAATCATTGTCGTTGGTCACCTGAAGAAGAAACTCCACTTAGTTTTGTTGGTGGTTATTATTTGTCCGACGGAGACCCAATTGTTGATCATCCATATAGTGGAGTCTTCACTTTTCATCTTAGAGGTATGTCACATTTTATCAGACCAAAAAAAGGTATGTTATTAATATGGCCATACGATATTGTTCACTCAGTTAAACCATTCTACGGTAAAACACATAGATGTGTTATCAATTTTAACATTGAGGATGGTGGTGTAAAGTTATTATAACATGAAGATAATAAGAATATTGTGGGGAGACTTCGACAGATACTCGAGTCAAATTATTAATGCGAAGAAATATAACTTCGACGAGAAGGTATTTGTTTGGGGTAAGGAGAATTACAACAAACTAATTTCTTTAGGGTACGATTGTCATCTTATTAATGAAGAACCATACGATTATAAGATTGCAAATAATCACACGTTCGTTAGTTATGGTAGTTTGACTCATAAAATTTTAGGTATTAAAATTGCATTAGGGTTATTTGATGAAGTAATATTTTTAGATTGGGACTGTGTCCCAACAAAACCTTTAGATGATAACTTCTACCAACAAATAAAAATAAAAGGTTCATCGTTACAGGTACCGTTATATTGTTATCCAATGACTGCGTTTGATGTGATGAAATCACAAACAGACGACGAAGTAATGAACAAATTTTTTGATGTACTAAATAAAAATATATCAACCCACTCACATATTTTAGGTAATTCATTTGTCCTACCAAATACCGGATTTTTTTATTGCAATGATATTGAGATAATTGAGGATTTATTGGAAATAATAGAATTCAATGATTTAGAAGGTATACCTGATGAATTGTCGGTATTATTATACACTAAATCATTTGGTTTGGACTGGTATATTAATAATATTGAACCTACGGTGATTTCTGGTAAGAATCATAATTTAGATTTTTGGAACGACGAAGAAGAAAAACTATCAGATTTCATTAAAACTAAAATAACAAAAGATAATTATTTTGAACACCTTTAAAACTTTTTGTATATCACTTAAGAAAGATGTTGATAGAAGAAGTCATATGTTAACCATTAAAGATAAGATGGGAATCGACTTTGATTACTTCGATGCTGTTCAACCAAATGAAATTACTGAAGAAATTGAGACGAAGTATTTCTCAAATACAGATTTTTATGAATGGGACATAAATCAGAAAGCGGTTATGGCTACATTCATGAGTCACATGAATTTGTTGGATTATTCGTGTAAAAACAAAATCAATCTTTTAATTATTGAAGATGATATTGATTACGTTGGTAATATCAATTTTAACAATATTGATTTTAATGGTTTCGATATTTTTAATGTGGGGACACCGTTTGGTTGTTACTCATACTTTGTTTCACACCAAGGAGCTTGTAAAATACTTAATGAAATCGATTCAAAACAAATTACACAAGCGTATGATTGGGAATTAAACAAATTAACCACGGTAAGAAAACAAACAACGAACACACCACAATTTACACAAGTGGAAAATAAATTCACATCAAATATTTCACCCAATGGATACGAGAGGTATTGAGTTTGTTAGAATTTTATGGGGTAACTTTAAGGATATTAAACCTACACCACTTTATAACGAAACGGTGTATGTTTGGGGTTTAGATAACTATAATAAACTAATTGACTTAGGTTATAAGTGTGTACTAATGTCAAATGAGAATACAATACACAACAATGAGAACACTAAGTTTCTACATAAATTAATTGGATTAAAAGAAGCGTCGTTAAATCATAATAAATTTATCTTCATGGATTGGGATGTTGAATTAGAAAAAGAATTGGATGATGAGTTCTTTAAAGAATTTGATAATAAAGAATTCTTGATGCCAACATATTCTTATCCTAATGAATATCTATCATTGACGGATAAATTAATTGACATTGGTGCAAAAAATTGGACGAATCAACAGATAATTGAAATGAAAAAATACGGATGGAGAGAAGATGATAACATAGTTTTACCTAACGCCGGATTCATTTATTGTGCAAATCCTTCCATACCTGATAGGTTATTGGAAATTGCAATTGAAAACAAGTTAACGACTTTGATTGAGGAATTTGCAATGTATATCTATTCACAAACCGATTTTATAAGTTATATTTTAAAATATGAACCGTCGGTAATTTTCGGTCGACCGTCAAGTACCATTTTTACGATTGGCGACATTAAAAGGAATACTGAATTAATATTACATAATAAAATCGAATCATTAATAAAAAAGAATGTCTACTTCACCCATCAATAAAATATGGACCTTTGGTTGCTCATTTTCAACGGACCATTATATGAATATGAGTGAAACCTATACAGGAGTTCTCTCGGAAAAGTTAGGAGTAGAATATGAAAACTTTGCTCAAAGTGCAATGTGCCACGAAGAATGTTTTAATAAGTTGACTTATAATATGAATCAATTTGAAAAAAATGATTTGGTAATCTATCAGTTTACGGCGGGTACTAGAGAAGGATTTAAAATTAATAATGATTTTTATTACACTAGTGCGGGTTTAACAAGAGACTTGAACCTAATGTTTGATTTAATGAACAAATATTCAGGAGGACGAGATAAATTCCCAATTACAAATGAACAATTTATTTTACTATGTGATTACATGAACCATTGGGCTCCCCATACTATATACCACAAATATCATCGAGTGTTTAACACCCTAAGTTTTTTGCAAAGTAAAATTGGGATTAAGTATAGAATATTATGTTTGGATAATGATTTTAAACCATTTAGAACCGAACACTTTATTAATCTCCCAACAAGTTCAGATGAGAATAACTTATCAATCATGAATTGGGTTGATGAGAATAAATGGACTTTGGGGGATACCAAATCAAACCAAGTGATGAAGACAGATAAACACCCAAATGAAGAGGGTCATTATAACATAGGAATACGTTTATATGAAAGCAATATTTGTTAATTGGACGGCACCTTTCTTTCATAAAAAGGATGCACAAGGATATAACCATCTTAAGATGTCTAACTTACCCGATAATGAGTACGACATTGTCGATTACGAATTATTAATACAAGAAGTTGCGGTTAGAAGTGCAAAGAAATATATAGGTCAGACTAAATTATATACTGATAGGGTTGGATACAAATTCTACCAAAAAAAGGGAATGATAGAGTTATGGGATGAGATTGATGTTGACACATTGGAAAACTTTAATAGTGAATATCCTGAAGTAAACCCTGGTAGATTTTGGACCACAGGTAAATCTATTGTGATGGGTAAGGAACCAATACCATACTTATTCTTAGATTTGGATTTCATTGTTAGAAGTAAATTACCGTCATGGGTTTCAAATTACGATTTGGTGCACACTCAATGGGAAATTCAAAGAGGTGAGTTTTTCGTGTTTGAACATCAATTAAATGAGATAGGTGGAATAACAGATTTTGCACAGAATATGATGATGCCAAACACTTCTTTTATTTTAATGAATTGTGAAAAACTTAGAGATGAATATCTTAAAAAACATTTAGAATTAATCACTCGCAAATATAATGAAATACCTGAGTGGTTGTGGTTAATTGCAGATCAGGGGATAATGGGTTATAGTGCAAGAAAATGTAAATCAAGAGTTGAAACCATCGAGAATCGATTATACATGTCATATCCCGAGTTACCTATATTAGGTAACAAACTACCGGGCAAAGGATTGTTTTGGGTTAAAGACCCTAATAGAGTCGACCACGTGGAGAACTTGGATTATTATCACGTATGGTTAGAGAAATATTACTACAAAACGGATACAAATTTTAGAGATATTAAGGTTAAAGAACTAAATGAGGAACTTAAATTACTTAAAAAAAGGATTTAATTTGACTTTTTAGAAAATTTTTCTTATATTATATTCTATGATATATTGGTTTACAGGTCAACCTGGATCAGGTAAGACTACATTAGCAAAACATTTAGTGTCATTTTTAATGAACACTGGTAAAGTCCTACATATTGATGGTGATGATTTGAGGGACATTTTTAAAAATAAAGATTACTCCGAAACGGGTAGGAGAAGAAACATCGAAAGGGCACAAGACATTGCACTTTTTATGGGTGAAAAGGGTTATGATGTTGTGGTATCATTGGTGTCACCTTACCGAGACCAAAGAGAAGAATTTAAAGACAAATCGGAGGCAGTTGAGATTTATGTTCACACCACAGAGGAAAGGGGTCGTGAAAATTATCACGTAATTGATTACGAAAAACCAGAGGAAAATTTTGTGGATGTAAACACAACAAATGTTAGTGACGTAGAGTCATTTATTGATTTAATTAAAAGAATAGATTTATGAGTAAAAAATATGCAATGTATGTGGGTAGATGGCAAAATTGGCACAAAGGTCACGAATGGTTAATTAATCAACAATTAGAAAAAAGTAAAAATGTTTGGGTTGCAATTAGAGATGTTGAACAAGATGACAATAATCCTAAAACCGCACAACAAATTTTATTAGAGTTGTCAAACGAACCATTTTTTAAAGATAAATTTGACAGAGTCCTGTTATCAATTATACCCGATATTGAAAGTATTAATTATGGTCGTGGCGTGGGTTATGATGTTATTTATCATGAACCACCCCCTGAAGTTGAAGTAATAAGTGGAACTAAAATCCGTAACGGAGAAATGAATTCAGATGGTAGTAGAACGTAAACGACATATTGCTAAAACCATCTCATATCGTATTGTAAGTACTCTTATTGGGTTTTTAATAATATGGTGGGTAAGTGGATCAATCAAGGTTGGTACGGCTTTTGGGGTGGTAGAACTGATATATAAACCCATTCAATACTATATTCACGAAAGAATATGGTATAAATGGATAAAATTTGGGTTAAAAGATAAAAACTAAGTATTTATTATAAAAAAAACAAACATATGAAAGGTGTATTAATAGGGGCAGATATTCTTAAATTGGAAAACCAATACAAGTTATTAGAAATAAATACAGACGCCGATTTATTTTGGCCAGATGTGCCATTTATAGATTTAGAACCATTATTTACATATTTGGTGAATAATCAATACACTAAATTTGTAATGATATACAAAAATTCGCGAATTGTAGATGGAATAGTGGATTTGTTCGAGGCTAAATGTAATGAACTTTCAATAGTATTCACAACCATTTTAATACCCAATAATAGTGTAACTATCCCATCTATAACCGAAGAACCAAATGCATTTTATTTAAGATGTGCATATGATGTCACGGCTATTATAGATGAGACATATTGTAAGGATAAATCTGAAGTGATTAAATTATTATTCGATTCTAATAATGAATCGATTATACCAAAGACGTATGTAAAATACACAGAAGATGATTCTATATTAGATAATTTAACCGAATTGATTGATAATAATCTATCACCAAATTTAATTGCAAAAAAGATATTACCTGACTTCAATAGGATTGATTATCCGGCTTTTTATAATGTAACCTCATCTATTCAATTAAATGACATAAAATCAGCGTTACCAAATGATGTTATGTTGCAAGAATTTGAAATAAACCCTAATTTAGATTCTACTAATAAAATCAATGATGTTATGCGATTAAACGTTGTTTTATTATCTGATATTGAAACAATCTTACCGATTAGTATTACTACAACTAGTAATCAAATACCATTGGATGAATCTATTATAACTTATACAAATAATAGACTTGATAATAAATGGAGAGCTATGTACTTCTCTAATCCAAATTATTTAAATTTTGGTGTACCAGGTAATTATGAAGTTATTAAGATAGTTGATGGTAATGAAGTAATAGTTGATATAGAAACATTAAACATAGGGGACATTATAAAATCGGTTAGGATTCCAAATTTAAGTCCAAGTGCTACATCAACCGAAACATCAAATTGGAGTGTACCATTAGATGGATTGGATACTATTACATATGAAACATCTTCCGTAAATTTTATTACTAATAAAGTGTATGAAGGTTGGTTAACCACTATCACATATGGTGATAGCATAATTAGTGGTTCTACAACATTAGCTAATAGTGAATTATTAGTAATAAGAAGTTCAAGTGATGACAATATACGTTTTGTAACTGCAGGGGCCGTTACATTAAACGATTATGTGGTAACTACAAATCAAACCAGTTTACCAATAATATCTAAAGAAAATGTATGGTATTCAGGTAATATTACCGTGTTGGATATTGAGCCGGATGATGTATTTGTTGCAGGTACGACGTATAATGATATTAATAAAAATACTATTGGTGATATATTATTACACAACAAATGCCATTACTACCCTTATTGTTGTTTTTCAGAAAACACATTAATATCAATGGATGGAATTGATAAACAAATAAAAGATGTTGCGGTTGGTGATTTGGTTTGGTCCTTTAATTTCAGCACAAACCAAAAAGAATTAAATAAAGTATTAGAAATAATTTCACCGGTATTAGATGATATTGTAGAAATTAAATTTAAAAATGGGGTATCTATTTTAAGTACGTTTGACCATCCTTATTATAATGTAGATGGGAATTTAATATCATATAGTCCAGAAAAAACAATGAAATGGTATAAAGGTGAAATCCTTAAAATGGATACCGGTAGTGTGTGTATTGACATTGATGGTAATAGTATTGAAATTGAATCTATAACAGAAATAGTATCACCTATTCAAACATATAACCTATTTGTTGAAAATAATCATAACTTTTACGCTAATAGTATTTTAGTGTACGATGAACAAAAATAAATTTAATTAAAATGAGCACAAAAACAGCATCAACCCCTTCCGATAAAGTAGCATCTTTATCTTTATTACAAATCCTATTCGCAGCTATTAAGGCTAAACATTCTTAATTTTATTTTAATGAATAAGTTATGGGTGTTTGGGGATTCATTCTCCGCCACAAATAAAAAAAATAATTTAGAGAATTGGAGAGCGCAATATAAAAATTGGAAAGGATACACCCCACTTGTTTGGGGTGATTTTTTAAGTTTAAAAATCCAACATAAGTTAAATAATTGTGCAATAGGTGGTATTGATAATTATACTTTATTTGAAAGTATAATAGATGTTATAGATACTATAAACGAAAATGATATTGTAATCGTTGGTTGGTCATCGGCGCTTAGATTTAGGCTGATTGATAAAAACGGAGGTTTTACAACAATTAGACCAAATGACCATAACTTAGATAATAAGCCGTTTACACGCGCCTCTTTGACAAATCCAATCCAGTTCAATGATATATCTATAAATACTATAAATGAATTAGTAATTAATAGAGATAATATATTATTTCAATATGAAGTAAATAGATTTATTAAAATAATAAATTTATGTTTAATTAATAAATGTAGGGTAATCCATTGGTCACCATTTATAATTCAAAATAAAAGTATGGATATTATTAAAATAGATTGTTTGGAATATTTAGAAAAAATAGTAGATGAAACCAACGGATATATAAAAGATAACCATTATAGTGAAAATGGTCATAGAGTTTTATCTGAATACTTTTATGACTTGATAACTAAAAATTAGTTTATGAATAAGTTATGGATATTTGGAGATAACGCATCAGCTATATTTGGGAAAACCAAAGAAAGAAGATTTAAGTACTATAAGGAATATAGAAATGGTATTTTTCCAAAAACATGGTCAGAGCTGTTATCAAAAGAGTTAGGATATGATTTAAGAAATATGGCCGTATCCGGTCAATCAAATTACGATATATTTGATATGTTTTGTAAATGTATAGA
>Ga0181347_1000094_pt1 | contig 26508 bp, 22 predicted proteins | sample Su13VDMM110SN_FD_130102 | JGI IMG/M metagenome (GOLD analysis project Ga0181347, IMG submission 130102) | Freshwater viral communities from Lake Michigan, USA - Su13.VD.MM110.S.N | ecosystem: Environmental > Aquatic > Freshwater > Lake | place: USA: Michigan | collected 2013-07-16
ATGCAATTGATGCCAGTGGCACAGAAAACAATGGGAGTGACCAACCCCAACGATCCTGATCAAAATATTCGTGCTGGAGTTCAGTTTCTTGGTCAGCAGTTGACTCGCTGGAAAGATCCTGTGTTGGCTATGGCTGCTTACAACGCTGGCCCTGGCAACGTGGCAAAATATGGTGGAGTTCCACCTTTCAAACAAACACAGAACTATGTGGCTGGGTACACACCTGATCCCATAAAGCCCATGCCTGCCGAAGGACCTGGTGTGCTGGACACCATAAAGAAAACCGGGTACGAATGGTTACGCAGTGCCGGAGATGCAATTGATCGTGCTGTGACTCCCAAGAATCTTGATCCTAAGACTCTGCAACCTTTGCAAGAAAAAGTGTATCCACCATACAAAGGACAACCACCGGAGTCAGATCCGCGAATTGATCCCTTGCGTGATCGACTCAGCCGTGGTGAGAACCCCAAAAGCATTGAAGCAGACCTTAGAAAAAAAATAGCCGCTGATGCTGAGCGAGTTGAGTATGAACTAAGAGTTCAAAAGGCCATGCAACAACAGCTGGAAAAAGAAAAAGCCGAGCTAGAGGATAAACTAAAACAATATCCCAACGAAAAGGCCTGGCAGGAGCGATTGAAAGACGTTATAAATTACCTCACTGCTCCGCCCAAGCCATTCAAAGATGCGTTCAAGCAACCGCCACCGCCAGACGTTGAGGTCTGGGATCGGCCTGTCAAAGAGCAAGACAATGAACCCACACCTCCACCGCAAGATGGTCCTAGCATACAAAAAGGTCTTAATTTTTTACGACAACTGCATGGCCTGTCAAAGATAACATCAGGTGGTGCTAGAGAAGAATTGATTGGAGCAGTGAGAGACTATGCACAGAATCAGGCACCGCAAGTCTTGAAAAAATCTTTGCCGCAACCGCAAGACCCTGTGCAGGAAAATGCGTCAGGGTATATTCCCACAAAGAAACAAGCACGAGATCCTAGATATGCCATGGCGTTGACCGTGGATATCAAGCCAGGCCAGGTTGGCAAAGAAGCCAACAAGATGGCCTTGCAAACTGATTCACAGGGCCGGCCGGCACTGCTGATGCCCAGCCTACAAAATCAACATCGTAAAGTTCAAGATAATGAATCTAGATGAAATAGAAAGTTTCCCAAAGTTCAGTGCCGGCTCCACCAGTATGAATAGGCTGAGCCCGGACCCGTACGGCCGCTGGGGAGAAACTGAACAATCAGCAAACAAGAACCTTGAGAAAATAAGGAAGGCGGCCCGACAGTTGCCAGGTTCGCCGTACTTGTATACCGTCGTGCCCCAGCGATCAAATCAACGTCCTGCCTACTATATCTACGTTTTGACTCCGGATGGCGAAGTGATTGGCGGGCTTGACATTGACGATCATGGCAAGATGTTTGAGGTTGATAAAATTCAAGTGTTGCCAAAGTATCAAGGACAAGGCCTAGGCATGTCGTTGTATGGCATAGCATTGTCTATTTTGAAAAAGCCCCTGGTAGCCGGCACAGCTCAAACTCCAGACTCTCAACGTGCCTGGCTTAGACTCAGTCAGATACCTGGTGTACAGGTCATGGGCCTGTTGCAAATGCAACGAGCTCAGGTGCCGTTCTACAAGTGGAAAGTCGAAGAGCTGGGCGCAAAACCTTGGACTAGAGTAGGCAACCATCAACTGTATCTGTTCCCAGTCACTGCTGGTAAAAAGCGAATGAAAGTCGCTCAACCCAAGGTACACAAAATTTATGGACGCGACACTGATGAACTCTACACCACAATGATTGCATTTTACAATCAGCAGCCGGTGTTGGAGTCTGTGCAACCAACAGTTGTTCAAGAAAATCCCAGTGCTGAAATATCTCAGCACGAAAAATTAGATCGTGTGTTGATTCGGCTGTGTGAAATGCTGCAGGCTGCCGAGCATCCAAAATTTGGTATGGTTGCTGCTGCTGTGATTGACCCTGACAATTGCATTGTGGCTGCACTGAATCGCAGACTAAGCCAAGACAAAAATCTACATGCTGAACCTGCTGCTATGAGAGCCTACGAAAAACGCTACGGTACAATACCTGATGGATCTATTATTGTCACAACTCTCAGCCCCTGTGCCGAGCCCATGGCCGAACGTCAGGGTCAGGCCTGTGTTGAGCGTATCAATCAAAGCAATGTACACAAAGTCTATTGCGGCTACATGGATCACACACAGCATGAAGGTCTCACTGAACTGCGTGAATTCACCCTGGAAGAAACTGCCAATCCTGACATCAGACGTCTGTGCAAGAAATATGCAGATACGTTTTTAGATCCCACATACAGTATTGATATCCATGGCATTGAACAGCCTGGTCAAGTGAATAGTCTTGAAGCCTTGAGGGAAGCCACCTTGGGCACATTGTATCCGCCCACAATTCTTGGCACACTTCAAATTGATGATATTGTGATTGCATTAAGCAAGCATCTTTATGATCGAGCAGAGGAGAGAAAAATTCCTCTTTCAAAAATAGAAAGTACGATACGAAGACTACGTCGTGTAAAGAGTAAAATGCGCCAGTATGAACCAGGGAGCAAGTTCTGGGTTTATAATCCATATGAAGAAATTGCTCTAGGCTTTCAAGTGCTAGACAGCGGAGCATTTAAGGTGAACACTGTGATTGCTGAACCTCCGCATGCTCAAGGAGAATTACCAATCGTTCGCATGTATGAAAACCTAACAGAATTATGGACACAGCCCTATGAACTAACTTCAAGGGTCACTGGTCCTGCCAACATGGAATACTATTTTGACACCAAAGACAATAGATCAGGTAGAATAGTTTTTGACAGTGTGCTTGACACCGATCAAGGTGGCTTACATGCTATACTGGTTATTGTGCATTTTTATATTGATAACCTCTATCATACCAGCGGCAAAGGTGATGCTGTGGCAATATTTTCCACTGTTGTCGCTGCTTGTCGTGATTATCTGCGTAGGTACAAGCCGCCTGTGGTAGTGTTTGAAACTGATGATCCAAAGAAACGTAACTTATATGTAAAAATGGCCGGGATGTTTCCTGATTATGTGATTTATCCTTACCCACAGTGGGTGCAAGATCCCATTGTTGGTGATGAAATAGTTAATTCATTGATGGATGGCAATGCCAAAGATGCAGTGGTATTACACAGACGAAATTATGATCCAGAAAAAACTAGAATGTACATTGACGAGCAAGGTGTAGCGGGGGGTTTGGAAAACAATAGAATTAGTTTTCAGATACAAAAAGGCAAAAATAAATTTGCAACTACTTTAAGTATTAGTAACAACCCAGTTGGAGTATACCAATATGACGCTGATACAGGTCGTAGCATAGCCGAGATTTATCCAGAATTCAAAGGCAAAGGATTAGGTAAATTGTTAGTTTTACATGCTATCTATACCGCAGCACAATTGGGATTAAATTTCCAAGAAGATGAATCAAGAACTGCCGAGTATGATAATGTGTTAGACAGCTTGAGTAGCAACGGTTATATTGTAGATGACGATGGATATTGGTACGTAACTGGTGAGGGCGAACAATATCTACAACAATCAATGAAGCAAGGTGTGGCGGAAGGCTCTCCTAACTTTAATCGTGAATGGGACGAAGCAACCCGATATCCCGAGTTTGTTAACCTAGGTAAGGAAAAATGGATTGAACTTGTAAGCAAAGGTAAACCAGTAACAGTTACAAGAAAAAATGTTAACAAAATAAACAATACCGATGCCGCTGATCCTAAAAGTTTTAAACTACTAGACCCCGAAAAACAAAAGCGAGCGTTGGCGCAACTTGCCAATGGCGATGTAGAAATGCCTATTGTCGCTAGATACAGCGACGGCTATTTAGAACTAATAGGCGGTAATACAAGATTAACTGCCCAAATGGCAAAAGACGGTCAAGCTAAAGTTTGGTTATTTAATGTGCCAGAAGAATTAACGCAAGGTGTGGCGGAAGCGTTTGATCAACCTTACGCAACAGATTTAGAAAAATCCGAACATGATGATTATGATTCATTGGTACAATTGCCAGATGGTTCTCACTTGAGCATTATGTTTAATCACCAAGGTGATGCCGAATATCAAGTTGAATTTTGGCGAGGGCCTAGCCAGGAAGTAACCGGTGAAGGTGATGCACAAAGAATATTTGCCACAGTTCTAAATACTATACAAAAGTTTATTAAAGAACACAATCCGTGGCGTTTGACATTTTCCGCAACCAAAGACGTTGCGCCTGGCCAAAACAGTGAAAGCCGAGCCAAATTATATAATAGGTTAGTTGATCGCTATGCTGCTGCTTGGGGGTATGATGCTCTTATTAATGATCTTGGTGACCAAGTTGAATACGAGTTGACTAGATTAAAGCCGGGTATAGCGGAAGGCTTGAATTTTGATGAAATCTACGGCAAGCATCTAAAAGTAACTGACAACAATGGTGATCCTCGCAAACCAGGATTTAGTCTTGTTACACCACTCAATGGTGATTCTTGGAACTGGCGTGAGCGTCCTGAGTTTAAGGACTTAGTAAAACAAAAACTTAACGATCCAGGATTCCTTGGAGATCACAAATATCAACAAATTATTGCCTCTATGTCAGGTAAACAATTTGATCCAACTAAACATATTGCTAAAGAAAACTTTGCTGATGGCAAGGTTAAAGGTAAAAGCCGACCGGGTCGTGTCAAACGTGCAGGTGCAAGTTGCAACGGTTCTGTCACAGACCTACGACGCCGTGCCAAGAACGCATCAGGTGAAAAGGCCAAAATGTATCACTGGTGTGCCAACATGAAGTCTGGTCGCAGCAAAAACAACGAGTCTCAGGCCACTGCCGCACCAATATCACCGCAGGCATGGATTGATCAAATCCATGACATGTATCCACAGACCTGGCAAAACAATCATGTCATGCCCATGGGCGGTGAAGGTGAAGATCAACAGTTTGCTATGTTTGAATTAGTGCCCAGTACAAGCAAAAAGAATGCTGTGGACATCAAGTGGTTCCAGGCCTATCCCTTGAGACAGGGCGTGGGCAGCCGTGCAATCAAAGAACTACAACAGCTGGCACGAGAGGCTGATATAACATTGACATTGTATCCCTGGGACAAAGGGCGAGTGAGTCAGGCCAAACTCATGAAGTTCTATCGTGGCCAAGGATTCCAGCCCACTGTCAAGGGCAGCAAGAACATGTTCTGGAGTCCGGAAAAAGCCCTGGAATCTGGTCTCATGGAGTCTTGGCAAGCGTTTCGAAATTCAAAATAAATATAAGATACTTGGTGACCAAACATGAGACTTTTAGAATTTAAATTACTGGAATACGATCAAGCCAAAACTCTGCAGAACTTTGGCGAAAAAATGCTGGCTGCTGCAAAGAAAGATAGCACGTTGCCCGCAGACACACAAAAAGAACTGCGCAGTCCTGCAATGAGTGAGCAAAACCGCAACAACATTCTGCAGTTTTTGTTACAGCAACTGGAACAGGCCGACCCCACTCCCAACAAAAAATACACTCAGGCCATTGCCAAAATGTACGGCAATGGACAGAGCTCCATGGAAGATATTCTCAGTACTCTAGCAGATTATCTCACAAGGTTTGATCGTATGAATCGGCGCAAAAAGATTCCTGTGCCACGCAACGACTTCAATCGTTACACCAGTCTTGAAGACTTCATGGATGTGGTAGACGAATACTATGATCCTGCCGAAGATGACGACACTGCTGGCGATGCTGAAAAGGGCAAATATCAAGAACTGTATCGTGACGCCGACTTGGTTGTGCTACAGCCCTTGGATCAAACTGCAGCCTGTTACTATGGACGAGGCACACGTTGGTGCACCGCAGCCACCAAAGGTATGAATTACTTTGACAACTATTCAAAGCGTGGACCGTTGTTTATCATCATTCCTCGCAAACCTGCTTACCCTGGCGAAAAGTATCAGTGGCAGTTTGAAAGCAGTTCGTTCATGAACGAACAAGATCGTCAGATTGGCGAAAAAGGCATGACAGAATTAGCAGCAAGATATCCGCAACTCAAGAACATACTCAAAGACTACGCAGAAAAATACACCATGGTGCCGTTGTTGACAGATGAATTTGTCAACACAATCAAAGATTATAGAGCCACTGCGCAATCACAAATGGCCAACTTCATTTCGCAGTACTCTGATCGTATTGCAGGTTTTGGACTCAAAACTCTAGAAGAATATGGCCTGGCGTTGCCGCCCCGGGTGGCTCAAGAAATTGCTGCCAACATACCTGATTATCTTGGTCAACTTGTTGACGCAATGGCAGCACCAGGTGGGTTCTGGGACAAAGTTCAAGAGCGTGTTGGCGACGAACGCAGCGAAGATCGCATTGAAACAATCCTCAGCACCGACCCCAAGATAAAGAAACTAACCGACAAGAGTACCGCAGCATTGATGCTCAAGGATGAATTAACTGGCAATGAGGCCAGCCGTGGCACATGGGACTGGCACCAAGATTCTATAAAACATGTCACTGATTTGTTGTTGCGTGATCCAGTGTTTAGATTTATCATGAAACAAGTTCCCAAGATGTACAATAACATGCTTGCGGAGACTGGTCGTGCGGTTTAACGAAATACAAGATCTTTCCAACGACGAGTTATTCGGCTATACAAATCTGGTGCGAGAGATTGCTAGATTTCTCTGGCGAGAAAATACGCCATCCAACAAGTGCATCTATCCGGAAAACATATCAAAATATCTACGGAACAACTCTCGGTTAGATAAACTCTGGCATGCTCAATCTCCAAACACGCAAGAGTTCATGGCCGATCAGATTTATGCAGCCATGTATCAAATGGAATTGGATTCATTCACGGAGTCTCAAGACAACAACAATGATGACATGTTTGGTGCGTCAATTGCCACATTGCCAAAAGTTGAATCTATTCTGGCAGCAGGCATACCACTGTACATCACCAACGTTGTAGCCAATGACAAAGACCGCCGGTGCAGAGTCAAAGAAATTCGGCACGAGGTGCGGACATTTGGGCAGATGAAACCATTTATCAGTTTTTGGCTTGATGATGCTCAAACCAGTGGCAGCATCCTGCCTTGGAATGACCGCGAATGGCAGTTGCAGCGCATTGAAGATGGGTTTGTGCTGTGGCCTCGCGATAAAAAACTACAAGAAACACACAGCGATGACGATGACGTATTTGCTGAACGCAGTGTGAGTCAAAAGGTCATGAATTTGGTGCAAACTGGTCAGCCAGTTTACTATGCGGTTGACGTTGGCAAGCCCAGAGATCAATGGCGCCTGCGCGAAATCATACGAGCAACTCCCACCAACTATACCTGGCTCAATCGCAGTGGCATGACCATTACTTTGGGCTATGATTCAATTCCTGTGAAATTGCAAAAACTTGACAATGGAAAAAATATACTTGTGCCATCAACACGCAACGTTGACGAAAGCGATACCAGCGACAACGAATTGTTTGGACCACGAGCAGTGACTCGCATCAACTTACAACAGATGATAGATAATGATATACCAGTGTATCTAAGAATTAAAAGCAACGGTGAAGATGCTCAGATAACTGAGATCAATCCGCCCATGGAAGGTTATCCAGGCTATTGGATGCGGTATCGATCTCCAACTCAGCGGGGCATGCTGGCCTGGCGTGATCGTCACTGGGCGGTTGAATCCTACCGTGATGGAGTAATCTTACAACCACTGCCTGGAGCCCGAATGTACGAGAGCGAATCTGACCAAGACCTGTTTGGCACTGATGATCTTAGATCTAGACTGCATGCACGAATACATGCTGCATGGAAAAAAATTACATACACACTTGACGAGCTTGGCCCTGAGGCAATATTTCAAAGTGCCAAAATGTTTAGCAACTTGTACTACAAGTGGGATGATGGCGAACACGATCCCATGGCAGTGATGGCATTCCGAGAATCCCCTGACAAAGTGTTGCAGGCTGTGGCAGAACTAGAAAAGATTGCCAAGGATCCTTACGATTATCTTGAACATCTCAGTGAAAACAACGATGACGACATGTTTAGCAGGCCCGGTCGGTTGGCCAAGGTCATAAACACTGAACTCACTACATTGCGTGATCCCTATGTACGCACTGTTGAAATTGTGCGAGACCTAGCTAAAAACAAATTCAAAGTTAAAACAAGAGTCAGTGCAAAATCTCCACGTGCCACACGAGGGCAGGCCACCTTTTGGTTTGGAGAATATGCAACTAAGCCCGGAGAGGATTCGCCAAAAACTCCACCGGTGGCACTGCAAATAAAAGCAGAGCTAGAAAGTCAAGGATTTGAGTGCAAGTTCACCGACTCCGGCTGGCTCAGTGTCAAAGTTCCACCAATGTTCTCAAATGTTCTTGGTGAAGATGATGACAATGAATTGTTTGGCGGACGCAAACTCACACCCGGATATTTGAAAGAGCTGGTTAACACCACAGGACTCTGGTTGGAAATAAGCGGCGGCGAACAGTTTCGTGTGCTGGGAGTGGGACGTTTCAGCGAATTTCCCGACGAAATAGCATTTAAAATGTCAACAAGTTATGGCGAAGGTTTTACAGCATCGTATCCACCTGACATGTTGCGACTTGATCTTACTCATCAAGGAACACCAGTGTTGCACTATGGAACCCTGGCCGAAGCTTCCGACGATGATATGTTCTCCTCACAATCAAAAATTCAAACTCTCCATTTGACCCGGATCTTTCGTGCTGTGGAAGATCTTGTGACCCTGACCATTGTCAATGTCTATCCCCCCGAAGATCCTCGCGATGACACCATAAATGAACTCAACAAATTCATGACACGTCACAATGTATCCTTTAAGATTGTAGAACTGGCTCTGCAGAGAATAGCAAGTTTTGACAGTTTTGACGAGTTCTACAATGAGATGCTGCACATATATAAACAACACTACAAAGATGAACTCGGCGAAGTCAAGGAGCCAGAATCCGATGAAGAGCTATTCACACCTGAAAAAACGTTGATTACTCGAGGGCATGCTGTGGCCAATGTGTTGAGAAAAATAAGTTTTGATACCATGAGCGAAGTCATGAAGATTAGGCCCCAAGACATGGAGTCAATTCGTGAAAAAATATATTTGGCTACATTAAATTACGAGCGTGGAGATATACTTGAAGGTAATGCACAGATTTACACACTGACTCCTCGTGCATTTTCTTACATAACATGGAGTCTTGAGCAAGCAGGACTCAACAGCTATGCACGTCGTATCTCAGAACAAAGAGATCAGTATCAGCAGGATGATATGTTCGCTGATCAGAGTCGACTCACGCAGAATCGTTTCATTGGTAAGATTATAATCAAGCTGGCCGAAGAAATTTACAATGATCCTTTGAGTGAGCAAAGTGACAAAGAAGATGCCAAGGATTTACAGACAGTGGGCCGAGTGTTCAGCACCCAAGGCACTCGCCAAGGGCTGACATTGATACGTCAGTGGGCTGACAACGGAGATACTGTCATCTATGACAATGTTTTAAGTGTGATGTGGCAACATGGCATTGACATTGGTGAACTAGAACAGCAATACCAGATCTAGACTCGCAAGAATAGAACGGAAAACGCTATGCAAAATAAACCATTAAAAGAAAACGATGACGACATGTTTGGCGGTGCTGCACCTGCCAAGCCCGGCGGCCGCCGTGCCCCAGACAAAGATCTATTTGGGACTCCTAAAAGATTAATCATTGCCAAGGTACTACGTGCTCATGCGCAAGCCAGCATCAAAGAGATTGCTCAAGCCCAGCGTCGTGCGCAGGCCGGCAAGGCCAAAAGCTATGAGGATGCTGAATATCTTGGTTGGCTACAACAATTGGCCAATATAATGACAAAAGTCGCTGACGTGTTCCAATTCAAAGGCACAGCGCCGGGATGGCTTGCATATCACCGAGCCTTGCGTAAGTTTGACGCCGAGGGAGTTGAAGAAGACATTGCCAGTGACCTTGAAGATGCAGGCATTGATGTAGATGAACTCATTGAATATGAAACCGCTGTGGCTCAAGTGTATCAGGACATGCGCGAATCTACCAACAACTATCTGAGAGAATTTGTTGAGTGGACCAACCTTATATTCACCGAAGCCGACAAAAAGAAACAGACACAGACAAAAACAAAAACTGATCAGCCGGGCCTAGATCCCAATATGTTTACACCAAAGATGGATCAGCCCTTGACACGTCAAGAACCTGAACAGCCAAAAGATCAACAGCCAAGTCAGCCTAGAGATGTGCGCCGAGCATCAGCACAACGTACAAAGCAGGCCACTGCTGGCATCACGCCCACTGATCAAATGAGCAACATGTTGGGCAAATTGCGCAACATAGAGATTGATACAGACCTGCCAGACTATCCTGACACTGAACCCGAAACCATGCCCTCGGTAGATGTCAACACACGCAACTTGCCTGCAGTGGCATCGGCCAATCTTCAAGCCGCAGGTCTACAGAATCCCGAGTTCTATCAAGTGGCAGCACTGCCTGGCAACATGGCAGCAATGATCCGACAACTGGGACGCAATCTGTTTGGATCACTCACAGCAACACCAACCAATAGAATTCATGTTGTGGCCAACCTGGGTGGTCAAGGTCCCAACACCACACAAGAAGTCAATGCTGTGGCAGGATATCTACGCGAGTACGGCACAGACCTAGGCCCTGGTGATGTTGATTTCAATCAAGTCATGCCAGGTTATCAGGCTGACACGCACATGTATTCAGCAGGTGGCATCCGTTGGATGCTGGTCAAGGACTTTGCTGGTCAGTATATCTACTGTTGGCCTGAGTCTGATTCAGTGGACTATGATCCACAAAAGAAATTAAGCTCAGATCCACAAAAAAGATTGCGATGAGAGCCAAAGAATTTATTACAGAAGTAGATCCTATACAGATACAACTGGGGCCAGATATCTCGCCTGAACTTCGTCGCTACAAAGAACGTGGTACACTAGATACATTTGATCCCAGTGGGAGAGAATACGGTGCACAAGATATTCTGGGACCTGGACAGATTCGTCAGATGAGAGCAGTACAAAACGCAGCACCTTCGTTTTCATATCCCAAAACTGGCGCCATGGGATCAACCTACAGTCCGCCCAGAGACGACACCACACCTGTGATTCCTGTCAACATCAAGCGTGTGGACACGTTTGAACCTCCAGAGAAAGCTCAGGCCAACTGGACCAAGGTGAATCGCATGGCTGATGCATTGAAAGCCGGCAAAGAACTGCCGCCAATTGCAGTCAAGCCCACTGACACAGGATACCAAGTAGTTGACGGACATCACAGATTGGCAGCGCATCAAAAAGCCGGATCAACCACTATCCCTGCCAAGGTTGTGCAGCCAGAAAATATAAAAACAATCAACGAGCCCAGCATGAACTGGGGGTATGATCAAGCCACCAAAGATTTTCTCAGACCCGGCTACAAAGATCAACGGCCCAAGAATGTCAAAATACCAGTGAGCTTGAAGCAGGCTGCAGTTACAGCGGATCAAAGTCGTACAGCTATACCACCGGTGAAACAATAACTTAGCAAAACATGATCATAACTGACCGTGAAGGATGTTCAGGCTCTTGGCTCACCGAACTTTTGTTGTTGGGCGGACGCACTGGGCAGGCTTTTTTTCGGCAGGATCGTGCAGGTGGCAATGTCAGCACAGATCATCTACATGGCAATGGGCATGATGATCAAAGTCTACGTGACCTACGCGATAGATGGAATGGTGAAAAAATAATTCGTTGCCACAGCACCAACTATGCACTGCTGCGTGAGCTATGGCCCGACGAAATGATTGTGCGCATTGTGCCCAAGACATCTATACTGCAGGCCGTGGCCGCTGCCTACTACAAAACACGCACTGACACTGACCCCACTGTGGCTGCTGCATTTGATTTTATCAATCACTACTATCAGTTGTTTAAAAACGATCCCAAGCCTGTGACTGTTGACAATTCTTGTGTGATAGACTTTGGCGTACTGTCACGTGAACGTCCGTTTGAACGGCTGTGTGAAGAACTGTTTGAACTGCCCCTGCAAGACAACCACTGGCGATTCTGGCGTGACTACTGGATGTTACAACACTATCCTGTGGATGAAGAACGCTTGGTGGTCAACATAACTCCGCTGAATCTCTACCGGGTGTTTGACCGCGAACCCACAGCGTTCAATCTGGCGTGTTTTGTTTTTGTGTACGAGCTCATGAATGATCTTCCTGAAGAATCAAGACTATGGTCAATTGACCAAGCCGCCACCAACTTCTCCGAACTACTCAATCAAATGCAATACCGTTGACCAGGTCCGAGGCAATGCCTTGAGGCCCAGACTCTGTCATGCCCACGTGAAATATCTTTGTGGGCTGTATTGCCAGCTCACTGCAGACTTCAACGTGTTTGTTGCCATAGCAATTCCACCCATAGTCTCGCGGTAAGTTGTTTATGACGTAACTGCCTGCGCTGGTTTGAGCCATGTTGGCTGTGCGTTCAAAGTGATTGAACACAGTGACTGAATCCATGCTGCGTTGACGGCTCCATCGCACTCCTATGCGATTCCACTCCATGGCATATTTGCTGAGGCTCATGGCAAAACTCTCTATGCAGGGATGCGCTAGATCAATCTCAATGTCTCGTGCTGCAGTGAACCAAGCAAAGTCAATGTGTATGGGTATGTTCTTTCGCTCACACTCACGCAACACTTCAGGCCAGTCCGGACGAAGGTCAGCCCAGCGCCAGTTAGGCAAACTCACAATCAACGGGCGGCCTGGCGTCAGCATACCTGGCTCAGTGCCATGCTTGCCCATCAATCCATAGTAGGCATATTCCTGCGGCAAAATCTGTAGTCCTGCCCAGCCATGCTTGAGCACCAGACTTTCAATGAAGTGTGTGCAGCCAAGTATGACATCGGTGTCAGGAAATTCATCCCAGCCCTGAAGATCATTGATACGAGTGCTGCGAAACCACTCCACTGCCTCGGGTAAAAATTCTTCCTTGGTGGTCATGTGTTGTTGCCCGGCAAACCACTGCTGGCGCAGCTTTACCAAATGTTGATCTCTCAACGGTAGTAGTTTTTTCACGCCCATACGTCATCCATGAGCCAACGGTAAAACGGTGATTCAAATGTCAGATGCCAGACTCCATTGTGTCCCAACACAGTTTCCCCGGGAACCTGACTCAGTAAGGGCTGCCCCAGTTCCTGCTGTTGTTGTGCCCAGGGTTCAGGATAGTCAGGTTCGTACCAACTGCGACTGTAAATGATGTTTTGAATATCCACACCATCAATGGTGATCTGCTGTATTGTCAACAGTTGATCTTTTTTCATGCCATGTAAGGTACTGGGGTGATCGTGAGTTTTGTTGTAGCGTCGTATAGTCAAACTCTGTGTGTCGCCGTGTTGGAGACTGTGATGAAATCTCACGGTGGTACGACGGGTAACAAAGTTATCCCAGATCACTGTGTTGTTGATGGCGATTTCAGCCCCGGGTGGATGACTCCAATGTTGCGGATCAAGCACAATTGTAAATTCAATAGTTTCTGTTCTCATTGATGTATTTAAAATTAAATATCAGGTGAGTATAGATTCTTCCCTTGTTGAACAGGCCACTGCCTACAGCTATTGGCAATTACTGCAGTCACGCACAACTGTGATATCTGGACTATTTCGTGTGCAGGATTTTTTGTATCCAGTGTTGCTGGACAAACTGCTGGCAAAATTACGTGAAACTCTGCCCTGGCAGCCTGAAACCACTGAGTCTGGACTTGAAGCCTATCCCAACAGACAAAAAATAAATTGGTTACCAGATTCAGTAATTGAAGAAACGCACATGGTGTTTGCAAACATCACTGCGGCAGTCAACAGCAAATTCTCTAGAAACAATAGATTTTTGAGTATTTCAGTGTGGCGAGATGACCCTGGGTACTGTATTGTCCCACATACCGACACTGAGTTGATAGACATTGCCATACAAATCTATCTAGAGCCCGGACTTCCAGAATTGGGCACAGAATTTCATCTAGATTCCCACACAGTCAAGATACCCTATCAACCAAACACAGGATATATCATGGACAATCAAGCTCAGATCTCACACAGCATGAGCACGCCAGTGCCGGAATTTCAGCGCAGACTCAGTGTGTACGCAATCTATACTGCTCAATAAATATAAAATGGGTCGCTATTTTGTCAAAGTTGAATGTGATGTATTCTGTGATTGGCACAGTGAAAATCCACGCTACAGAGTGTTTGTGAATGACGAGTTGTTTGTTGAAAGAACTTGGATTTGGCAGCATCATTATCTGCGTGAATGTATTCAGATGCAGGTAAACCCTGGCAAATATGCCATAAAGATTGAACTGGTGGAACCTGCTCCCAATGCCACACTGACCTGGAGCAACACACAAATAACAACAGGCCCGGCCACCATCAAAAGCGGTTGGTTAATAAAGGTACATGATGAGAGCTAGAGAATTTGTGACAGAAACCACCACTGCCGGCGCAATTGCCACGGTAGATGCCCCTTTGGGCGGTGTCCAGCACAGAAATGCTGGATCGTTCTTTGGCGGTAAATATACCAATGAACCATTCGCTAATACTCCGCAATGGATGAGAAAAGGAAAACGCCGTGCTCGCAGATGATTTAAAAGTTTTATTGGCCAGTAGTTATGCTTTTGCTGTCAAAGCGCAGTACTTTCACTGGAATGTTGAAGGTCCGGACTTTGCACAATTGCATGAGTTCTTTGAGAAGCTTTATTTAGAAGTCAACGACAATGCTGTTGATCGCACGGCTGAATTTATTCGCAGCTTGGATGAATACACCCCAGGTAGTTTTGAAAGATTCAGTGAACTAAGCATCATTGCCGGGCAGACTAAAATTCCACGTGCTCGTATCATGTTGGAAGAACTCTATACCAGCAATGCGGCAATGATTGACCTGTTGAATCAATGCTTTGAATCGGCTCAAAACGAACGTCAGGAAGGCATTGCCAATTTCATTGCTGAACGCCTAGATGCGCACGGCAAACATGGCTGGATGCTGCGCAGTTTCTTAAAGGATGCACGAGCATGATGTACGGACTAAAACCATTTAATGGCGCAGAGATGCGAGCATACTTAGATGTTCTGAACGAAGCACCTCCTGCACAAGGTGTAATGCGCCAGAGTGCAGGAAGTCCTGAAAGAGAACAACAATTTATCAACAAATCAATGGCAGATATGGAGACCATGGCCAACAGAAAAGTTAGGCCTGATGAATCTGTTCAAGAAGATGAACTGTCAGAGCTACGCAGATATTTTGACATGGTTGAGGCCAATGAAACTCCCACAGGTGCTGGACAATTTTCAACCAAGCAGATGGGGGATGGAACAAAAGTTTCGTTTGATCCAGCTACTGGTGGCAAAACTGTCAGCGGCGCCGACGGCGCAACCAGTTACAATGTAGCAGGACAAAAAACATCATCTCAAACTCCCAGCTTTAAAGGATTCCAGAAATCAACCAACTATCAAACTGGTGAAAAGACTACTACTGGACAAGTGGGGCCTGTGAGTATTTCATCAACTCAAAGGCCAGATCAAAGCACAGTTCAAACTGCCGAGGTGCCTCTAGGTTCAGACGTCACCGCCAAGGTGGCACGAGGTATAGGATTTGGTGGCGCCGGAAAAGATGTTCAACAGGGCGGTAATCAAGTCACAGGCATAACAACTAGAACAGCTCAAAATCCCGAAGGAACCACATCAAGTTTTGTAGGCAAGCCAACTGATCAACAATTTGATCAAGCAGTACAAGAAGATGATCTTGAGGACAAAGTCATGGCACAATACAACACTCCACAGGCAAAAGCAAAAAGTCAAGCAATAGATAAAGCGTTTGCATCAGGTGACCAAAAAGAATTTGATAGATTGGGCATTCAATCTCCTGAACAAATTGAGCGAGATCTTCAAACAATGCTTGCAGGAGAAAAAGCACAAGATGCAGCAGTGCAACGAAATCCCAGTTTGGTAATGCGTGAATGGATGGCACTGTGCCGATGAGCGACGATATAAAAAATATGTTGGACAAACTTAGGTTGCTGGAAGGCACAGTTACCTCGCCAGCATTGCCCAAGCGAGGGTTGAACAAACAACAGAAGTCAGTGCCTGAGTTGCCGGCGCTGTTCAAGCCCAAAGACATATCACCGGTGTTGGGCGGCAAGAAGGATCCACGGCACCCCACTGCAGATTACTTTGTAGGTGGTGAAAGCAAAGAAATGTCCGAGGATCTGTTGAGCAATGTGCGTCGCACTTTAGATGATTACCTGCAAGACATTGAACAAAAATTAGAAAAACAAAAAGATCGTGATTTAATCAGCAAAGCCGGACAAGACATACAGAAAGATCCACTGCGTGATTTATTACCAGTTAAAACCATTGCCACCGACGATGGCAAAGACATGCGCATACATGGCAATGAGGATGATGGGTTTGTTATTCGTATTCGTGATCGGCCAATGAAGGCTCGATTCCGCACACTTGATGAAGCAGAAATGGCCTGTGAACTTTTTGCAGCACATCGTCGTAATCGCAACATGGAAGCTCAAGCACAAGACTACGTGGAAGAATCATGAAAATCAATGACTTTAAAACTGCAAAGAAGCCTCGCGTCAAAGAAGCCATTGATCCTGAGTTTGCTGCCAAAAAACGTGGCATGGGATACTTTGATTACAGCACGTTGAAGCGCGAAGACTTCAACGATGACGACTGGTATGTATGGGATCCAGAGCAACAACAGTTCGTGGCCAGCTACGGTGCCCGGAGTTCGACTGCCTTGGATTTTAGAATGCGAGAAAATTTCGGTGGCACATATAAAATGCCCGATGGCAGAATAGCCATGCGCGGAATGCGGGCTAAATTTATGCCCGGCATTGAAAGCCGAAATAACGACAATCTTGACGAAGCCGCCAAGACTCTGCAGATGATCGAGGGCTGGGAAGAATTCAAAGAAACTGCTCCGGCATTGAAAGAAGTTCGCCGCCGTCGCCAAACCAACGAGAGTATAGAAGAAGCCACAGGTGATCCAAAGTTTGACAAGATGCTCAAAGGTATCACAGGTAAAAGACAAGTAGCCAAACAACAAAAAGCAGATACCAAACAACAGGCACGTGATGCTTTTGGTAGTATGTTTGGTGGAGGTAATCCTGCTGATAAGCTCAGCATCAGAAACAAAGGTGTGGCAGAAGGCAAGAAAAAGAGAAAGAAAAAATCTTCAAGGGCATTGAGCAGATATTTCTTCCCAGGCTACGGCTATTATGGCGGCGGTGAATCTGGTGAGGGTGGCGGCGAAGGCGGTGGTGAAAGCATCAACCCACGCCAGGCAGAAGATTCTGATCTAGATGAAAATCTAAGAAATTGGTTCAAAGAAAAGTGGGTGAGATTTGGCCCTGATGGCAAGATTCGCGGCGACTGTGCCAGAGGCAGTGAATCCGAAGGCAAGCCTAAATGTTTACCACAGTCCAAAGCACATGCTCTGGGCAAAAAAGGCCGTGCATCGGCTGCAGCCCGCAAGCGCAGAGAAGATCCCAACGCCAATCGTACAGGTGCTGCAATAAATGTTGCCACCAAAAAGAAAACCAACGAAGTTCAACTTGACGAGAAATGCTGGGATACCTACAAACAGGTGGGCATGAAGAAAAAAGGCAGTCGCATGGTTCCCAACTGTGTGCCAAAAGAAAGCCAAGAAAAAACACAGCAGTGTCCTGAGTGTGGTGGTTCAATGTATCCAGACACAATGCTAAATGAAAAGAAAGATGCCTGTTACTACAAAGTAAAAGCATCGGCCAAGGTATGGCCCAGTGCTTATGCATCAGGACGTCTAGTACAGTGTCGCAAACGCGGTGCTGCCAACTATGGCAAGAAAAATGAAAGTGTAGCAGAAGACACGCTGGATGAAAAGTGGAGTAAGAAATACAAAAGCAGCATTGACTGCAACAACCCCAAAGGATTTAGTCAACGAGCACATTGTGCTGGCCGTCGGAAAAATGAAGATGTTACGGAAGAAAGCAATACCAATGACGACGAATTGTTTGGACCGCGAGCAGTGACTGGTACATTATTAGATAGACAGGCTCTAAACGTTGCCAAAAAACTGACTACAGATAAGAACCTGGCAAAGTTAAATAATATGGCCAATGATAGCACCATTTATCGTGCGTTAGAACGTTATTTTTCTAAAAACAATATTTCCACAAGAATCTTTAATCGTGTCGCTGCTATTGTGTTTAAAAAACTGGACAAGTATGGTCGTAGATTATCCACTGACCCAAGAATACAACAAGGTATGGCCGAGGATGACAAAGACAATGCCACAACAGCCAAGAAGCCCGGCTTTATAGACAACGTCAAACAAGGGGCCGAAGACTACAAAGATCTCTGGATGATGGGCGCAACTGGTCGCACACCTGAACGTTGGAAAAACTCAGCTGAAAAAGCAGCCGAGCGCGGATCCGCACCAGGTCCACAGTTTCCTTTGAAAGAAGGTCGTATGAAGGAAATTGCCATTGAATTTCAAGACTACAAACATCTACCTGACATGGCTTTTCAAAGCCGATACAAAATCAGCAAACGTGACTGGTGGAACAAGCACGCCAAACTGGTACAGGGATCAGGCCTAGGCATTGGCATGGACGAAGCCCGTGGCAAAGTCAAAGCCAAGATTGTTTATCCCCGGCCCACTAGAGCTGAACGTGAACACGACCGTATTCGCAAAGAACGAGGGTTGCCCAATCCCAGCCACTACAAAACACTGGGCGATAAACTGGATAAAGAGCTTGCAGCCTTGCGCGGTGATGATGTCACCGAGGCTCACGTTGATGCTGATGAACTGGTTGATGTCTATATCAAAGGGCAACACAAAGGCCGCAGTATTAGAATCCCAGTGGCAAAAAACTTTCCCAACAAACACGTTGATTTACTGACACAGCGTCTCAAATCCCGTGGCATAAACCCGCATGCCATTGTGTATGGGCCAACCACAAGAAAAGTTGCCGAAGACACTGATCAATGAACACCTACACATTCAACACCATCATTGGAGAAGACAGCGATGGCGATCCAGTGTATCAAGAGTTTGTAATTGAAGCTGAAAATTTTGCCGAAGCCAGATACAAACTTGCTGAACTGATTGAACAACCCAAGTAACCACCTTAGGACCGCTAAGGTACGGTGGGCGGCTGCTGCCAGAAGTCAAGGATTCGCTACCCTTTGATGACAAAGTGAGCACTAAATATAGTTTTGGATCAGGATCATGGACATCAATGAAATAATTGCAGAAGACTGGCAGAAGACCAACAAACGAGATAAAACCGATGGTATGAGCTCAAAAGCAGTCAAGGCCTATCGTCGTGAGAATCCAGGTTCAAAACTCAAAACCGCTGTGACAACCAAACCCAGCAAGCTCAAAAAAGGCAGCAAATCGGCCAAGCGTCGCAAGAGTTTTTGCGCTCGTATGAGTGGAATGAAAAAATCTCGTGCCAGTGCCAAAACAAAGAGAGACCCCAACAGCCCAATCAACAAAGCTCTACGTCGCTGGAACTGCGAGAGTATTGAACAAGTGGTGCAAATGGTTGAAATGAAGCTCAGTCAGATTGAACATTTGAAAAAAATAATAACAGAGTCAAATGCTGCAAATCAGAGAACTCGATCTTGACTCCAAGCATGTGGTAACAAACAATGTTGGATTGATTTTGATTTACACCACCAATGGATACTTGGCCACAATTGTTAATTCTTTTACACCAACTCTTGATCCCAATCTTCGTTTGAATGTAGGCGGCGATCCAGGTACCCGTAAGTCTAATCCACAGATCTTTCATCACGTTCGACGATATCAGCGTTGACAACAATAGTTTTTTAATGTACAATTGTTTTTTTGGAGACTATATGGATCAACGTAACTTCACTGCCGAGCAAAAGGCCAAACTCATACAACTCATCAATGAAGGTATGCAAGTGATGATGGAAGTTGAAACACTCAATGGTGGGCTCAGCGACACCGTCAAAGCAATTGCCGAAGAACTTGAAATCAAACCCAATGTACTGAAGAAAGCCATTAGACTGGCACACAAGGCTGAATTTGGTAAAGAGCAACAAGACCATGCGTTGTTGGAAACTATCTTGACAACTGTTGGCAAGACACTGTAAAATAAACAATGAGCTATATAGACGCATTGTTTGATCGTGAACGCGATCGTGTTCATGTAGTTGAACGTCTCAACGGCGAACGCCGATATCAAGAATATCCGGCCAACTACATTTTTTATTATGATGACCCGCGTGGAAAGTTTCAAAGCATCTATGGCACACCCGTGTCTAGATTTTCCACACGCAGCAACAAGGAGTTTCGCAAGGAACTGCGTATTCAAAACGGCAAACGATTCTATGAGTCTGATATCAATCCGGTGTTTCGTTGTCTAGCAGACAACTACAAAGGACAGGATGCACCTCGTGTACATGCTGCATTTTTTGACATTGAGGTTGACTTTGATCCTGAAAAAGGCTACAGTCGGCCCGATGATCCTTTCAACGCCATCACTGCCATCAGTGTCTATTTGAGCTGGCTTGACCAACTGGTGACCATGGCAGTGCCGCCGCGACACATGAGTTGGGAAACAGCACAAGAACAAGTGGCCGAGTTTGACAACTGTTATTTGTTTCGCAGTGAAGCAGAAATGCTGTCGATGTTTTTAGATCTCATTGACGATGCAGATGTGTTGAGTGGCTGGAACAGTGAAGGTTATGACATTCCCTACACAGTAAATCGTGTGACAAGAGTTCTCAGCAAAGACGACACACGCAAGTTTTGCCTCTGGGGGCAATTCCCAAAGTCCCGAACATTTGAACGCTTTGGTGCAGAGAACATTACATTTGATCTTGTGGGTCGTGTACACATGGACTATATGCAACTGTATCGCAAGTACACCTATGAAGAACGACACAGTTACAGCCTTGATGCTATTCTTGAATATGAAGAGCTAGGATCAAAGACCAAGTATGAAGGCACGTTGGATCAACTGTACAATCAAGATTTCAAAACATTTATTGAATACAATCGACAAGACGTCAATGGTCTTGCTGCCATTGATAAAAAGCTGAGATTTCTAGATTTGGCCAATACCCTGGCACATGAAAATACTGTGTTGCTACAGACCACCATGGGTGCTGTGGCAGTTACAGAACAGGCAATCATCAACGAAGCGCATGAACGTGGTATGGTAGTACCTAACCGTAGAGAAAGGCTCACAGATGAAGAGACACAAGCCGCAGGTGCCTACGTTGCTTATCCCAAAAAAGGTCTTCACGACTGGGTCGGATCAATTGACATTAACTCGCTGTACCCTTCGGCAATCCGTGCTCTTAACATGGCGCCCGAAACAATCATTGGGCAGCTGAGACCACACATGACCGACCACTACATTGCAGAAAAAACGCAAGGTGGTGCAAGTTTTGCAGCGGCCTGGGAAGGGCTGTTTGGTACATTAGAATACACGGCTGTGATGGAACAACAGCGTGGCACTGAAATTACCATCGACTGGGAAAGTGGTGAGGAAACTGTGCATTCAGGAGCCGAGGTCTGGCGCATGATGTTTGACTCAAATCAGCCCTGGATGATCAGCGCCAATGGTACTATATTCACATATGAGTCTGAAGGAGTGATACCTGGACTACTCAAACGCTGGTATGCTGAACGTAAAGAAATGCAAAAGAAAGCACATGAGTTTGAAGGGCAAGACAATGCACAATTTGAATACTGGGACAAACGGCAGTTGGTTAAGAAAATTAATCTCAATAGTTTGTATGGTGCTATTCTCAATCCTGGTTGTAGATTTTTTGATAAACGAATTGGTCAATCAACCACGCTCACTGGACGAGCCATTGCAAAACACATGGATGCATACGTCAACGAATGTCTCACAGGAAAGTATGATCACACCGGTGAAACTATCATCTACGGTGACACAGACTCATGTTATTTTTCAGCATGGCCAGTGCTGAAAAATGAAGTTGAAGAAGGCCGCATGGAATGGAACAAAGACACATGCATTGCTTTGTACAATGGCATTGCTGATCAGGTCAATGATAGTTTCCCAGGTTTCATGGAAACAGCATTTCATGTGCCGCGTGACATGGGCGAAGTGATACGTGGCGGTCGTGAACTTGTGGCTATCAAAGGCCTGTTTATCACAAAGAAACGCTATGCCGTGTTGTATATTGACAAAGAGAACAAACGCACAGATGTCAATGGAAAACCTGGCAAAGTCAAGGTCATGGGCTTGGATCTCAAACGTAGCGATACCCCCAAGGTAATCCAAGATTTTTTACTGGATGTGCTCAATGATGTGTTGACTGGCAGCAGTCGTGATCACATAGTTGAAAAGATCAAAGAGTTCAAATACCTGTTCAAAGAACGACCAGGCTGGGAGAAAGGTTCGCCCAAACGTGTAAATAATCTCACCAAGTATGCCAAAGCCGAAGAGCGTGAGGGTAAAACCAACATGCCTGGACATGTACGTGCTGCAATGAATTGGAACATCATGCGGCGCATGCACTCCGACAACTACAGTATGCAAATCATGGACGGACAAAAAGTCATTGTATGCAAACTCAAAGGCAACGCCCTAGGCTGGACATCAATTGCCTATCCCACTGATGAGTTGCATTTGCCCACATGGTTCAAAGAACTACCATTTGATGACAGTGAAATGGAGTCCACCGTGATTGGAGCTAAGATAGATAATTTATTGGGTGTGTTGGACTGGGATCTTACTGCTGCCACCAACACAGAAAATACATTTCAAAGTTTGTTTACGTTTGAATGAAAATAAGTCATATTCTTCAATCCCGTGATCGCCTGCAGCAGACTTTGCAATTGACCGAACACAATTCTGCTTTTGAAAATTACTTTCAATCAGTGTTTTCGGCGTTTGTGGATATCTCCTTCTTGCGGGACAAGTTCGAATCAACTATACAGAGCAATGCCACTCAGTGGCGCAGTGCCACAACAGTTATTGAAAACAATCTTAACCTTGGTGTAGAAGAATGTAACCGACTCATAGTGGAACACGAGACTCCGCTGTTTGATGTCAGCAGAAAATTCTACGCAGACATGTATCACAATGAAACTGATTTTGTCACGTTGACCCGGAGCCTTGGTACGCCTGACAAATTGTATGATGAAATTTTTACTAGAATTGGAAAGTACAGCAGTTGGGAGTATCCTGCATTGTTGATTAGGCCTGGCAATGAAACTGTTGTGGAGAGATTGGTTGCCAGCGATCCACTGTATTTGATGGATCAGCGATTGTCATTATTGCAGCCAAGTCTTGATAAATTTCCGCCGGAATATCAGCGTAGGTTGAGAACTTACACAGTGGAAGAAGGATGTCGATTGATGGATCACTTGCCAAGCCGACAATTTAATCTAGTGGTTGCTTATAACTTTTTAAACTACCGGCCAATAGATGTATTGCAGCAATATATCACTGAAGTGTTTGAAAAATTACGCCCAGGTGGAATTTTTGGATTCACATTCAATGACTGCGAGCATGTGGCAGCCACACAACTGGCTGAAAACAGTTTTGCATGTTATACTCCGGGCCGACTGGTGTTGGCTCATGCCCAACAGACAGGGTTCCGGGTGATCTCACAGGACAGTGATGGACATCATTTTCACTGGTTAGAATTACAAAAACCCGGAACTCTATCCTCTCTAAGAGGCGGACAAACTCTGGCAAAAATAATGCCAAAATACTAGCACGATCTAAATAAACCTGTTACAATTGCAACTTAATGGAGAAACACACATGAAAGATCATTTACTTGATTTAGTGGAACACACCCATGACCTTGGATGCATTGCTTTGATCAAGATCACGGGCACTGACAAAGAAACAACTATCGTAGGCTGTGCTGAAAAACGAGAGGCAGTGCTGCAAGCGCGATATCATACACCAGTGGCAGAGTTCATTGGTACATTTGGTATGCCTAACTTGGGGAAGTTAAAAATTCTTTTAAACTTGCCTGAGTACAAAGAAAATGCAAAAATTACCTTGACAAAAGATCAGGCCGGTGCCACAGATGGCTTGCTGTTTGAAAACACAGCCGGGGATTTTCACAACAACTTTAGATTCATGTCAGCAGAAATTGTCAACGGAATTCTCAAGGACATGAAGTTCAACGAACCCACATGGCATGTGGAATTCGAGCCCAGTGTCGCTGGTATCCAAAAACTCAAGATGCAGGCACAGGCCAATGCCGAAGAAACATTGTTTAATGCCAAGACAGAAAACGGTGATTTAAAGTTCTTCTTTGGTGATCATTCAACACATGCTGGTAACTTTGTGTTTCATCCTGGCGTGTCAGGTCAAATCAAACGCCCATGGGCATGGCCAGTCAAAGAAGTAATTTCAATAATGAACTTAACTGGAGACAAGACTATGCGTATCAGTGATGATGGTGCTGCTGATATTAGAGTTGACTCTGGCATTGCTGTTTATCGTTACATTATACCTGCACAAACAAAATGATTGAACAGCATGACTTAACTGCAGCACAACAGGATTACGCTGTATTCCTTCCTGCAGTGTCAAGTTTCTACAGCACATATATTGGACGTCAGCGATTTGAACCCTATGTTAGTGCCGCTCGTATGCCTGCTGGGCTGCCTGACATGGAGATGCTGAACATTTTTAATGATCAAGCAGGATTGTTTCCCTATCGTTGGGCATTGTATTCAGCAGGACATGCTAACTTGGATTTGACCAAACACGATCCTCGAGAAGATATGATGCGTAATCGGGGCAACCACACTACCTTGTTGTGTGACTCAGGCGGATTCCAGATTGCCAAAGGTGTATGGGAAGGCGATTGGAAAGATCCCAAGTGTCCACGAGCACAAAAGAAACGTGATGCTGCGCTGAAGTGGTTAGATGGCATGGCCGATTATGGCATGACACTGGATATTCCCACATGGACGTCTCATGTACCTGGCGCTACTGAAAAGACTGGTATCAGAGACTATGATGACGCCGTGCGAGCCACGCACTACAACAATGAATACTTCATTAAACATCGTCGGGGTGTTGACAATGGTGGCACCAAGTTCTTGAATGTTTTACAAGGTGCCAATCACGGTGAAGCTGATCGCTGGTATGACCTGATGAAACAGTATTGCGACCCCCAGCAGTATCCAGGGCGTCACTTCAATGGTTGGGGCATGGGCGGACAGAACATGTGTGATGCTCACTTGGTAATGCGCAGAATTGTAACACTGATACACGATGGGTTACTTGAGCAGGGCACTCATGACTGGATGCACTTCTTGGGCACGTCAAGGCTGGAGTGGGCATTGTTGCTCACTGACATCATGCGAGCAGTGCGTCGCTATCACAATCCTGACTTTACTGTCTCTTTTGATTGTGCATCACCATTCCTAGCCACTGCCAATGGACAGTTGTATCACAGCATTGGCCTAGAAGATCGTGGACGGTTCAATTACTTCATGGAACCCACAGTTGACAACAAGAAGTATGCCACAGACTCACGCAGTTTCCGTGATGCAGTGATGCAGGATGGTATTCACAAACAGTTTGAAGACTCACCTATCAGCGCACGACTGAAGATATCAGATATCTGTGTGTACAAACCCGGCGACTTAAATAAAATTGGCAAGGAAGGCAAGACAAGTTGGGATAGTTTCTCCTATGCATTGTTGATGGGGCATAATGTTTGGATGCATCTTGAATCAGTGCAACGTGCCAATCGCGCATACGATTCGGGTATTGTACCTTCGATGTTGATACAAGAAACATTTAATCGTATCACAGTTAGAGACATTGTTAATCAAGTCTTTTCTTTGAAAGATCAACAACAAAGTTTGGCATTGGTTGACCATCACAAGACACTCTGGGAGCAGATAATTGGCACTCGAGGACACACTGGCAAACGAGCAACCAATGCTCATACTATGTTTAACAACCTTTTCGAAGTAGACGAAAAGGATTCTGAAGGGGATTTAGATGAATCAAGACTTGACCAACTTGAGCAACAGTAGTAATATAGAAGAACTTAGTATTGAAGAACTTGAACGTGAGCATCATAGATTGGAAAAACAACTAGGCAAATTGAAAAAACACCCCATTGCCGATCATGATCGAATACGCGACATGAAAAAACTCAAACTACAACTCAAAGATCAACTCATTAAATCGAAGGCCGAAGATGGAACGTCAGGGTCACAAAACAGCTAATATTTTCACTGGTGTAGAAGTTGAACACACCGCGCAATATCAACAACCAACTGTGTTTGTAGTAGGCGCACAAAACGTCAATGAGATTGAACGACGTGCCGAAGCCTTTGGCGCTCGTCACATCTACCTTGGTGCCAATCATAGTTTTCCACGCGACGCCAGTACCGAATCCTGGGCCAACTTTGAAGGC
>Ga0181347_1000098_pt1 | contig 26406 bp, 49 predicted proteins | sample Su13VDMM110SN_FD_130102 | JGI IMG/M metagenome (GOLD analysis project Ga0181347, IMG submission 130102) | Freshwater viral communities from Lake Michigan, USA - Su13.VD.MM110.S.N | ecosystem: Environmental > Aquatic > Freshwater > Lake | place: USA: Michigan | collected 2013-07-16
TATCATTTTTATCACGCTTATCATACTTATCAGTACGACGAGGTTTATCGGCTAGCGCTGGCTTTTCAGGCTTAACGGGCTTATCAGGAACCGACTGGGGGATAACCTGCTTGGGACTCTTATCAGGGTCTACATGTCTCTGAATGTAGAAGTCACGATTAGGATCCAGAGCCTCTGCTCCATAATGGGAACTGAGAACCTGTAACAGGACCTTAGACCAGGAGGGGTCAACAAGGGCTATCAGACAATCAGTGGTGACGAGACCGCTGTCAGGGTCGATATCACGATAACGTAGTTCAATTTGATCTTTCATAGGGCTTATAGTCTCTTATCGGTTTTTGTTTAGTCAGAATCTAGACAGTTACCGGAAGGGACTGAGGGTCCGGATCAGCCCGGCCCGGTAAAAAAAATTTTGGGAACCGGTGACAGTTGCCCTATTAGGCGGGTCCCTTAGAGCATCGCGAGGGTGGGAAGTCCCGGGACCGGTATAACATGTTTGACAGGTTCGCTACTGTTAATCGCACTAAGGGCATATTATAATTAACTGTTATTAGAAACTTAAAAATTATATCTGAGTGTCATGAGAACTACATGTCTCCTAGAATTTCTGAGACTATAGGGCGTTTCTCCGGTATGCCAGGTTTTCTATGGATTGCAGGGATTCCCCGGGACACCACCCTAAAAAGGGAGTACCTGAGTACTCCCTTGTGCCGGGTCTAACAATCAACAAAGTAGACCAGGCGGTTGGACCAACGTTTCAGTCCGAAAGCTATGACCGACCAGGGGTCTAGTCTATACCTTGAGCGTTAAGCGCTGTACGTCTCTCTTTACGTAGTTTACGCTTTTCGGTTCTGGTAAGTTTCTTCTCAGTATCTGAAAGCAGGGTCATACGTGAGCCTCTCATTTTACCTCGACCATTAAGTTGGGCTAGACGTACTGCATCTGCAAACAGGTGACGTAGCGCTCCCTCTCCATCTCGGCATTTACAGGCCTGTGTGCCATCGGCTTCGAAGTACCAGGAAATAAACTCAAAGGTTTGTTCCTCGCTGTTGGCATCTACTATACGTTGACCTGGTCGGATATCTGACCATTCTATGGGTAGATTGACAAAGCGATTACGTGGAGCGGGGATGCCGTCACCGAAAAATATAGTTTCTATTTGGAACATACTAGTTCTGGTTATGTTTAATTGAAATGTTGTAAAGTATGTCTAGGTGATTAGCCATACGTGAAAGTTGGGTTTTGGAGAGGTCGGTCCATGGTAGTGGCTTGCCGGTTATCCATTCTGTAAGATAAAGGCCCTCATTTTTTACCTCTATCATTACCTTTTGTCCGTCATACTCAGGAAAGACATACATGTCGTCTATAAGTACTATGGATAGACCGGCTACTATAAGCAGATCTGGTGGCCTCATCGTTTCATGATGCTTTCACGGTTAGTATAAATGGTGTTGGCTACTTCGTGAGCTTCACGTCCACGTTCCTGTGCTGCTGTGATAAAATCACGATTCATGTTTACCAGAGAGGTAGAAAGTGAGCTGCCATATCCAAGGTCTCTTAGGGCCTTTTCTACTTGATTAAAAAATGTTTTCATATTATGATTGTTGATTGTTATAGTGCTAATATACTATGAATGATTCAGAAGCCAAAGGTATTTGCTGAAAATCTTAGTTCTTGGTATAGTTATCTGATGGCACATAACCAAGATCTATAAGCTGCTGTTTATATGAAGCTATTTCCTCATCTGTCATGATATTGAAAAGCTCATAGATACAAGACTCATAGCGGGCTGCCCTGTGCAAATCCTCTTCGTACTTTTCGGGTGTACTCTGCTCATAGCAGTAGATTGCCTCTTTTACTGTAGTTGAAATAGTTGCTGTCATATACCTTGTTCTTTAAGTAATTGTTGAGCGTCGTGTTCAGCCTCTGAGTATACAGCTAGGTTGAGGTATGTGTTATTCCAGCTATTGTAGCGGAGATATTCAGAAGCCCATTCGGGTTCGAGTATATGGAGTACTTCTCCTTCGTATGCTGAGATCTTTTCTTTAAGTTTAAGATCTGCGATCATCTGGTCTAATAACTCTTCTGCTGTCATGTGGTAAGATTGGAATAACTTTTCTGCTTCTGCAATTGTCATTGTGTGATTGATATGGTGCTAATATACAATGATATTTGTTCTGGCCAAAGAAAAAAACGGAAAAAACAGCAAAGAAAACTGTTTTATTCTAACTCATTGACAGTAAACATACTACTGTAAGTTCAGTTTTAGACAGCCTAGAGGCAGAAAATAGCAGAAGATAAGTGATAGTATAGCTGATAAAATGACTGTCTAGAACTGTCTAAAACTGATCTCTATACTACTGAAAATCAGTAAGTTATAAGACACTGATTATCAGTGAGTTGACCGAGTTGACCTATATAAAAAAATATAAGCAGGTCGGAGTATACTCGGTCCTCATCTTCTGAATGATTACATGGCTAATATACAATGCTTTCCTCAGAATCCAAAGTTTTATTTGTTAAAAACAGCACCCCCTAACTCACTGTAGTTCAGTGAGTTATAAAGTACTGAAAATAAGCGGTCTGGCTTTACGCTAAATTGCAGCATTTTAGAATAACAATCAACAAAGCGCATACCATAGCGTAGTAGCCTATCATTGTCCATGTTTGTTTACTTTCAGTACTCATTGGGTATATTGTTTAAAGGATTTCCAAATTCATTTTAGTGATGATGGCCTGGGCCACTTCCATGCAGGCTTGATATTCTTCAACTTCTTTCTTCAACTCATCCAATCGGGTCTGGTTGAAATGATCGTAGTTGCACAATGTTCGAATACAGAACTTGTTGATACTATACTCACTGGTCTTGAAGTTGTATCGCATCCTGTATTCAAGATCTCTGGCTCCTGTAAACATTGAGATCTCAATTGTGTCACTGTCATGACGCACTGCTTTACAATATCCATTGATGTTCTTCTTGACCCATGCATCTACCACGCTAACTCGATCTTGAGCAATCTGAAGTGCTTTCTTACGCGCATTCTCTGCCTGATCTTGTTCAGCACACATCTTGACAATTTCACCTAACCTGTTCTTCAGTCTTTTAGGATTTGAGACAAGTTCACCTATCTTCAAGTTGACACTTATACTACCATCTCCTTTGCTCTTCCAACGTGTATTAGATAAGGTGACTTTTTCATGGTCATCATTTAGGTATACTTGTGTTCCTTCTACTAATAGTACTGAAGGCCATGTAACACCTTGCTGGCTCTCTGGTATTCCAACCGTAAAGCCGAGGCCAGTGATGATATTAAAGAAGTCTTGACGTTGTGCTAGCTTCTCTTCTTGTGGTGCGTGATAGCGATTTGATAATTTTCTTATTTGCATAATGTGATTGTTATGGTGTAAATATACAATGATTGGTTCAGGATCCAAAGAGTGTTGCTGATTACTTGATTTTGAATGCGTAATCTTCCCATGTCTTGGCTTTGGCGATTCCGTAGTTGGTTTGACTATACAAATTAGTCGATGTCCAATATTGATTGATATCACCTACTTTCATTGTCATGAAAAGCTCTTCATCCATTGATACAACCTTTTTACCTTTTCGGGCAAATACAGTGAACCATCCATCGTAACCTTTAGGTTGGAATTGAATAGTCTGAAGTCCTTTTTCATCATAGGTGCGAAACACATCGATGACTCTAGCATCTTTATGGAAATGTGCACCTTCTGATACTGTCATAAAGCCAGCACGGCATTTAACTATTGCTCTGAATTTACCTTGACCACCTCTAATGTAGTCTGTTACTAAAATTCTTTCTGAGTTAGCGAACTTTGTCATAATGATTGTTGATTGTTATGGTACTAATATACAATGATTGTTTCAGAAGCCAAAGCAAAAAACGGGAAAAAACAGCAAGCATAGAAAAGGTGGCCACCCCCACTAAACCGGAACCTTAGCGTATCTCCGGTTTAGTGGGTTGTTTGTGGTTGTTAGACTATGCTAGAGCTTCAGCAGCTTCATTCTTTTTAGCTTTGGCTGGGGCCTTAGCTTTTTCAGGTTTTGCTGTTTCTTTAGCTTTAGCTTTCTCAGCCTTTGCAGCTTCACGTTGTGCTTTAGCTTCAGCTTTTGCTTTGGCCTTTTCGGCTGCTTTAGCATCACGTGCTACTTGACGTTCAGCTTTCACTTGGGCTTTCTCCTCTTTAGTAGGAGTGATACGTACTCGTGTAGGCTTCATTGCTGTTGCTGTACCGTCTTCAGCAATTACTTCTACTTTACGGATTTTAGCACCTGCTTGTACCATGGTATTGATATGGTCATTAGCAGCCTGCATAGATTTGAATGTGATGCTGTCACGCTTTTTCTTGAACTTCACGTCTCCCTTAGAGCGAGACTTTGAATAGATGCGTACAGTCATTTTGTCATTAACCTCTACGTTTACAAGGTTCTTGCTGTTTTCAGCGGTTTGAGCTTTTGCTTCTTTAGCGTTCATAATTACTTTTTTTACTGGTTATCGTTATTGTTATAGGGTAAATCTAACTAAAAGTTTTGATATTCCAAAGACTTTTTGCTGTTTTTTTGGCAATTATTGTAGGCCTATTGCTGAACCTAACCATAATACTCCGTAAAATACTGCAAATAAGCATACTAAACCTAATGCATTCAAAATGAACTGTTTAGGATTTTCAGTGTAGGCTTCTTTAAGTGTTGTTATCATCTCTTGCATAGTGTGATTGTTATGGTGCTAATATACAATGACTGTTTCAGATTCCAAAGAAAAAAACAGTGTCTTTGCTGTTTTTTCTTAGTATATTGATAATCAATCAGTTACGGTTAGACCACTTATTTTCAGTCACTTAGCCCGGACTATTATTAGACGTGCGTACATGCACACGCACGAATCAACAACCATGCCAAACTTCCCTCTTTGTTAACAAGTATTTGTCAAGTTTTTTCTGTTTTTGTCTTTGGCCAGAACAAATATCATTGTATATTAGCACCATAACAATCAACAAATGACACACAAAGAATTTACCCTTACAGTTAAGAAAACTATCTATGAATTTAGTGGTTCAGTGAAAGCACTACAATACCAAAAAGGTGATCGGATCACTATAGCTGAAGACACGTTTGAGTTACTTCAAAAGGGACATAATGTTAACCATTTCACCCAAGACGGAGTTATCAGATATGATAAAAATAACTTTGAAAACGAGGTCAAATGTACTACTGTTGAGGTCAGCTATACTACCAGAAAACTCGGTCAACGTAAAGCAAAATAATCAGCAAACCTCTTTGGCCCCAGGCCTTTTCATAGTATATTAGTACCATAACAATCAACAAATGACAAAGACACTTTTTAAACTTAAAAGCCTTACAGACTACTTGAACGGCCAATCCAGACCATCTGCCGCACATTCAGTCTCTAAGTTTGGTAGAATGTACACCATTATTGGTGACCGTGAGCAATACATCTACGTAGATGCACAAGAGGTGAAAGACATTCTTGTCCCATCACTTTACCGCGAATGCTCAGCATCCGTAGTACAATTCAACCTTTCTATAAACGACATTAAAAAGTTCTAAGATGACCACAACTTTCACCGGATCAGAAAAAGTCCTCTATAAGATGGCATACGACTTTGCCATTGACGTGCATCAACTCTCCAGAGCAGAAGCACATCAAAGAGGCCTGGACAAAGTCCTCAGTAAACGTCAACTATCAAGTAAAGTCTCACGTCACTAATCCAAAAGCATGAAAACAGTCACAGCATACCAGTTCCATGAGCTCCCAGAAGCTATACAAGAGAAAGTCCTAAATGACTTCAACACCGATCCTCTATACGATCACGATCCTATACTAGAAGGCATGCAAGAAGATCTTCAAGCTATCGGTCTAGAAGACATCGAGATCCAGTATTCAGGCTTCTCCAGCCAAGGAGACGGACTCAGCTTTACAGCCAGTGTCCATGATATGGCCCTGTTCTGTAACCATATAGGAGCTCCAGCCATGAGAGACGTAGATGCCTCATTCTATAGAGTCTCAAGAAACTATCTACATGAGAACACTTGTGATACCGAGGTCAACTTCATACAAGCTCCAGAGTCTCATGAGCAAGAAGAGCAAATGCATTTGCTACAGCAGGCAATGGAAAGCTGGAGAAAAGACGAGTGCCGCCGCCTATACAAGGTCTTAGAGAAGTACTACGACGAATGTACCAGCCGCGAAGCCATTATCGAGGAAATGGATGACAATGGCTACCACTTCCTAGAAGACGGCCGCCCGGTATAAAACAAATAGTCAGGTGGCGGAATTGGTAGACGCACGGTATTGAATGTAAGAACAAACCCTTACACACTAGACATTTACAGGTTCAAATCCTGTCCTGACTACTAAAAATAAAATTAAATTAGAAAATGAAAAACATACACACATTCGAAGAGTTCTTAAATGAATCCCATCTATGGAATCCATCAATGAAGAAGCCGATATTTGGTAGTGGTGGAAACGGTACTTCTCAAGAATACCTAGAAGGAAGCTGGAAAAGCCACAATATGATTATACCCCTCTCATTTTTTGAAGACGCTGATAAAGAAACAAATAAGTCTAAGAAGGAAGAACTTATTAAAATCCTTGGCTTGATGTGCGACGCACATAATACAGAAAAGGAAGCTTTGCGAACTGGCGAATACTTCTTGGAAATGTGGAGAAAGAAAAACAATTTAGTGTATGACAAAAAGGCTGTGTTTGAAAAATAAAAGTTATGAAAAATGGTGGAATGGTTTCATATTAGGGTTTATGATTGGAGGTATAGTGGGTATAATTGTACTTAACTTAGTTCAAAAAGGAATACTATAAAAATAGTCAGGTGGCGGAATTGGTAGACGCACTGTAAGGTATGAACCTAAACAACGTAAGTTGGCAGAGATACAGGTTCGAGTCCTGTCCTGACTACTAAATAAAACGTCTGCCCAGGCCTATTTTCTGTGTTTTACTCGCCAGGCAGTACGCGCACGACGCACGCACACGCGGACCAACAGTCAGAGAAGTGGGAGGGGTTTAAACTAGGACGGGCAACATCCAGAAAGAGATGACCTGGAAGACACCCGCAACCCATCCCGATTTGTTGCTGCCGCTGCCCGACATACTATGATACTAAGATACTATTATACTATGATAGTACATTACGGGTCTACACGCGCAAGGGCGACGCGCGCACGATATGGCCAGGAGTTCACGGCTCTGTAGGCCACTATTTCGTCAACCGTGTTAAAACGTGGTAAGAAGTGTTTTAAAATGGTAAACAAACACCGTGCAGATAAATATACTAAATAAAAGCATAACAACATGAATAGACATCAAGCCATGGAGCAAGCTCGACAGGCCAGCTTACAGAACTGGGCTACTGCGCAAAGGCGTGCACTTAATGAAACGTTCAGACAGACCAGTGTAAATCCCAGTGATGCTGCAGGTGCCAGTGGTACCGGTAGCGGCGGTGTCATTAATCCGCCGGACCCTCCGGCTCCGTCTGGAGACCTTACCCTGGTTTTTTCCAGCTTTGATACGGTGGATGCACTTTTAGCAGGCGGGTTTGATAGCTTGCCTGATTGGAACATTGCAATAGTAGGAGCTGGAGAACCGTATACGTCAATTAGCGTAGATGAACCAAATTTCACAGTATATTTAAGTGGCGGTTCAAATATAACATTGGATCCGGATGCGTTTAACGGTATATTTGAAGGAGGCCTAGGCCTTGGCGAAGATCTTATATCAATTGTAGACACTGGTAGTATTATAGAATCCAATGGAGGTACATTTTATCAATGTTCTATTCTCGAAACCGTCATTTTACCTGCGCTGGCAGAAGTTCTCATAAATGATTTTTATTTTTGTACTAAACTAAAACAAGTTCAATTACCATCGGTAACATCATCTGGCTTTATGGCATTTTTTGGTGCGTTCAATACCGCTGATTCACCAATAACATTAAACATGCCTCTATGCACTACGTTTGAAGCAAGTTCATTTCTTCATTCTGATGGATTTGGTGGTTATATTGGGACTACAGATGTAGATTCTCCAAAAGTAATGAATGCTACCTTTTCAAATTCTGTAATAGCAGATCCTGAAATTACTCTTTTACTAGCAGAAAATAATGGAATTGCGCCAACTTATGTTTAATTTAGATGATTACTTATACAGGGATGTAATAACAGAGAGAGAAGAAATTGAATTGAATGAGGCTATACCTAATCTTGTTAAAAAATATAGCAGGAAAATATTGAGATACGGTGTTTCAAAATATAATAACAATTTAGTTTCAGTCGAAGTGCCGCAATATTTGCTGGAATTAGCAGATAAGCTTACTGGATTAGGTATACTTAAATTTGTGCCCCAAGACTATACAATCAATATCTATAAGCCTGGAGATTTCATAAAATACCATGTTGACCTGGGTGATGATGATACGCTAATTCTCAGCATTTTGACACCGGTTACATTTAGCCTAAAGAAAAATGAGGAGGCAATATCCTTTGAATTTCCTAATAGGTCCGCATTATTATTAACAGCAGAGTATCGTACACAATGGCAACACTCAATAGAGCCTGTAAAAGAAAGGCGCATTTCGGTAGTTTTCAGATAAAATCTATAAACAATAAAAACACACTGTGAACTGGTCAGAGATGGCCAGGTTCAGGCGACAATGGGTCTTGGCCTTGTAGATCCTGAGAGAATACTGCAAAAGACTTTGAAACCTAAAGGATATAGTGTATATTAGACCTGTAACAATAAAAGATTAGACTATGGAAATAGAAAACATACCTCTAAAAGAAATGATTGGAAAAATTCAAAAACCAAGAAATGATTACAATGAATACATAAAAAATTGTTATACTTTCCTACCAGAATCATGGACAAAATTTTTCAATCATTTATTCAAAAATTAATTGTTTATAACTCAGGTATAACCAAAACAGATATGATAGCAATAACCAGAAACAAGGGATTTGGCATGACATTCCCAAACGGCTTGACCATTAGTGTCCAGGTCGGCAACATGAACTACTGCAGCCGAAAGGATCCTTCGGCGCTATGGGATGCTGAAATACAAATGAAAGTAGTTGAGTCAACAGATGCTGAAATCGCAATCTGGGATAAGTCTGATAAGTGGTTCAACTTCGGCAATGATAATGTCAAAGGCTGGGTGTCAACAGATGAAGTCGGTACCTGGATCACACGTGTTCGTCAAGCAACTTCAATTAACGACTTAAATCAATATAAAGATGAGCAATAAAAGACGTTTTAGAATTGATCTTTGGGATCAGAAAAGATACAGACTGGAAACAGAATCTGGCCTGCAGGTGAAGGAGATAGTGATACTTAAAAGCGATGTACCCCAGCCCGTGGTATGTGTCGTAGAAGACCGAGATGGCGGATGTGAGGTTTGTCAATATGACCTGCATGGGGTTTTCAATCCAGAAAGCGAGTTCAACTCTTTTAATCTGGTAATGATTGAACTTGAACCTTACGTTTCGGACGATTTTCAAATTGGTCCAATGGGTGCCTATGAGTATATTGAGGAACTGCAAGAATGGGACGGAACTCTTTTAGATGGCCTTGCAGATTTCGAAGGTGATGATTTCGACTCACTGAAGATCAGGGAACTGGATCGATCCAACGCGCATGATGCGTATAAAAATTTCGGGAAAGAGAAATAAAGATGAGAAACCTGTTATTTGTGCTGTTGCTTTTATTTTCAGCAAACCTGTATTCACAGCAATATAAAGAACCACTTTCATTTAGATCCGATATTTGGCTTATAATGACCGCAGAAGAGGCAGTTAGGCCACCTGGTGATACAGTTAACATGACCTGGGTAAAAAGGACAGTCAGGAAAAGATCGATGGCCGTTTACATTGATATCTCAAAAGACAGCACAGTTATCTACCTGAAATATCCCAGAAAAATGTTGCTTAAGTCGTATGGTTTGCCGAACAATGGCTTCATCGGTGAAAAGCAATACAAGGCTAACTATATGTCAATACAGTCATATGCCCTTGACGAAAAGGGTAATAAATGGCTGGTTACAGTAGGTAAAGACGGTTACAGTTTCGAACCAGATGTCGAAGGTAGAATATACATTTCGGTTGTTGACACTAGAAATTTGCAGTCGAGTTGGTATTTTACGCTTAATAAATTCGGAGAACAAAAATAGGATAAATATGCTGTATATTGTATGTAATATATTGATAGCCGCATTTGTAATCTGGGCACTAGTTGACGTTTTCAAACAAACAGGTAATCAAAAATAAAATCTAAATATCATGAGTGAAAGTATTGAACGTATTAGAGAGGTATTCAAAGAAGTCTACTGGGATCTAGGTATTCTTCGTTGGATGAACAGAAACAAGCGACAACTGAAGGCCAGTTTCGCTGCCGCCTTTATTCTTTGTGTCTACTGGGCATTTGTCTCGAGTAGTTGGCCAATTGCAATCTGGGCTTTTTCATTTATCGGTCTTATCTGGGCTGGAGGAATTGACCATTTTATCATTGGTCTCCGATTCAAGAAAATGATAAAAAAGCTACAAGGTGAAGGTATTGATGTCGGTCTGACAGGTATACAAGATGCCTGTGAAGATATCATGCCGTCATAACTGACTATTATAAATTAAAAGGGGTCTTAGACCCCTTTTTCCGTTGATAAATACATTAAATTAGTAAAATTATGAAAATACCAGTTAAAATAAGTTTGATGTCAGGTAAAAGGCTAGAGTACAGCGTTTCCTGTATGTTGGAATATACTGAAAGTATGAAAGCTTCAGACCTGTCACTTCTAGCAAAAACTGAATTGTCTAAATTCAGAAAAGATGATCTAGGTGAAGCCGTTATCTTTGAATATAATGGTAAAAAACAAATAGAATCAAACGAGGTTATAGAAAAATATAACCCATACATTTGCAAAATAACAAAAGTATAACATGGGAAATAGAAACAAGAGTTTAGAAGAAGTAAGAAGACAGAGTCTTGAAAAATGGGCACAAGAACAGAGAAGAGCCCTAAACGAGGCTACAAAGAACACACCTGTAAATGATAGAAATGCAGCCGCTTCTTCAAATTCAGTAGCAGGCGGAAGTTTTTCAAATAATATAGGTACTGAAAATCAGATATTTTTTACCGCTTACAGTGATAATGCAGCAGGTTCACCGAGGCCATGGAAGTATATTTACTACAAGGTTACGACCGGTGAATGGTCTGAACCCATCTCTTTTGATATTAATGATATTAATGATAGTGAGTATAATGGAGTTACTGATTACCCAACTAATGGTTATGGCGTGCTTTATGAATTTAGCCATATTACAATATCAGACGGCAGAAGACTTGTCTATGTTGATAGCTCAGGTGCTATAACCTGGGATAGTGGTCTTATCGTAACAAATTCGCAATTTGATATAGGTACAGAACAGGACATAGCTGGTACTGTAACATGTTTCCTAGGATATGAAACAGATAGCTTTGAATTGGTTACTTTTTATAAAGACGTTAAGCAGGTATTTACTTTCGACAATTATAACGGAACTACAAGCACATCAATAGATGAAAATGGATATGGAGATAAGGTAACATATATGTTTGGTGATGGAGGATTGCAAACAAGAACATCTTATGCACTTGATCTGTTGACAGGTTCTAAAACAACCTTATTTAATGTACCGCCTAACAGAAACTGGGATTACAATGAATGGGACTATGTCATAGATGCTGGATATTTGAGGCCATCTGCTAATGCGATTTATTATCATTTTTTCGATGCTACAAATACTTACTATGAAGAGGCAAAAATCGTAGACTATGACGGTAATGTTCTGGTAGATATTTTAGCACAATGTCTAGAGCAAGGTGTAAATATAGCTACAGATCCTGTTAATAATTGGTTTTCTTACGGTAGTGCATATATCAATGGAGATCAAAACCATTGCAACATTTTATATGAATTGACCAGTGATGATATAGTGATTATAAATTCAGCGACTGGTGTGCACACAGGTTTGACCAAACCTTCAACTAATGTGTTCCAGGCTAATGATTCATACCAGCGTGATTATATAGTTTACACTCTAGCCGATGGTAATTATACCTCAAAGGGCGATATGTATTTTCCTCAAACTACAGCCGATCAAGTAGGTTTTACTATAATAAGTGAAACAGGTGCAGACAGTACTTTTGTATTTGAGGAAGCCGGTACACCGTATGATTATTATATCGACAGTGATGATAAGTTGGTCGCTTTCAGTGTAACATCAGGCGTTTTAAGCATTGTCAGAATTGACTGTTTAACAGGTGTAGAAACGGAAACCGCACTTTCAACTTCAATCTACGATGACCCCAGCGACGACTTTCAATTGATAGAAAGCGTTGTACCTGTAACAAACGCCGGCGAGTGCTTCTTTTTTGCAACAGATGCTGCAGGTGGTGATGTAAATGTCTACTATGTACAAGACACCTATGCTCCTGTTTTAGTACATACAGGTCCTGGCTATAATTACTATTCTTACACAAACGATTATGGTGAGTTAAACCCTATAATGTATTTTGACCAGTCATCAAGCGAATTATATGTAATTGATAGAGCTACAAGAACTTCCAGTGAATATACTATACAAAATGCTACCGGGATAAACTTTTCCGCTGACCGCATTTATTTTAGAACCAATGAGGATGGTTATATCTCAGCAGATTTCAATAATAGTAGCGAATGGGTGTTTGTTGGCGCGAATGAAAATTTCATACAGGGCAACATAGATACTGGCGAGCTAGCAGGCAGTACTTTTTTTGGAAGTGATTATATTATAATCACTAACGATCTTGAAGATATATTTTATATTTTCTCTAGAGAAACAGGAGCTCTTATAGAAACTGTAAATAAGCCAGTCGAAGGTCTTTGGATAGACCCGGTATATAATAATGCACTTGTGTATACTGATGACGTTGTCACTACTTCAGAACAGACCAGAACATTTACTATAGTCATAGGATCATCTTCATCTACATCACCTCTAATAGATTATGACGCTATAGAAAGCACTTGGAATGACATACAATGGTGGGATTATTGATACTTCCATTATCTGAAAAAGGGGCCTAGGCCCTTTTTTAGGCTTTAAACAACTGTATCTTTACATGATATAAGAACTATGAATAATACTCTAGAACACGAAAAGATAGGCCCTTGTGAAATTTTAATGGAAGTTGAAGTTAAGGGTAAGTACTTGCTTCTAGTCCGAAGCCTGCAACATAGACGTCACAGCAAAACCGGCGAGGTATGGTATCAATGCAAGTCCTATAGTTCTAAGAACAGGTTAATACCTTTATATTATGTGCTTTGGGGTAATGAGATTGGCAACAAAATGGGTATCACGCCGCTTTACACGCCGACAGGTAAACCAAAAACAAGAAGTTCATCAACCAAGGCTTTCTTAGAAATGGTTAACGTCTCTACAGATTTAACGTTTAAGTATTAACAGCAAAGGTCTTTGATTATTCAAGGACCTTTGTTATTTTTACACTATAACAACAATACTATGAAAAAACAAACAGCAGTAGAATGGTTTCAAGAGCAAATTATTAAAATAGTTAACGGTACGTGCGAGTTATCAGAAATTCAAATTTTTGAACAAGCCAAAGAAATGGAGAAGGAGCAGATAATGGATGCCGTCAATGACTCTTGGAACATAGCAAAACATTCAAATTTTGCAGATGCACAAGCCGAACAATACTACAACCACATCACATTATATGAAGTAAGAGAAAAATTAAAAGCATAATAGATGGCAGCAAAAAGTAACCATTATGGCGATTTGATAAAATGGGTCGAAGACTGCATTGATTCTTCAACCAGCCGCCAGCACATCAAATCAAACGGAAGACTTATAAACTCGCTTTTTTATAAACTAACGAGTCAGGTATCAACCGATATGGCTTACGAAATAAAAAGATCACTAAGAAGCCGACTAGATAATAAACATATTTCAATTATAAGACCATGAACCTTTTTAACTTTTCAGTCAAAACCATTTTTATAATCATTATGCTTGGTATAATTTACCTGGCTTCAGCATTTGTTAACCTATCATGGAACCCGGTTGAATTTGGAACCTGGACCAGAGTAGTTGATGTTATCTTAATAATTTACGTGTTCTTTAAAGCTGTAGTATATGAAATCAAGTACTAAAAAAACAGCTAAACGCTAAAGAGTCTTATATTTTCATTGTATATTTACAACATAACAATTTCATCCAGTTGTTTAGACAAGAAAAATGAGCAAGATACAAATACCATACAGCAAGGTAATGCCATCAGGTGCCTATGCCCTGGCTACCTTAATTTCCGGCAAAACATATGTAGTCCCGGCGTGGATCGAGGTACCTACAGATACTAAGTACGAAGATATTGAAATAATCGGAAAACCAGCAAAACCAGTTGCCAATCGCAAAGAACTTCAGATCAAGAGTAGCAGTGGAAAAACATACAAAGTTGTTCTAGATAGTCATCTAGGTAACAGTTGCGATTGCGTTGGATATATGTACCATAGAAATTGCCGCCACATTAAACAGGCTGCTGAGTGTAATAAATAACAAAAACTGAGAAAATGAAAAAATTGTGTTTGTTTGTTTTGGCTCTTTTGAGCCTTTTGTTTGTTTCCGCACAGGATTGTAGTAATGACACTACAAACCCCTGGTTTGTTAATTTCCAAGATGAAGTTACTATCTCTTGTAGCGATGATCTGTCTTCTGTATTTCCTATTGCCCAAGATGACTGCGATACCCTTGTAGAGATCGCGTATTATGAAGAGCCAATGGGATCTTACTGCCCAAATTCAAGAGACTTTATGCGAATTTACAGGGCATTTGACGACTTCGGTAACGGTGTTGTTGCCCAACAATTTGTGCATATAGTTGATGAAACACCTCCTATGTTTTTCTATGTACCACCAAGTTATGTAATAGAGTGTTCTGATACCCTGTCATTTGAAGATTTTCCTCAACCTTCTGCTTTAGACAATTGCGGCGGAGTTTCAATTACACATGAGGATTATTTTGATATCACTGATGGTTGCTATTCAAGTAAAACCAGAGTATGGACAGCAACAGATTTATGTGGAAACTCTTCTACAGCATCTCAAATGCTTCTTATACAGGACATGACACCTCCTGTAATTACAGGTCTGCCATACGTTACCTTACCATCAGGATCTGGTACAGATACTCTACTTGTTGTAGTTATAGACGCTTGTAATACGTTTAACGTTTACTATATAGACACACCAGCTTCTGGTAATAATCTTATTAGAAACTACACAGCAATCGATGCATGTGGTAATACGTCAACATTCGAGCAAATTATTAGATTTGAAATAGTTACTCCACCCGGCGATGATGATGACGATGAAGACGATGATGATGATGATGATGATGATGAAGACGATGATGATGAAGACGATGATGAAGACGATGATGAGGATGACGATAACGGAAATAATGTTGCAATATGTCATAGAATCGGTAACGGCAATTTTATCACAATTTATGTAGCCCCTGCTGCAGTACAGGCACACCTTAACCATGGTGATTATTTAGGACCTTGTCGTACCCTAGACATCCATAACCCAAATCTGCCAATGCAGATGGACATTGAAATTAAGCCTAATGGTAAAATTAAGAAAACTGTAAAAGCAAAATGATAAATTTGAAGTACCTAATCCATGAGGTTAAACCAAATATCTTTGCAGTAGAGGTTAAAGATGAGTACCACTTGGCGATGCTTTTCTTAAGAGTGCAAGAGTTTTATGAATCACCTAATCCTAAGTTTAGAGGTAATCATTTTAGTATCTGGGAGTTCATAGAATGGTACAGTAAAGAGAAAGGTGGTAGTTTTACATATGCCTCAGACTGGGCAGGCTTCAATATACCATACGACGTTCTCAAGGAATGTTATCTTAATATAGTTGCGATTGAAACACCATACGATGCAATGATGCAGGAAATTCTTGCAACAATTGCATACAGAAAAGGTGAAGGTAAAGCGTACATCATCGGTGTTCCTGATATACACGGTGAAACTTTTTTACATGAAGTTTGCCATGGTCTCTACTATACCGATAGCGAATATAAAGAAACTGCAGATAAGATCACAGGTGAGATACTTCAAACATCGCCTGGATCTTATTACAGTTTTAAGAAGAACCTGCTGGAAATGGGTTATACAGATGAGGTAATCAATGATGAGATACAAGCATACCTGTCAACTAACTGGGAAAACAGAAGATTTGGACATGAAGTTGATAAAAGCGTCAAAAGGAAGTTCCATAAGCAATACATAAAAAAACTAGAAAAGTATATTGACAATCTATGAAAAATTTAATTTTTATTTCAGCAATCCTTTTTCTTGCCGGTTGTAGCAACCCAGAAACTGGTAAATCATGTGTAACTAACTGTGACTCAACTCAAGTATGTTGTAAAGATACTTTGGTTTGTTGCACTGACACAACAGAAAAACATTTTCCATGTATAGTTGAAGATTGCCAACAAGAAGGTCCTAATGACTGGGCTGTGTATACAGAATGTGGAATTTGTTTCCATACAGACAAGAAATGTGAAATTGGTGATACTTTGAAAAACTTCGAGTCACCTAAGCATGACTAAGATTTTAGAATACGGAAGCTACGTTTATGAAGTCACTGACGATCTTTCTCAGATCAATGTCGGTGACTTTTGTCTTTTAGATGGCTGTGCATTTACAGTTGGTGATCTTAAATTATTAAATGAATTGATCAGACCGACGGGTCTTGTTAAAATACTAAAATTCTATGATAAACCCCACGGAAGAATATATTACATGTGCAGCGATCTGGTACAAGAACCTGCAGTATGCAGATCGCAATTAACTGCGGACAGGTCGATAAAAGAAATTTGCACAACAAAATGATCGGCCTTTTTAGCGAGGATATCTACTAGTTAGATATATAGATACAGAAAGCAAAATAACAATCAACACATGAAAAAGCTTCTTCTGTTTCTCTTTGCGTTCGTTCCTGCGATCGCATTTTCACAATCTACCTTAAACCCAGACACTGTATGTTACCAATCTACTGCTGCTACTTATCAAGTAGTAAATGAGGCAGGTAACACATACACATGGTCAGTTGCTGCACCTGGCATTATTACATCAGGACAGGGCACTAACATTATTACAGTCGACTGGTCAGGTGCTGTACCAGGTTTAATTGGAACTGGCGTTTCTGTTTTTCCAACTAACCAATTCGGTTGCGTAGGTCCTACAGTTACCTTAGATGTCTTTATCTACAATGAAACGCCTACTGTAACTCCAATGACTTTCTGTCTTGATGAGCCATGTACTAACCTAATCGGTACACCGCTTGGTGGAGTATGGTCTGGTCCTGGCGTAGTAGGAAGCCAATTCTGCCCAAGTGTAGCAGGAGTTGGAAACCATGTTATTACATACACTTATACCGTTGGTGATTGTGTCTTCACTGCAACTGGTATCATGACTGTCAATCCCCTACCAACGATTTCTCCAATTAGCCACGACTAATGAAAGCCTTGCTTTCGCTGGCTTTATTGTTGTTTGCAATTTTACCAAAGGCGCAACAGACAATAGAGTTATGTGAAGACTATAAAAACACTTTCACTTATTACTCATCTTCAAACGTGGTAGGTACATGGCTCTGGACAGTCGGAGAAGATACCCTATCACGAGCAAACACAGTAACTATAACCTGGGACACACCCGGCAGTTATGAGATAGTAGCAGATTTTGAAAGTGGTTGCCCTGTTAATCCCAGAAAGTACTGGGTGCATGTAATAGAATGCACGGAGTCGGCGATTTATTTCCCAAATGCTTTTACACCAAATGGTGATGGTACTAATGATAGATGGGGACCAAAGGGTGTAGGTATTGTCAAGATAAAATGGACTATTTTTGACCGATGGGGATTAGAGGTCTATAAATCAGAATCTATGAATGACTGGTGGGACGGTTCTTTCAGATCAGGAGAATACTATGTTCAGAACGACGTATATATCTATAAAGCCGAATGGGTAGGGATAAATGGAGTAACAGGATCAACAGTCGGCCATGTTGTACTAATAAGATAAAAGAACATTAAAAATGAAACACTTATTCCTAACAGTGTTTTCTATTATAAGCTTTGCTGCACTCTCTCAATGTAATAATGCTGACTTTGAACTTGGTAATTTTACAGGATGGGTTGGTAGAACAGGCACCTGTTGTCCTATAAATTTTACAAACACTGGAATAGTCGCAGGTCAGCATACAATAACATCAGGCACTGGAACAGACCCTAGAACCTGCAATCAGGTTCCGGTTGTTTCACCACAAGGTGGAAACTTTTCTGCAAGACTTGGAAATCCACAAAGAGGTGCAAGAGCAGCAGGTGTTACTTATACATATACTGTAACCGCAAACTCCTCTCTTTTTACCTATCAATACGCTGTTGTATTTGAGGACCCTGGGCATTTTGATGACGAACAACCTAGATTTGAAACTCAGGTAATAGCAGGTGGTCAACCGATACCATGTACTCAGTATACAGTTACTGCTTCTTCAAATTTACCAGGCTTTCAGATTTGCCCTGGTATTGATGCACAGGGTAATCCTATCAATATTTTATACAGAAACTGGTCTACAGTAGGTGTGGATCTTAGTGCCTACATAGGACAGTCTGTTACTCTTGAATTTAGAGCAGGTGACTGCGATCTAGGAGGGCACTATGGGTATGCATACATTGATGCAATAGGTTGCCAGCCAATGGAACTTGAGGTCTTATATTGTGTAGGTGACACTGCTGCAGTGCTGACAGCACCTCCAGGCTTTTCATCATATCAATGGAGTACCGGCGAGACAACCCAATCAATAACAGTAGATCCACAGGACTATAATCAAATCACATGTACTCTAACCTCCTTTTCAGGTTGCGTTGCAGTATTGTCAACTGCAATTAACCCTGCAGACCCTCAAGTAAGTTTTAGCGTACAGAACTCTTGTTTCTGTGAAGACTCTACCGTTGAATTTATAAACTCAACGACATCGGTACATAGTCCAATTGTAAGTTGGCTTTGGGATTTTGGTGATGGAACTACTTCAACACTGCAGAATCCTCCAGCACATACTTACTCTTCACCTGGTACCTACAATGTAACCTTGACAGCTGTAACGGAATTGGGTTGCTGGGACAGCAGAACATACCCAGTTACACTTTATCCATGTCCTTCGATATCCCCGATTAGTCATAACTAGAAATACTGAAGAAAACTTATTTTTATTGTTATCTCATTGTATATTTACAACATAATCAATTACTTATGCCTAAAAAGAAAATAGAAAAAACAATGCTCACTGATTGGGAATGGACACTTGTATGGTCCAGTATGAGATATTTCATGGGTCGCCAAACTATCGCCTCGGCAACGTGGCCAGCTGACTTAATAAAAAACTACGACACGTATTTTACACAGGGTCAACGTGGCATGATTTACAGAGAACTAAATCAGTATTTTAATGAATATTCAGCTTTCGGCAATCCCGATATTGATTCAGAACATTGGGAACGATTGATGCATTATATGAATAAAGACAATCGTTATCTTGTTCAAGCTAAGTATAAAGAAAAAGGCGAAACAATCGAAGATGCTGTAATCTGTTTTAAGCACAAGGACGTTTACTGTTCAGTTGAAAAGTATGCTAAAAGCCCATATCACAACTGGTACATGGTCCCAGAGTACATTACGAACGTTAGAGAAATCATTTCAGATGAACAACTTCTTAAGAATTAAAGAGCTTCTTAAATTTGATGATCCCGATAAATTCTATTTTATACAGATCCTGAAGCGTAGAAAAGATAACCCAACTCTTCTGTATTGCCCAGAAACAAAGTAAAATAACTTAATATAAAAGACATGAGTCCACAGACTATCTGTAACGTTATTGGATGGAGCCTTCTTATCGTTAGCTGGTTTCCAAGTATCTTTACTAAAAATAAAGATAAGCGTATGTTTATAAGCATTGCAGCTTCTGCAATTGCTGTAGGAGTTTTTATTGCAACCGCTATATACGAGTACAATGGCTAGAAAAAAGAATAAAATAGAAAGACCTGAAATTCCAGTTAAGCTAACTGAAACCTTTAAATTAACAAGACATGATGGTCTTGTTAGAACTGGCTATACCATAAAATGGATTGAATGGAAAAAAGACGGTAGCTTCAAGAAGAGCTTTGATAAACCAGCAGTAGGTTTAAGTTGCATTCTTGATGGTCACGTGATGGCGTATACATGGTTGACTACATCAGTAAAGGAGTTTGGTGAAAATGAGGATGGCAGTATCTGGTTCAATACCGAGAATAGCAAGTACGTTTTAACAAAGGAAACAACATTAACTATAGACGATCTCTTACCATGAAAAAACTAATCTATCTCTTAATCGCCATTTTGGCCTTTTCTTGTACCTCTGGTAAATATGAAGAGGAGACAGTTAAATGCGCAGTAACGGAAGTTACCTATTTTTCACCAGGTAAAATTAACACACTTCAAATTGACCCCATATGGGAAATAAAAACCGAATGTAACATCAAAATGAGAACCAGAAGGGAAATGAACGTCGGTGATACATTGGTTATAATAAGACTAAAACCACTACAATGATAGCCTATTTAACATTAACGCTCTTTATATGGGCTTTTTTAATAGTATCTGAATTTATAGCCAAAAAACTTCCTGATACAAAATACTCTAAATTCTGGAGAAAACATATAATAACCGATCGAGACCTAGGTCAAGATAAATAAAAATTAAACCTATGAAAAGAGTAATAGCCACACTATACTTAACACTTATAAGTCTCATCAGTATATCACAGTGTACTGGCGACGTTTCTTATACATTAAGTGTTCCACCTAACGCAGATAACACATATCCACCTGGTACTGTTGTTGAATTGTGTATTACAATGGACGGATGGCTGGGTAATGCACAGGGATCCAATTGGTTTGAGGGTTTTTATATTGCTCTAGGCGGAGGCTGGCAAACAGTTACTCCAACTTTATATCCCGAAGATGCGGAAGAAGCTACTGGTACCTGGATATGGGCCAGTAGCACATCTTCACCAAATGGCGCTACAGCAGGTACTGGTTTTTATTTTGAAGGACCGACTGGACCGCTGGATGGAAATGCTGGTAATGACTGGGGTGATTCTTGTCCCAGTGAGACTTGTATATGGTCTTGCTGTGTAGAATTAGTCGCGGCAGCTGGACCATCTGGACTGGATTTGTATATCGGTGTAATACCGTATTCAGATGGTACAATGGGTAGCTGGGGAATACAAGGATGCACTGAAGCCCAAGAAGAAATATTCATTGGTAGTATAGGATGTACTACATGCGGTTGTACGGATGTTACAGCATGTAACTATGATCCTACAGTTTGCTGTGATGATGGCTCCTGTAGTTATTTTATAATGGGAGACATTACGCACAATCTGATTCCATGCCCAGACACTGTATGTGTCAGTTCACAGGTAAATTACTCCGTGACTGGAGATCAAAGTTCTTTTTATGATTGGCAATTAAGTACCGGGGGTTTAATACAATCAGACCAGACAAATGACTGCAGTGTAACATGGAGTAATATACCTGGATCATATCAGATATCAGTACAGGAAACAACAGATCATGGCTGTGTCGGAGTTATCAAGACATGTGATATAGAAGTTATTGCGCCTGATATAATCTTTGACAGTACTTACCATATCTGCTATAACCAGACAGCATCTTTGTATGCAAGCCCGATTGGAGGTACATGGTCCGGTGATTATGTTAACGGAAACGTTTTTATAGGCTATGAACCGGGTTTATATCTGGTAACATATAGTACTGTTATACATGGTTGTAATTATGAAGAAGACACGCAGATAATTGTTGAACCTCTTTATCAAGCACCGCCTATTACCTATAGCAGTTTAGATCTTGACCTCTGTTCAGATTTTACCAATCAGGTGTATACCGCAGTCGATGATAGAAGCTCTGTATACAAATGGTCAGTTGATGGTACAATTATGCCAGCCAACAATTCTCTCAGCCTAGAATTTGAAAACATCACAAGTACCTATCTTATAGAAGTCTATGGCACTGATAATAACGGCTGTGCAAGTGATACTGCTTCAATAAACGTACTTGCAAATGCTTGCCAGAGACTTTATGTGCCAAATACTTTTACACCCAATGGCGACGATGTTAATGATGTTTTTGCTGTTAAGGGTTTAGGTGTATATGATGTAGATCTTTCGGTATTTGACAGATGGGGTAACATGGTCTTTCAGACAAATAGTTTAAGCAACCCATGGATAGGAAACTGCAATGGTGGTAGTTATTACTGTGAATGCGGTGTTTACCAATGGCGCATGAAATACAGAGATGAAAAAGGCTTCAATCAAAGCAAACAAGGTTACATAACACTCATAAGATAATTATGAACATGAGAAGTAAATATGGAACACAAAGATGATTTTTGGTGTTACTATTCTGATTTACCAAGTGTAATGAGCTACGAAGAACCGAAAAAGAAATATCCCGATAATGTTGTATGGAGTGAAGAACAGGGATATTATGCCCATCTTCTCCCATACGCAACAAACGTCGGTGCCCCAGTAATATCTCCAGACAATATATCAACTTGGAAAAATGAAAAGATTCTAAAAGCCAACCATTACTTCAATAAAAAGTATGAGGAGATAAAAGAACAATATCAAAAACTACTTGAGGAATTTGAGTGGAATAATATTGTTTACAGCGCGGCATATAATTTTCAACCAATTATTGGACAAGAGTATTATTTGTATCGCAGGAAAAACGGAGAGTTTTTCTTATCGCTAATTAAGCCAACTGAATGGAAACAAGAACATATTGGAACATTTGAGCTGGATTCAGATAATAAATGGAAGAAATCAAGATAATCTTTAATCAAGTGTAACCATGAACAAGAATGTAGAAAGCTTTATCGATTACGTAAAAACAGAATGTAAAAAACATAAAGTTAAGATAAAGCAGTATAAGCGCAATCACATCAAATTATCTGATTCTATTAAATGTGGTGGATATTTCAGTGATGGTCTAAATGCCATCGGCGGTAAACCAACATTGGCATATGCCCAGGGTCACAAAGATTATCTGGAACTTCTAGTACATGAGTATTGCCATATGACACAATGGATTGATGGTATAGACCTCTGGAGAAAAGCAAACGATTCACTTGAAGTAATTGATAAATGGCTGGAAGGTGTAGATGTTAAAGACATTGAAAAGCATATTGGACGTTCCAGAGACCTGGAACTCGACAATGAGAAAAGATCGGTTGAGATGATTAAGAAATGGAATTTGCCGATTGACGTTTCAGTTTACACTAAAAAGTCAAATGCTTACGTTCTATTTTATAACTATATGCTACATAGTAGAAAATGGTCAAAGCCAAGTAATTCACCGTACACAAATGAAAACATACTTGCCGCAATGTCAGATAAGTTTGACATGGAATACGGCGAATTAAAAGAAGATATCAAGGAACTTTTTATGAAGGAAAATATATGAACTTTGCGTTATTGATGTTGGTAGGAACCATTCTCACCCGGGTTGTACATCACATTAAAAGCAAAACTAAAAAGATTTCAGCATCTGAAGAGCTTTTAGACTTTGCTGTAACATATGTAGCTTACACAATTTTATTCATCGTGTTTTATAATTTTTTACTATGGAGCTTATAACAACATATATTTGCAAGAAAGGTGATATCGGAGTTCACGATAATATGTTTGGTGGATTACTGCTTGGTCTTATTGATGATGCAGCAGCCTCATATGCATCACAGATTTGTGATACACAGAAGATCGTAACCTTGAAAATTGATGAACTTGTTTTTAAGAAGCCGGTTAAAGTTGGCAACATACTAAAGGCCTATGGGCAGGTTGTTTCATTTGGAAATACGTCCGTCACTATCGAAATAGACGTCAGAAAGCATAACGTTTACACCGGCGATCAAGAAACTGTAACACACACTAGAATGGTCTTTGTCAGAATAGATGAAGATGGAAAGCCTAGACCGATACATCAGCATGTAAAGGACAGGTACTGGGAGAGATTTGAGAAATTTGGTAAAGGTCTTTTAAGTCCTAAATAAATATACTACATAAATGAACTACAAATCGGTGGAAAATCACATTTCTGAGTATAACACACTTATCAGCAAAACAACCGGACTATACGTAAACTTTGTTTTTGAAAATAACAAAGTTCAAATCCAGAATACACCATACCCTGAACTATGGGGTAAATATGTAATTCCTGTAGAAATCAAAGACTATGTAAATAAGAAAGATCCTACTAACACAATCAACTGGGATGATGTTTTTGAAAAAACTAAATTCGTCAAAGTAGGTCTTTCTATTTCAGAGAACTAGGTTTTCTGCAAAATTCTTTCTATTTCTTACGTTATTTAGTATATTTGCCATATAAGCAAAATACTATGATTGTAAAAGGAAAACCACAGAAAAGTAAAATTGAAATCGATTTAGCAGGACCGCAAGGTAATGCATTCTACCTGGTAGGGCTTGCCGAAAATCTAGGAAGACAACTTAAGTTTCCTAAGCAGAAGATCGAATCTATCACTGATCAGATGATGTCCGGTGATTACTCGAATCTGATTGAAGTTTTCGACAATCATTTTGGTGAATTTGTGATACTTTATAAAACTTTCTAATGGCAAAAGCAATACTTGAATTTGATCTTAATGAGCCAGATGATGTGATGGCCTTTAAAAGGGCCAACAAATCTCTAGATATGGCAATTATGATATTTGAGATTCAAAATAATCTTCGCAAAAAGTGCTTGCGAATTGCAGAAGCCCAAGATGCTGATTCTGATATTACAGATGGCATTTATATAGTGCTGGAGCAATTACGCGAACTTGTAGTAGACTTAAAAATAGACACGGACGAACTCATAAACTAATGTACAACTTTTATTTAATAGCATATAAGCCAGAGATCTCAGAGCCGATTTTTGAAAAACTAGAGCTCAAGGAAGACGACGCTAAAATTGCCGGCTACGATAATTTTGCAGAATATTGCCATGCCATCCTTAATCAAGTTGTTGAGGAATGTGAAAATGGCGGAGCAAGATACATCATCCTAAACCAGGAAGAGTACATGAAACTAATAATAAGAATGGGACAAAAAATGTCATGAAAAAGATATACTTAGACGACGTAAGAACCCCAATCGAAAAAGATTGGACAGTAGTTCGTAATTACGATGAATTTGTGGCCAAGGTTACAGAAATTGGACTGGAGAATATTGAAATAATTTCACTAGACCATGACCTTGGTGATACAGCAATGATGGAATGGTATACTAATGTCTATCATAACTACACCTTAGACTACGATAATATCACTGAAAAGACAGGCATGGACTGTACTAAGTGGCTCGTGGAGCAATGGTTAGATGGTTCACCGGTAGTGCAGGTGATGATTCATTCCGCAAACGCCGTTGGATCAGCAAACATGATGGGCTATATCAATAACTATAAGCATATCCATCATCTACCTCAGGATTGCGTTAGATGGGTAATTCCACACACGATTGAGACAATTGTCGATTAAACAGCAAAGCCCTTTTATATCAGGGCTTTGCTTATTATATTTACAACATGAAAATTGAATTACAAAAAGGTCAAAGAGTGTGGTTCACAAGTGATACACATTATGACCATAAAAATATCTGTAGGGCAACTACACAGTGGAAAGATGCGGAAAATCTGACACGAAATTTCAGTTCTCTGGAAAGAATGAATGATGAGCTTGTTTTTTGGATAAACAAGAACGTCGGCCAAGACGATATCTTATTTCACCTTGGTGACTGGTCATTTAATGGTTTTGAGAATATTCGTAAATTCCGTGAACGCATCATTTGTAAAAACGTCCATCTGATTCTTGGAAACCATGACCATCATATTGAACGCAATAAGGACAATATCAGGTCTATTTTCAGTTCAGTAAACCATTACCTGGAATTAGAAATCGGCTGGTGGTTAACCGCAAAAATTAAAGAAAGTCAACGTTTTGTTTTAATGCACTATCCTATTGCCAGCTGGAATGGTATGAATGATGGCGTTATCCATCTACATGGCCACGTTCACTTACCCAATAATTTACGGGTATCAGAAGGTAAAGCAATGGATGTTGGTGTTGATGGGAGCAGAATGGAGCCCGTCGATATAGAAGAAGTTCTCAAAATAATGAGAAATCAGCCAGTTGCTAAA
>Ga0181347_1000102_pt1 | contig 26208 bp, 21 predicted proteins | sample Su13VDMM110SN_FD_130102 | JGI IMG/M metagenome (GOLD analysis project Ga0181347, IMG submission 130102) | Freshwater viral communities from Lake Michigan, USA - Su13.VD.MM110.S.N | ecosystem: Environmental > Aquatic > Freshwater > Lake | place: USA: Michigan | collected 2013-07-16
CTCCACTGACATATGATCCCGTAACGGAGTTAAAAAACTTCAAACTTGGATTATAATAACTTCTGTTAAATTCATTTGGCTGTATATTACAAACAACTTTATTTTCATAAATTGTGGTTGATGACGAAAATGCCACTACAAGGGGAATGTACTCTTTTATTTGCAATCCACCGATTGATATGGATTGTGTTGTTGCGGAGACATTCGATTTTATTACGGCAATACCATGTTTATAAAAAATATTTCCAACTACATTTGACACATTATTTACATATAATCTACCATACCCGTCATCTAGTATTTTAGTAGATGATCCAGAAGTTTGCATACTAAATGTTGATTCCTTTACACCGTCACCAATTGCTTCGTTAGCTAAATTAAATACAAATAAGGAACCAGACGGAGTAAATTTTGTAACCGCAACTGATTCAGTACCATATCCAACAAATGACTTTGATGAATAAAAACTTGTATTTAAAAATGTAAATAACTGATATGCATATACACCCGATTCATTTATATATCCCACATCAAAATCGTTTTGTTGAAAACTTATCCAGTTTTCCGGTGGTTGATGTGCGATATCAATAGATACCTGGAGCGGATTATTCGCCGCTCCAGATACTATTGTATAACTTTGTGATGCATATGCGATAAATGGTTCTTTCGAATATCCATCACGGTCGAGAGGTTTGAGAACTCTCATAGAACCTCCCGTATATTATTTATAACTAACACTTACAAATTACTCGTTATTAAAAATCCAATCTTACTCTGACGAGAGCTTCCTTGTCAAATGTCTTTTCCAACGGACGACTCATTTTTGCTACTGCCAGTAATTCCTTCGAATTATTATACAATCCAACAGTTGTTGCGTATATATGTGGATCTTGTACGAAATCTTCATTCAAGATTTGTCCGTTTGTATTATTATAAAATGTCGGATTATTTGAGTAATTAAAATCTTTATTTCTTAAGCGAACGAAATAATGTGTCGATGAAATAGTTTCTGCAGAACGAGCTTGAAAATCTTTACCCAATACAAGTGATCGAACTAATCCATCATGATTATATTGTGGTCGTGGAGTTCCTGTAAGAGTTCCGGCGATTGATCCTGTATATGGAGCGAAAGGTTTTCCAGCACTTCCTGCCGCCGTGGAATAAAAATAATCTTCCGTGTTACCATTACCGGTACCTGTTGAAGAACCCGTTACCGACGCGGACAAGAATCCAATCGTTGGAATTATAGCATCTGGATTTAATACAATGATACCCAAATCCGGATAAACCAATCCAAATCCCTTACCTTGTACGGATTCCGATGTTACGACAGTACTCCCACTTATACCAGTGAGTGATCCAGAAACTACATTAAATACTCGTCCTGATTTTGCAGTTGCGGACTTTGCACTTAGTGTTTGACCACTATCGTCAATAAAAGTAAATGCACCGTTTGAACCTGACAAGGTTATTAACCAATTACCAGGATCTAACTGTTCTCGTAATCTACTTCTAGCAATATTGATAACATAGATATGAGGTGTACTATAATTACCGAATGTGAACAAATCATCGGACGGATCTAATAAAATATTCTTATACTGTAAATAGGTTGCTTTGGTTGATAAATTAGCCAAATCATCTTGAGCTAATGTCGGCGTACCATCACCGTTTGAATGACCATATGCTACGGCAAATTGAACTTCCGCCGTACTATCGGTAGATGGGCTTTTGTCGTAGATATCAAAATAATACTCACCACTTGAAGAAATTTGTGTACTTGAGGAAAAAAATGAAGTTAAACTTCCCGTGTCTCCTGACCACAAACCCGTAGTTACAGTGGTTTGATTTGCCACTACGATATCTTCATCAATGTTAAAGGGAACAAATGTACGAATTGGCATATATCAAACCTCTGTTATACTGTTGGTTTGGCCTTAACCGTAACAGTTACGGTCTTGGTTGCGCCTGTTAAATTATTGATAATTGTAAGTTGCGTTACACGATCAACTGTTAATTCTTTTGCTGTTAAATTAAATGTAAATCCTTGTACCACGACAGCATTTGCCGAAACAGCTTGATTCGCGGTAAAGAATGGTGTAGTTGTACCCGTTGGTAACGGTGCACCAGTAGATATAGTGGAAATGGTTCCATCATACAAGATTGCGGTATATCCAGCTGTTGCGAGTTCTGCGGTGGTTGTTGGATTCACCGTTACAGAGTCATTATAATTTAATGTGTATCCCGTAACACCCAACGAAATTGTTGGAATTTCTTTTGTACCACGATCCAACGATACTAACTTGTATCTCATAGATTGTGTTTCATCTGGTGATGCTTCCAGTACGGGCATATTTTCGATAATTGACCCGTAATACGAAGAACCGAGTGGATGTGAAGTAGTATATAATGTATAATCTACCTCATCATCGGCCACAGCGAACTGTGTGATGTTGAATTGACTTTGACCTTTCGATAGTAATTCTCTACCTTTCTTGGTCAATATCGCATCAACAGTGATAGTTGAGTTGTTTAGATATCCCATTGTTTTTGCCCCTTTAACTTAAGTTGTCGAATATAAATATGTTACAAATACTTTTTACTACACATTTAGGTTGGTTCCACCCAAGTTTTCTTCGTCTAACAAGATATTTGGGGAAACCGTGATTGATGTTCCAGCGGTTGAGGTGACTTCTACAGGTGAACGACCGTCTGTGGTAGTATCCTGTGTTTGCAGACACCCTATGTAATTTCTTCGTTTTGTCGATATCAGGTTATCTCTAAAGAACTTATAATGTCTTTGTAGATATCCCTTTGGAATAATTGATTCCGTTTCTATAGCGTAATACCCGAAGTCAATATTTAAATCATTGATAAAATTTCCACCCACTTCATCTATGGTATAATAAATCAAAGCGTTTGGAGAAGCATCGGAATTTACCAATCGAACTTCGGGGAAAAGCCCATAATTAATATTTTGTATGTCACTTGTCACAGTAAAATCAAATAATACTCCGTGATCCCCAGTAGGTTCAATTCCAACAGGTCTGTCAAAATCAGCACTTCGGTTGGCGTTGGTACTATATAATCTAATTCGTATATCTGCTTGACTTGCTCGTATAGAAAATAACGCTGCTATAATCTGTAGTCGGACGGTACCTACCAAGCGAGTGTTTGCTGATATTGCTTGAATTCGCAATCTTGTATTGTATCGTTTTGGTTCATTAATTGGTCTACTGATATCCACGATAGTTAAAGGTAAAATTCGTAGATCTTCTATGCTTGGTGTACTGTATGTGTCGAATATTACTCGGTATGGAGTTTGTACTGCCCGACCAACATAAAAAATAGGTACCCAATTATTTTTATCTAGCGTCGGATAATTGTATGAATCAGTAGGTGCGTTGGGTGATACGAATCTATACAATTTATTGTTACCGTATTTTGCGTCACCCGTTGCTCCCAGCTGAGTCACTACATCATTTTTACTATATGTAGTACCGAATGACCATGTAGCTTGAGATCCTGTTAGAAAATTATATTGTTTATTTCCAACTATTTGTTTTTGAGTTCGTTCAAGATAATAAATACCATTGGTTTTATTAAAATAATTTATAACACCATAATCTCTAAAATCAGCTCTGGGTGGTATTTCCTCGAATATTGATGCTTGTATTATATTTTTATTTTGTGTTGATAATATCTCACCGATATCAATTGTATCTTCGTATGTTAAATACGATGACACTACTTGTGATTTGTTTATCGTATCTATAGCATCACCAGAATATATCGCGTAATCACCCAGAACCTTAGCATTTACCATCTGTACTTTCGCACCGTCAAGTAATCCGTTCAACAAATCATCTACGAGTATTGAATTGTTGACCGATGATATCGTTGTTTCAAATGTGTTATAATCACTGTTCGATAAATTACTTGGTAGTTGTTCAATCGATCCGTTGAGTTGTAATGTGTCTGCGGAAAGAATAGTTATTTTTGCATTGTCGTATAGTGCCAAGATATCAGTATATGCTGCATTTACAGTTTGTTGCGATTTTATATTGATGTCTGTTTCGGTGGACACCGTGATGTCCATATCGCGGTGTCTTGTTCGTGATGTACTTACTGCCGCTGTGTTTCGTTTGGTATTTGCTCCACTAAACTTAGTAGGTTTAATAGATAACACTTTTTTCCGTTCTAATAAATTAGGTTCTATTATAATACCAGTAGCTAATGTTGTCTTTGCTGGTACTAATGTTTTTGCTTGTTCAAATAATACTGGAGAAATTTTATCAAAGAATCTGACGAACTGTGGAATGTTAACTGCTACACTATAATACTGATTATAATACGACTTAAATGCTTCTAGATTTGGATATGCATTTTTAAATTGATTTCCTGGATATCCTATTGCATCCGCAATATTGAAATTTCCCAAAGAACGAACAATTATATTATTTGTTGCATCGGTTGGTGATACAAAGAACCCAACAAATTTCTTAGATTGTGGTTGTTGTTTTCGTTCTTCAATTGAAACAATACTTTTTGTTCTACTCAATAATGGTTCACCCAACGGAGTTGTTTCTTTAAATATCGCCGGCGGTTGAATAATAATTTTATTGCTTCCGTATGCAGATGCACCACCATTCGTCGTATATTGATATACACGACGAGTAATACGCGACATTTGATATGGGAATGCTGGTTGATTAGTAAACCCGTATGCTAGTATATTACTTAAATTTGGTAGTAACGGTTTGGTGGGATCTGATACACCATCTTTGTTTTTATACGGGGTATCATTACTTGTACTACCAGACGATAAATTTTGTGGTTTGTGAAATGATAAACGAACATATAAATTTTCTGCAGCCGACCAGTATGCGTTTCCAGCAAAACTTCCCGGATTTAATGCTTGATCTAAGAAATTATCATTTTCTATTTCTTCACCCCAAATACGAACTTCGTCAACCGTTCCATCAAAATTATTCAATGATAATGAACCAGATCCACCGAGATACATGTTCGAAGTTAATGGTAATGCATTTCGTAAATATGATGCGGTGGTGTGCATGCTCGATGTATATAATATTTCCTCACCATCTGATTTAGCAACTTGGAGATTAACACTTGATGTATTGTATCGTAACATTACATCAAAATAATCACCACTAAAGAAATTACTATAACTACTGGTTAATAGTACTTCCCCTATATTATTTGTGACTTCAATTTTACCTAACGATGACGCACCAGATGGATGCGTGTTTAATCGCATATGCCATAAATTATCACCGGTAGTTAGAGTTGTTACTTGCTTGTTTGTTGACGCAAATCTAAATTGTACGGTGTGTATATCACGGAACGACGATGATAGTGGAAGTTGTAAGTAGGATCCAGAATTAAAGTTTAGTGCATTTGTAACTTCATCAAATATTTCAAAACTTCCTGTAGTGGGTGTGTCAGATTCTCGTATGGTTACTATTTGTTCGTTTAGTCCAAAGATATTTAATAGTGCTTGTAATGATGTTCGAGAACCTTTGATACGATTTAAATATAACGAGTTATGTAAGAATCGTTTAAATAATTCAGTAGTTAGTTCTCTACGCTTAGTCAACGAGGTAGAATCTGTTATGTAATTATATAAACTGTCCATTGCATGTGGATTAATTAAATTTAAACCAAATGCTTTTGATACTTCCCACACCAAATCTTGTGACAATCCATCTGTTGCACTAACATTTCTATCGTAAATTTTTGTAAAATTCTCAATATACAATCGTATATTATCAAAGAAATGTCCAATTAATTTTGTAAATGTTATAAATTCTGCTGATTGTGTGTCCGATTGCAAGTATGATGGAATACTATTTATCATTGTTTGATGATTAAATTCATCGTATCGGTTTGCGATAACACTTTGTGTAGCATACCAATTAATTGCTTCGGTTTCTGTTGGCAGATATAATGTTCCATTGTCTCGTTTAGGCCAAGTACCGTCTATATTATACTCGGTATTATTGTCTGTCCAATATACACTCGCACTATATGCACTTCCCGATCCATAGAACAAATATCGTTCATATCCATCAAACCCACGAATAATTTCTTCCATTTCCAATGCTGCTTTCTTAGATCCTTCTCGCAGATACAAAGATGAGGATGGTAACTCTGGTGGAGAAAATATAGTAACCGTGGATCCGGTAGATATCAACAGAGATCCACTAGGTGGAACTAGTGTAGTTGGGCTTGGATATGATGCCGATGGACTGCTTATTGTTACTGGTGTTGTAATTAAGAATGCGTTTGTTCCAAATATAGAATCTTCGGCAAACCCCCCGAGATATCTAGAATTTTGTTCTAGTGCATACAATCGTAGTAGTTGTTGTCTAAAACCAGCCAATCGTGCTTCTGCTGAACTGAATTTTACGAAATTATTATAATTCGTATAATCTATATTTAATTCTGATGAACGATAATCATCCGTAAACCAACGGCGTAATATCTCATTAGCAAAACTATAATTCCCGTATGTATCGTCACTACCCTCTACACTGATACCGATATTCTCTAGATTTTTATTTCGTAAAATATTTGCAGCAGAATTTAATACTTTTAAATCATTGTTTAGTGGTCGTAACCACAAACTGGTGTCTTGCAGTGGTGCAATTTCAATCTTTACGGTATCAACAATTGTGTTAGCGACTTCTCTACTAATTAAAACATTCTGTCCAACTTCAAAATCCAAATCAATTGGTTCCAACAATTTAACTAATAATTTAGTACTATCATTTGGATCTAGTTTCCAATTAATTAAAATTCGTTGTGTGTCATCACCAAAATTTAATAATGTCTTTAGATACCTTTCCGGATCAGAAAAATTTTGTACAATGTTTCTAATTTTTTGTTGTAGTGCTTCAGTCATTGCTTGTCGCAATGGTACTAACACAGGATCATACGGAGCAATATTAATATTTAACGGTAATTCCGTTTGTGATAGTTGTACATTTTCTTGTTCTACTCGAATTACAAATTGGATAGATTGTGCTCCGGGAGTCGGAGCAGTCAGCGGTGCAACCAACGGAATTCGATTTTCAATTGGTTTCTGCAATTCTTGTATATTTGTTTTTATCTGTTCCGGTGTTTGTTGTATAGTTTGTAATGTGATTTGCGGTTCTATTGTTGGAGCGACTATTGTTACCGTTGATATTGGTACTATAGGTTCTGCAAATTCCGCTGTGTCTGGGTTTGGTGCGAATACCGTTACTTGTCGTGGGGGTGGTGGAAGTATAGTAGGTAATACACGAAGTATTACCCCACCCGCAGCAGCTTCATTTACACCACCAGTTAATATTCCGCGTTCGTATGCTTCTATTACATCTACCGCATTGGCAGTTACCCAGACCACACCACCAACGGCAGTTTTTATTCTGACTGCAGTAGGAAAATATGTATAAATATTATTAGCCTGTTCGTAATTATTATAATCTTGGTCTGTTAGAGATTGTACTGCAACCTCACCGGACAATATCTGATCATCTATACTAGGGCCATTCTGTATTTTGTAATCAGCTGGGTTTATAGCCATATAATTCCTTGCTTATATTTGATTTGATGTTACTACACCACCCGATTCCACGGTATTACCACCTACATTCATATTTACTATGTCTAATTCGGTGGTTCCACGCCCAGTACCACCACCGCCGCCACCACTTGTATAGTATGAACAACTACCATCATTTATGGTTGCCGATGGATTATAATTCAATGCTACGAAATCGGTACATCCGAGTGTATCATAAATACATGTTACATCATTAATTGTTGCTTGTGGATTATAATTTTTTGCTTGCGGATCCATACACCCAGATATAGATTCTACACAACTTCCATCATTTTCCATTGCACGAGGATTATAATTAACCGCTGTGCTAGAAGTACATCCTTTTATAGATACACAACTACCATCATCTTTTGTTGCATCTGGATTATAATTGGACATTCTTGGGTCTGTACACCCGTACACATCTGTTTTTCCAACAAATTCAGATACACACGATGTTGTACATCCAGTTTTACATTCACCAACAACCAGATTTCCATAATCAGGTGTATTAGTTAAATAATTTTGTATATATCGACATACAGCTGCAAATCCTCTACTATCTGCCGGACCAACCGAATATATTTGTCCAATTGTTGTACACACAGTTTCATTGGTGCATCCAAAATTACAACATACATCATTTGGACATGCAACAATATCAGAAGACGCATTATAATTTGTAGCTGACGAATTTTTGCAACCTATAAATTTACAAGAACCATTATCTTGCGTTGCTGCTGGGTCGTAGTTTGTTGCTGTGATATTTGTACATCCAGATTTGTTAAACAGACATGTACCATCATCCACCGTCGCTAATTCAAAATAATTTATTGCATTTAAATTTGTACATCCCAGTACTTGACCATTGATATATCGGCATGTTCCATCATTTTCGGTTGCTTGTGGATTATAATTTGCGGCTTTACCATCCGTACACCCAAGTACGGGTCCGCAGTTTCCAAATCTATCAGGAAATGTACATCGTCCATCATCTATGGTTGCATTCGGATTATAATTACATGCATTAGAATTTTGACATCCGTATACGTCATGCGGTTCGCAAATATCAGGTAACGCGGGTTTGGTTGCATTTGGATTATAGTTTTTTGAGTTAGGATCCAAACAACCAAATATATCATTCGTTGCTGTTGTTATGTACGAGCATGTGTCATTTTTAGAAATTGTTGCAATTGGATTATAATTTACCGCGTTTCTGTCTGTACATCCTTCTATCGGTAATGCATAAGTACAATCTGCGGATGTGTTTGCATTGGGATTATAATTTAACGCAGTAGAATCTTGACATCCAGGAATGCTTTGTATACAACTTCCATCATCTTGCGTAGCTTGGGAATTATAGTTTAATGCGGTTCTATTTGTACATCCGACAATTGGAATTACCTCTTGAACGGGAGGAAATTCACATTGCGTGTTTATATTTGCGGACGGGTTGTAATTTATTGCATTGGAGTTTGTGCAACCATATATCTTTGCGATGCACGAACCATCATCCACCGTAGCTAAATTATTATAATTAAAAGCAGTTGTATCCGTACATCCACGATAAATAACAGGTAGTGGTGGCGACGGTGGTGGCGGTGGTGGAAGTGGTGGTAGTGGTGGTATAATAATAGGTTCTGCCGTTGCTATAAAATTAATTGTTGCGGGAATTATTCCTGCGGGCAACGATTCCATTACATTTAAATCATATGATATCGTAAATGTTTTACTTTCTTGTGGTTCGAGTGTCAATTGATTTGGTGTTAATATAGAACCATCAAAGGTATCTTCAACCAATACTGTAATTCTGAACACAGTGGATATATTAGTGACCGTTACGTCTTGACTCGATATAGCACGGTCACGCAATTTATAGTTTGCAACAACTTGTTGTGTTGAAAATGTCAAATAATCAGCAGCATTTGCCATACTTTACCTCAAATCAATTGAATTTTACCTTGAACCAACAGTCCAAGATTATTATTTAAAAACGCATTATCTACAGCTCGTTCTACTAATATATCTAGTTCACTTGCTTGTAATCTATCAAATATATTGCTTTCTTTTGTTGCGACTACCAACTGCATAAATTCATCATATATGGCCGCACTAGCAATTTCTATCGTTTGATTTAATTCATCCGGAAGTTCTCGCTCTACAGCAATCAATTGTGTTTGTAAATCGGGAATAATTTGATTTAAGTTATCATTTACATTTAAAATAAATTCGTCACTTTGTACAGGTTCGAATTGTTCATTACTAACAACATCCCCCTCGTTCAATCCCATAATAGCACTCATAGCACCACCGGCCAAAATTCGTGGTAACCCAGGTTCTATAAATTCAAATAATTCTTGTTGTTCGGTCGATGTAAATGCTACATTGAATCCAAGTCGTAATTCAGTTCTGGAATCGGAAATTTCTTCAATCGATAGTTTTCTATTTCCATAGGTACCAATTTCATCAGAAAACAAATTGATGACTAAGGTATATGTTCCTGGTGAAAGGAATATTCCCAGTTCAGTTTGTATTCGTGTCATGTCCAAAACCACTTTTTCTTCCCGAGTTCCATCGGGTAATAGCAGTGAACGAATAGAAATTATACCAGAATTTAATGATACAATAGTTGTATTAATTAAATTATTTTGTGTATCATAAAAATGTAATTCCAAATTATCATCAATATCAAACCCAAACTCCGCAGGTAATCTGCCAGTAAGAATTTCAATATCATTTTCTGATTCCGCTAATCGTGAAATGGGAAATGATTGTGGTTTGGTCGGAATTAATTGAACATAGTTTGGTTGTTTTGGCATATACTATTCCTGCGACAATGTTTTTTCCAACTCATCTTTCATTTTATATAACACCGATAATACATTTTCTCTTGGCATGGGTTTATATCCCGCGGGTATCTGTATTTCTGCGGAGGTTCCTTTGATATTTGTTAGTACTTTCGGTGATCTGACAGTTTTTGATAATGCCGCTAATCTTCCTGCCAGAGATAACTTTCCAATTAACTTATTAAACAATGTAGATTTTTGTATTTTTATCAATGTAGGTACACCACTTAAAGTTTCTAATACTGTGTATGGTGTGTTTTCTTGTTTGGTGATATCGTCTTTAACATCGGCCAATCGTTTATCTACTGACGAACGAGGTATTTTTCGTTCCGGTGTTGCCCCCGTATACTCACCACCAGATGATGTATATGCTTTTTTACCTGGTGCTACCGTTATCATTTCTTGTTGTCCTTGACTATTAGTTCCACCCGTACCCTGCATTGTATCTTCAATCTGTTGAATACCAATATTTAAAGTATTGATAGCACTATTAACTGTGTCTATTCCAGGTATTACACCCGCAATGCTTGGAACTCCCGTTCCCATTTTTATCAAAGCATTTTCTTGAACACTTGGTATAGGATCAATGATATCGTCGGAAGTATCTGCCGATGCAAACAATCCAGCTTCGTCAGAAAATGCGCTATCTGGTGATATTTCACTTCCAGTTCCCGCATCTACAGTGACAAAATCATTTGGTCCTGGTCCTGTTCTGATTACATTAACTTCCGCGTTTTGTTGCGAAGTTTCTTGTGATACAGAAGGTCTAGCATCCGTGGTGGATCCTACATATCCACCAGGAATTGAACCTGGTCCGTTCGTCAATCCCACGAAATCCAATGCAGCTAATTGATCTTCTTCTTCTGGTGTAGTTATTTCACTTGGTGATACTCTACGAATTGCATCAAATCCGGCTAATTCTGAGAAGTTTTCATCAATTTCCGCAGCTGCTTCATTTGCTGCTTCAGAATCACCAATAGCTGCTGCAGCTGCCAAATCTTCCAAATTAAGTAATGCATTCAATGCCAATTGTCGTTGTTCGGATAGTGTTCCGATAAAATCAGGTACCGCCAGTTCATCGTCCAATTCTGTAAAAAAGTTATCCAGTGTATATTGTTTATATACATCTCGAACAATTGAATTTATATAATATTGTGGTTTATTTAAATCAGTTTGTCCATTTTGCATCTTTATTATTGCAATGTTATTTGGTGTATATTCCACCACATTGTCCAATTCTAATACATCAGATTTGTTTGTTGCGATTCTACGTGGCGTATAAAATTCTTTTTCAGCAGTAAACAATACCTCTTCACCGTCCGTTAATTTTATACGAAGTGTAAGGTCTTCTTGTGGACTTTGAAAATCTGGTGTTTCTATATATGTTTTCTCTATGTAACGAACATCTGCCATATTATGTTACTTCCGTTGCAGTAAGTTTATTATTACTTTACAATAAAAGTAAACAATTCCGGAAGAATGAAATTATCTTCATCTCCATTGTTTATATTTAAAGAAATTTTATAGTATCTATTTTTGTATAATGGTGTGGTGTCCAGTACAAAATACGAACCCGTTGCATCACATTCTATTTTTGATCCATTATCAAATGGAACTATCGAAGTTCCTGCCTGGTAGTCCACAACACTAACATACGAAGTTTGTGGTAAATAATACTTGTTTTTATATCGAAGTGTTGCGTCAAAATTCTTTTGGGGGTACTTGTCACGAACCACAAATCGTACTTTCTGCTTCGTTCCCTTAATATAAGTTTCTGCTGCGTTACGCGGAATAACCATAATATCCGATGTGTTGGGAATTGGTTTCAACGATCCAGTAGTAAATACTGCACTGTTCCACAATATTTCTAATGTAGGTGCATGTACGGTATGCGTTTGACGAGAAAAGAACTTAATGTTCCCTGCGTTGGTTTGATCACTGTCACTTGCCGGTGGGACTCGTAGTGCCAATCCATACCAATTTAATGATTGAGACACGACCGGTTGCATAATAGATGAGACATCAATACGCAAATCTTGTAATGGATACTCACTCAATGTTATACTTTGTGATGGGGTAGTAACTATCGGACCCCCATCCACACTCCACGATACGGCAGCGGTGGATTGTCTCCACGTTGCACCGTCACCGGCGTTCTGTGTTTGTTGTACAAAATATCCCGATCCTTCTGTCCACGATGATGACACTCGATAGACTAATATTTGTTGGTTAATTGGTAGCTTTTCTGCATTTGCTATTTTAAGATTTAAAAAATATGACGCAGTTGCTGGTGTTGATCCGCTTGCGGGTAGTGTGAAGTTTATTAATGTACGAGCAGAACTACCCGTATATGCTATTCCCAAATCTTCAGGAGCAGCCACTTTACCTACTTCTAATATTTCATCCAATCCAGCGTTATTAGTAGGAAATCGTTGATACAAAGTTGTATCTGCGGACGATGTTAGTATTATTCTCATTGTCTTGCCGTCCCCACTATATCTGTTTCTGGGTATCGTATCTCGAATATACATGGATCCAATGATGGATATAATACATCATCGACAATTGCCTCTGCTATATCGTAACGATAATTTTGGTAATCTCGTCCATCTTTGAAAAAATATTTATTTGTAATTTCCAAATTATTCACACTCTGCACTCCTTCTTGTGCAACAACCAATACCCGAAGATCTGATAGTTTAATTGGTTGATTAATTTGCCATTTACGAACATTGAAATATGCACGAATCTCGTCCAAACATATAGCTAATACATCTTGTAAATTATATCCTTTATATACTGTTATGTCGAATGATACTCCAATATTCACTATAAATGAATCTAAGATATTTACTTGATCGGTTAACATTCTATATTTTGATAAATATGATTGTACATTTTTCTTTACCAAAGAATTCAATGTGGTTAATTTACCACTTTGATTGTATCCCAACATATACAAGTTAATAGCGTTAGGTTTTGGATTATCTTCAACATATACACGATTAGTATCTAAATCTTGATCTTGTAAATTAATATTTGGTGGTAATGCTTGAATCTTATTTTGTTGATTATCAGATACGGCAAATACCTTTGCTACAGCTCCAAATTTAGCTGGCATTGCTAATACACGACTTTCGTAATCTTCACGAGTAACAACACGATTCTGTGCATTTAAAAACGATAGTGCTCGTTGACGAATTTCCTCTACAGTTTCACCATCCAATCCACCCGTTGCTGGCATTGCGTTAAACACCGATACGGTAGATTTGATGTCATTAAATAATGCCAATTCGTCTGAATTAAATTCCGTTGTGTCGTTTACTATGTTTAATACGCCAACTTCTGTTATAGTACCCGATGCAACGTTCGTTTCAATTCCGCCACCAACCGAGTATTCAATTGTTAATGTTGTGTTTGCAGGTGATAATCCAAAACTATCTGTGTTTAAAAAATCTGTATTATCCAGCGATACACTTGCTAAATTAGTTGTATAATCTTCGTTTGCTACTTGTCGTGCATCCAAAGAAACAATATCTTCCGATATATTACCTTGTCCAGACCCAAATAATATTTGTAATTGTTTTTCGTTGTTCAATCTGGTAACAAATCTACGAGGGACCGTTCTAAATTTTATTGTATACGATGGATTCGTTGATTCCGATTCGCTGTTAGTATATACGACTTCTTTATCATCAATAATAGTATCTTGTGCGAGATATTCTACTTCGTACCACAGATTCCCTTCGGAATCTAAAACTTTCGACACAGAATTTACATTATTATCACCCAGAACAATTGTAGAAAATTTCGAAGGATCTCCGAAAGAAAACGATTGCGTACGCAATTGTCCAGCCATTACTTTTACAGTTTTTGTTATAAGATATGTAGTAATTTGTAATGTGTCATCACTAATTTGATATGGTTGTATAGATCGATTTGTTGAATCTGCGAAATCTACAAATTCCAAGCTTCGAAACGAAACAATATTTTCACCTGTTGTTGAGAATGTAGAATTTCTATCAATTCGTAACATATATGTTGAGTCAGGAACAAATCCATCATCAGGACCTTTTGCGGGTACAATTTGTGATATCAATACTTCGGTAACCGCCGGAATTATTGTCTTTGGTTTATATCCAAACGCTTGTGCAATATTAATAATATTTTTTTCTTCTTCTGCGTATGCTAATAAATTTTCTTTAAATTGATTGTCAATATAAAAAGATAATACATCACCAACATATGCAGCAAGTTCTAACATTATCATTCCTGGATTTGATTCGTTAAAATCTGTCCATGTTGAAGGATAATATTGTTTTGTAAATGTTATCAAATCAGCTTTAAAATCTCTAAAATTTTTATTTAGATATTTTACTTCTTTGGATGTAACATTCTGTAATTTTCTAACCACACCATTGTTTAATGACATACTTTATCTCAAATTGTAGTTAATCTTCCAGAACTGATCAAGCTTCCTTGCGCAACTTCACCAATTCTTAATTGTACAGATTGTACCGCCAAAGGATTATTTACAAACCCGTATTGGACATACAATAAAATACTATTATCATTCAAAAATGTTTCTTCGTTTAATATTTGTACTTGTCGTAATCTTAAATACGGCATCCACTGGTTTACGGCATTAAGCACATACTGCTGTGCTAACTCTTGAACTTCCGTGGTTTTTTGTTCAAACAGTAATTTTGGGAGATCACAACCAAATCCAGGATTACCTACTCGTTCTCCTTTCATAGTTAACATCAAATTAATAAATTTTGACTTTTCGTTTTCCAACGCATCCGCTGTGGTTGCAAAATACCCACGAGAAGATCGTTGTAATGGTAACGGAGATCCCAAATATACTGTTTTTGACATATATTAATTACCAAGCCCCATTTTTTTCATGAGTTGGCTGTAATCACGATTAATAGCGTCCACGGCGGGTTTTACATTGGGATTGTTAATATCTACCGTGGTATTGTCTGGCATGATCATTCTGTCCGTACTTGCCGATAACGTGTCACCCATTCGTTCCAATCCCATCATAGCTGCTAATTTTGAACGGTCAATAGAAGATTTTTTGGTAGGAGCAGATTCTACAATTCGTTGGGTACCTTTAATTTCTGCTATAGCTTCGTCCAGTATAGCAGGAAGTAACTTCCGAACAGTTTTTTCCACCGATTCGTCCATTTGTTCCTTTACCAATTCTTTTACATATGCTCGAAATAATGCTTTGTCCATTCGTATCTCCTTAAAAAATTATAACCTTTTAGACCCTTTATTTAAATATCAAACTAATGTGAAATTAAACAATTATATTATACTTTTTGGTATGTCACTGTTACTAATATGTACACCCCGTCAACATTTCCAATTCTACTTAAAATATCATATTTAGTATTAGGATATTGTTGTGTAAATTTATCTATTGACAACGACATTTGTCTGGCGGTTGTCAATGTGGCCCCCTTCCCAATACCAACTATAAAATTTTTTATATTATTTGAGTTTAAAAACTGCGTTATACTCATATTTAATTCGTCTGTTTTCGTTTTTTCTGCGACAGTCATATTATCTACCACAGCAGAACTTTTTATATCACTACCAACTAATTGTCCATTTAAAATTTGTTGCGCAGATTGTATTCCCGACGCTGCTCGATTTACCAGAGAATTTGCTGCATTCAAACTTGTTAATGTTGAATTTCGTAATCGTTCTGCTTTTTTTTGCGCTTCTCGTATTTTTAATACTGTGGCATTTTGAGAAGCTGCGGCGGTATCTATGGTGCTTTCAATTTGTCGTTGTGCAGCAGTTACACCTGAACGAACTCTTCGAATCTGATCATATGCCTGATTAGTAACTGTATCTATTGCTGCATTTTTCGCTGCTATTACTTGATCGTATCTTGCCACTGCTTCTGAAAATGCCTTTCTGGTATTTGCTATTGTTTTCTGGAAGGCGTCTGCATTTTTATTATCTCTAATTTTTTCTTTTGATTCTTTTCTTGCTTGCTCTAATGCAACCTTCGATGTTTTTTGCGATTGTTTTTTAATTTTATCGACCAAATCTCGAATTTTCATCCGCAAATTAGATTTACGAACATTGAATGTTGGAAGTTTTGGTAACTTTGGAAATTTAAGTTTTCGTGGTATTTCTTTAAATTTACTAAGTAGTTTTAAAAACTTATCATAATTATCAGAAAATTTCTTTTGAAATTCTTGTTTTTTTCTGCGTAAGTTATCCCACAATTCACGCCGTTTCTTATATAATTCACTAATTCTTTCCAATTTAATTTTTAGTTGGTCGTATGAATTAGAATAAGCTTCAAGTTGATCTTGATATTGCCTGATCTTATCAGCCGAAGCACCAATATTTGTTAACGATTGAATTTTGGATGATAGGGCGGATATCTGAGCTTCTGTCTTACTTAATTGATCTATTAATTGAGTTTTTTGTAGTCCCAGTGCAAGTATATCTTTCGCATATTCTGCAGTTTTTGCTGTCAGTGGGTCTACCCCTTTTAAAATTCTAGATTTTGCTTTGGACCTAGTATTTTTATTTGTAGTTGTTTCACCTTCAATTTTAGAGTTTGTTCCTCTTCGTCGTTGAACAACACTATCAATTATTTCTGGTGTAAAATTTGATAATTGTGTAGTAATATTTTTTGAATCTTCTTCTCGTTTCAACTTACCAGATAATTCCAATAATGAATTAGAAACAGGTATATTTTGTGATTCTTGTTGTCGAGTTAATGCCACAATATTTGTTTTTGTCGCATTCGTTAAATTTGGCATTTTACTCACCGCAGTTTGTGCCAAACTTAAAGTATTACGAATTTTATTGACGGATGATGAGATTTTATTTAAAGACATGTTATATTAAATTTGAATACCATTCCCAAGTAATCCTGAAGACGATTGAGTTTTTTCATTTAATTTGACAACAAAATTATCATCCGATGACCACCGTGCATTAAGAGGTCCAGGTATAACAAGATATCGCATATATGTCATCCACAATCTAGCAACAACTGCTGGATTTATTACTCCCGTTGGTCCGAGCACCAGAGGTTGCGTACTCATTATAACTTTTAACAATTCTAAAAAGAATTTTTTGAGTGTGGTTCCCATAACAATTGGTTCTGCTCGGTCATTATATCCACCTAGATATGTTTCATTACTTCTAATAACTACATAACGACCGGCGTCAATATTAACATCCGCTCCACCTGCGAAAAATATATCCAGTTTTGCTTTACCTATCATATTTTGTTTTGCAAGTAAAGTTATATCTTGTAAAGTTCTTTCGGTAATCGGTCCTTCGGAATCTATAGTTATCCCCTGTCGTAGGGAATTCATATGAATTCCTTCTTTACTAAACAGATAGATTGACTTTAATTTAGAATTAAGCGTGATTGTGTCAGAATTAACTAACAGTTGTGCACCATCAAATGAAGTTGGTTTTGATACCATAGAAAACAAAAAAGTTTCACTCTGTTTTGTTGCCGGCGTAAATGGTAATACTTCGTCGGATGTTAAATATATGGATGTTGCGTCGGCATCTAGATTTTCTATGGTAAGAGAAGATTTCTTATCTTCGACTTTACCCGACTCTTTTGATTGACCTGTTCGTAATATAATATTTGGTGATTGTCTAGATGGCGTTTCATGCATTTGACTAGTACCAAATCGAATACTATGTCCATATCGTCCTTGGTAAATTACATCACCTTCGAAATTTTTTACAGATTGTACCTTATCGGCTTCTTTAAATTGACGCCCAGGTTTAGTTTTGATCTGTACGGGTGTTTTGTATATACCTTCTCTGGCTTCTCTTTGTCGATCTCGTATTTTTCCGGGTTGCGCTGCTTCTACCATATCACCTAATAATGGTCTTGCATTTTGTGTTATATGTCTATCCACATTAATTGGTCCGACATAATAATATTTACCCAGTGCTTTAAAAACCAATACAAATTCACCAACCAGAGGAAATGTTGATTGATATGGATTTAATGGATCGGATTCATATAAATCTTTTCGCCGTGTTACCTGATCCAACTCCAACAATCTAATTTTAACTCGACCAGCAGTTTTTGCTGCCAGTTTGTCATCTCGTATATTAGTACCAGATCCTTCTTCATTGATAATAATAGATTCTACTTGAGCAACCCCATATATAAATGGTTGTGTAACCACCCCACCACCTGTGTTTTGTCCAGGTTTTAGTGTGGATAGTCCCGATTGTCTATTGGTTACTCGAAATCCACCATTTGATGTCATTTCTTAACTCTGTTCGATACTGCAAATATTGCTTCGTCCAATTCTTCCGAATCTTGTTTAATTTCATCAAATTCCGCCTTCAAATCACCCAATAACGCTTGCTTCTCTGCTTCGGTAAGTAGTCCGTCTATGTTTTCACCCTTGGACGCTGCCCCGACAATGCGTTGTGCGATTTGTGCGATACGAACTAAATGTTCGTCGTTTTTCACATTGACCTCAATAAAATCTTTTATAACAGGTCCAATTACCGCGGCATCTTCTGGGGTACGAATAAGCATAACCAACTTAGAGACAAATGTATTAATTTGTTGTCTCTTAGAGTCGGTATTCTTATAAATTTCTGAAAAGAGGTCGGATAGTGTTTTTCCGTCAAATATTTCTTTATCTAAACTCATTATAACCTCCGATTACTATTCTATAAATAGTTAGAAGCTATTTTTTATATACGAAATATGTGGATGGATCGGATATATGTCCCGTTTTACGAAATTCTTTCATTTTCTCAAAAACATGCACTTTCATCTTATTGATGACTTTTGTAATATGTGATGTTTTGTGGTTAGTCATTTCACGAATCATTAAATATAATGCTTTTTTATTGAAATTGTCTATACCATCGACCCGACGAAGCAATTCCACTACAGCTGTAGATATTTCGACATCTCGTTTTTTCTTAAAAATTTTGGTAAGGTTGAAATCCCAATATTGCACCAGAATTATAATGAAATCCCGCATATCGCTTTGAATTTCTTCGTTGTCTGGTTCAGAAATTAATGTTTCTTCCAAAGAGAATGCGTCATCAACCTTGTCTACCAAATAAACAGATCGTTTTTCTTCTTTGTATGCATTATTGTTATGTAATATTAAATAATTTTTTGCAATAACACTAAAATATGAAAAGGCTTTACCTTTACCTTCCGTAAATTTGTGAAGATTCATTACCAAAAAAGATACTACCTCGGATTTAACATCTTCAAAAGTTCCTTCCATATAAGGAAATTTAAATCTATTAATTACATTTTCCGCAAGTTTATCAAATGGAGCTTCTACATACTCTCTATATAATTCTTCTCGTTCTTCTAAGTCCGTGGTTTTGTTATATTTTACAATTGCATCTTCAGTTTCTTGTGTAAAATAAATTTTACCCAGCGGTTTTTTCTTCTGTCTCAACATCAATTACACTCCCATATAAAAGTGGACGCAATTCATTAACAGTATCAGTTAATTGAGAAAATAGATCTCCGACTTCATCATCTTTCTCAAACATCTGTTTTTCGTCTAGCGTCCGCATAATGTTTAATGTTCTTTGCAAACGAGTGTAAAAATTTTCAATTGCAATTTCCATAATTTCATTTTTACGCAACATATTAAATACTGCGTATCCTAATGCACAATTTAATATTGTACTAAAAATTAATAGAAATATCATAGTGTAATTTTATAATTTGAAAATGTATGCAAATATTCACGAATACTTGTACCATTAGCGTCGGTTCTACCGTATGCATCATTACTTCCAAAGAATAATTTCACATTATTGGAACCTGCCAAGTGTGCTGCAGCTAATACTCCTGATCGTGTAATTTTTACACCCTTTACTACTTTGTTTTCGTATTTAACGATTATTGAATTTAATTCTTTATTATTTGCTCGTAAATATGCAACCATCACAGAATCTTGCAGTTCTGTATCGGATAAAAACTTTTTCTTTGTTATATTAAATCCAAGTACTTTAACCGTACTTGGTGAAAATTGATACTTTCCCATCATACCAAATTTATTAACGACCTGCGGAGTATTATCACTTTCTCGGCGTGCCATATGATGAAGGAATTTTTCTAATTCCGTTGGTTGTGACTTAACAACACGATTAGGTACATATACTTCATTTATTTTTAACATCAGTAAAATTATCAGCGTAGCTGATATGGTTATTAACTTCTTCATACTTTCTCCTGTATTAGAGTAAGTGTGGTCTTGCCTCACGAATTCCAGCATTCGTGACTATAACATATGACGGAGTAAATTCACCAATACTCATTGCTCCGGCGTATGACAAGGCCGACCGTAATCCATCTGTTAATCCATCCACAGTAAACTTTACTTTACCCTTAAATGGAACAATAGTAGATTCACCCTCAACATTACGAGTTGTTTGTCCGTGTACACTCTTTGTTTCTAATGATGCAGCTCCACGGTACCGTTTATATAAACCATTTTGTTTTTCAATAATAGCACCAGGCGCTTCTTTTGTTCCCGCTAGTAGTGATCCAAGAATTACCGAACTTGCTCCAACTGCCAGTGCTTTGGCGATATCACCACTAGTACGAATACCACCACACGCAATAACAGGAACACTTACGACATTTGAGGTTTCTAACAGTGAAGTAACATTTGGTACACCAAACCCAGTTTTAACACGAGTTGTACACAATGAACCACCCCCAATACCTACTCGAATTGCATCAGCACCCCAGAACTCTAATTCTTCCGCAGCTTCGGCGGTTGCTACATTTCCAGCAATGATATCAATGTGTGGAAAGTTATCCTTAATTTTAATAATTGCTTCACGAACAAATGCGTGATGCCCATGTGCCACATCTATTAATATAACATTCACTCCAGCATTAATCAAGGTGTCGGCGCGTTCAAAATAATCTCCATTTGCTCCAATTGCTGCCATAATTGGAACAGTCATTCCATTCCAATTCTTATATATTTCCTCATAGAACACTGCCGCTTTTACCTGATGTACTTCTTCGGCTTGTTGTTCAATTGACATAAACCGATGAATACATCCAACACCACCCAATTCTGCCATCGCAATCGCCATTTCAGAATCACATACGGTATCCATAGGTGATGCAATGAGAGGAATCTTAATACTATAATTAGTTGTTAATCTAGTAGTAAGGTCAATTTGCGACCGTGATTCAATATCCGAATACGCAGGAATTAAATTGATATCATCGTAGGTCAATGCTTGTTTACCGTGTAATGGTTGCATAATAATTATTTTGCTCTCGTTGCCGTAATATGTCTTTAATATGATACAAAGCCCAATCTTCTTCTGCTGGTAAATGCGCTTCGGTTTTATGTCCAGATATTCGTTCGTGTACTTTATTTTGCCACTTAATATTATCTAAATTTTTATACAATCTTCCTTGATAGTCAGGAAACATTACCCAATTATTTTCATTAACAGACCATCCCCACCGTTGGATATCTTCGTTGGTTAATCCATTAACAATATTTACCCGTGGTATCCAGAATAAATCTACTTCGGAATTGTGTCCTGTCAAGTCATGTATGTAGTTTAGTAAATTTTCGTTTAGTGTTTCGTCCGCGTCTACTTGAAAAATATACTCACCTTGACACAGTGAATTTAAATAATTTTTATGCTCTGCGAAATTACCATCGAATGTTCTGTGATGCAGCTGAATTTGATCTGTGTCTGCATGTCGAAATAATAGATTTTGTGTGTACGGATCGGTTGAGTTATCATCTAGTACAATTATTTCATCTCCAGTTTTTTCACAAAACGGGATAAGTTGATCAAATAATTTTTCAATATAACCACCTTCATTTTTAGTAGTAACCGCGAAACTTATCATGTTAACTCCTTATACTTAAATAATGCCAATTCTTTTGCTTTTGCTTCTAGGTCAACATCAAATGTAAGTCCAAAATCATCAATTTTGTTGAACACATAATTGGCATGTGCTCGCGGATTACCAGATACATTCTCATTAAGATTTTTTGATTCACTATAATGAAACAATGGTGTTGTATCCCATGTAAATGTAGCCAACGCAGCTGCTTCTTTTGTAGTCAAATGACTGTGATGAAATTGATGATGAAAATAATCGAAGGTGAGGGGTATATAAATTTTCTTATATAGATTGTCATACAACTGTTGTACGGAGAAAGCGGCCGCTTTGTCATCGTTTTCTACCACCAACCGTTTCTTACAATTATCGGATAATCTATCGAATGCATTAATCCAACGGTCAATTGTATCTTGTGCGAAATTCATACCGACATGAATATTAAGACAATTATAATGAGATGCTTGCAGTCCCATCAAGTCAAATACTTTAGAGTGATGTTCAAGATCATGGATAGCGTTATCAACTACATGTGGTTTGGTGGAACCCAGTTTGACAAAATGATCGGGATGTGCGGTAATACGCTGTCCTGTTTTATGCGCTAATGTACCAGCTGCTAACAAATACTGACTAATTTGATCGAACTGTGGTAGGTCTTCCAGTGTATATCTGGAATGCCATGGGAAAATATTAGACGATATGCGAAATACTTTAATATCATTTTCCGAATTCCACTTGATAATCTCTAATAAATCTTTGGCGTTTTGTAATGCCAATTCCGACGCGTACGGAATACCCTTCTGTTCGAATGTGCGTAATATCATACCACGATTTGTGGTAATATTACGAGATTTTTGTAGTGTAAGATTAATACAACAATATCCGACATTGTGTGGCATATAGATATCCTTGTTAGTGGGATGTTCAATATACTACAATTGATGGTACTTTGTCAAGTGTTATTTATTAACACCATTTCGTCGTGCCCACCACCGCTCCAAAACTTCTTCTGTTTCTGCTTTTGTCATATATTGCGGAAATGGATCTTCTTCGTCCCAATCACCATTATTAAATGGTATTATTTTGCGCTCTTCTTCTACTGGTTCTTCGGTGCGTTTTATCATCGTTTCCTCTGTCACAATTGACTCAGGAACGACGATCTCCGCTAATTGAGGGGTTGGTGTGGGGTCAGGTGGCGCCTCGTTAAACATGGTCAATTGTATTGGTTGTTCTACGATAATTTCCCGTTTTTGTAAGAAATTATAAGCTAATACTAGACAAATAGATAATGGATCAAATACTAAAACAATTACTAAGATAAACCATTTAACTACGGTGTCTAGTGGTACCTCCATTGCTCTGGAAATATAAATAAATGTTCCTATATCAGAATTGGTACTAATGCCCACTTCCGTAGTCAAACTTTTTGCTGTTAAACTGTCTCGTTGTGCGGATGTTTGATTGATTTCTTTTTGCAGTTGTGTTGCAGTTCTGTTTAATTCCGTTAATGAATTTTGTGCTGATCGAATCGTACTATTTGATCCTGTAACACTTTTTGTAATTAAGTTATCAATGCGATTTTCTTGCTGACTTCGAAGAGAAATAATTTGGTCTAATCGTATTGTTTTACGCTTTATTTCTTCTTCTATTGTACCAATCTGTGCATTATAAATTTGAATATCTGCATTCATCTTTAATGGTTCTGCGGCAACTTTCGCATATGCTGATGATAGATACCCGTAAATTCCAGCAGATGTAATTCCAATTAATACAATACTAGTCACTAACATGTAACTCTTCAATACTCGGGGTATCTCTGTCCAATATCGATATAAAAATGATATGCCCACTAGTTTACCCAATTCCAAAGCACTTGCCATTACCATTACCGATATTGCTGCTCCAGCAAACAATGTACCAATTCCTGTTACAGAAAACAGTGCGGCACATCCTGCTATTATTAATGCGGAAAATGAAACGAGTGTTTTGAAATTAAAAATTTTATTCATATATACTCCAAGAAAAACGGGTCGGCCTTTTTAAAGAACCGACCCGTATGATTTTCATCGTATCTCCCAAATGCTAGAGGGTTGAGCCGTAAACATAACCGATATAAATCACCTCCTGGTTAATCGGTTATATGTGAATGACAAGTACAAATTAGACAGCTGCACATCATTCTGACCTCCTAGTTAGTAATTGTGATTACTTAATCATAACCTTTGTTGTTTCTGGCTCCTTCGTCAACTTTTGGATTGTAATTGTAAGTAACCCATTATCAAACTTTGCATCAACATCGGAAACATTCAACTGATCACTACGGAAAAAGGACTCCACCACTACGGTGCGAGTCCTATATAAATATAAAGTGTATGTAGTTTTAAATTAGTTTATAAGAGCTACCTATCGGATTCGAACCGATGACAACCAGATTACAAATCTGGTACTCTACCAACTGAGTTAAGGTAGCATTTTTACGGAAAGGGTGAGATTCGAACTCACGGAACCTCTCAGTTCGGCAGTTTTCAAGACTGCTGCCTTAAACCACTCGGCCACCTTTCCAAAAATAAGAACACTCTCTATCAAACAGTTCCCTGTTCTTCCTGCCACCACAACAAGTGCGTCACACCTCGCACAAGAGTGTTCTTATTATAGTATTACTTTTCTGGGGTAACGAATGTTGTATCCGCAGGCGTTACTGTAATCGTAGGTGTAACGGTTGAATCTACTACCGTAACCGTGCTATCCACTGCTGTACTATCTGTCGTAACTGCTTCACCCTTTGAACACGCAGTGATCAAAACTGCTGCCATAATCATTAATTTACGCATATTGTCTCCTAGTTTAGAATTATACTACATACTACATACTACAAAAGAGCGGTTCCTCGGAGTTGCACCGGACTTTCTAGTTGGAAACCAGATGTGCTATCTATTACACTAGAACCGCAGAAAGAAAAATTAATCATACTACACAGGCCTACAAGGAATCGAACCTTGATTACTTGGTTCAAAGCCAAGAGTAATAACCATTATACGATAGGCCAATAGTGGGACGAGGATTATCAGATACTTTCCACGGTATCTTGTAGGTTCCCCGAATATTAATAGCTAGTCAATATTTTTCCCAAACCTTTTCCACCACTGAGCTGGTGGTCCACCTATGAACGATGTCGGAGTTCAATGCCGTATATGCTTTATTTATCGTCCACTACATATAAAAACGGACGGGAATTACTAATGGTCCCTGTCGGACTTGAACCGACGACTCTTCCATTATGAGTGGAGCACTCTAACCAGCTGAGTTAAGGGACCATATTTTCAAAAAGTCCGCCACCTCGGATTTGAACCGAGCATCTCTCGTATATAAGACGAGCGCCTTCAACCTAGCTGGCTCGTGGCGGGTAATAATTACATACCACCTACGGGAATCGAACCCGTCTTACCAGAGTGAAAGTCTAGCGTCCTAACCGATAGACGAAGGTGGCGTTGGTAGTTCAGTTTTCAATCACGCAACATTAGTAATATACATCGGAAGGATACGATTGTCAAGTGTCGAGTATTAAGTTTTGAGTAAGTTCCAATTATTAATAATAGTATTTAATTGATCGTAGTTTGTGTATTTTTCTTTATAATTTATATTTGTTTTCGTAAGTGTATCCGTTGATGTTGTAAATGTTATACCCGTTATATCATTTAAATATGTTATTGGATCTGTCTGTAATTTTTCATATTCAATCACATGTACGCTTTTGTGATTTTCTAATAAGTGTTTTTTAATATCATAAAAAGTTTGCATATAATTTTTATGACGATTATATAAATCGATAGTATTATCGGTAGTAAAATCTATATAATTAC
>Ga0181347_1000103_pt1 | contig 26031 bp, 12 predicted proteins | sample Su13VDMM110SN_FD_130102 | JGI IMG/M metagenome (GOLD analysis project Ga0181347, IMG submission 130102) | Freshwater viral communities from Lake Michigan, USA - Su13.VD.MM110.S.N | ecosystem: Environmental > Aquatic > Freshwater > Lake | place: USA: Michigan | collected 2013-07-16
AAAGATCAAATATTTGTCAACCAGGGAGGTGTACTGTTCACTGCAGGCAACCTAGGACAGGCAGTGTCAGGCACTGTGTCATCGGTGTTGAATGATCTTTCTCAGGCCAAGGGTGTGTTCAATACTGCAGGAAACATACTCGGTGGAGTTCAAAGTGGATTGGGCAATTTACAAAATCTAGCTGGCCAAGGATTGCAAGGATTGACCACCCAAGGATTGCAGGGACTACAAGGATTAGCTAACAATGCCACCGGTGGAATTGCTAACCGGGCGCTTGCTCCGGTGACCAGTGCTCTGGGCAAAATAAATAATGTTGCAGGGCAAGTGAATGTAGTGAATGACATTTATAAATCTGTCATGGGCACGAGCATCACGTCGGTAACTCAGGTCAGGAGCGTTGTGGGCATGATAGGTAATCAGATAGGTTCCACAATAGCCACGGTGGGCAGAAGCATAGGAAAGATATTTGGATTTTAAAATATGAGCGAAAAGGACAACAGTGCTTTTATAGCGGATGGGCAGCAAACATTTAGAGGTTTCAGCTCGAGGTCCGACAGAACCAATTTCAAATTGTATGATTTTGAACTTATAAAGCAAGATCTCATAAACAGATTGAGTGTGAGAAAGGGAGAACGAGTTGAAAATCCCGAGTTTGGCACAATTATCTACGATGTGCTGTTCGAACCATTGACAGAAGCAACTAAACAAGCAGTTGCAGATGACATTGCACAAAATTTAAACGCTGATCCTAGATTGAGCGCACAGGAGATACTAGTGAGTGAATCCGAGCATGGAATATCGGTGCAGGCCACTATTACGTACATACCATACAATATAACGGAAAAACTTACCTTTAGTTTCGACGAAAACGCAGCTTTGCGCCTTTCTTAATCTACGCATATAATATAATCAATAAATATCCATAGTTTAAACTATGGCCACCACTGACAGACAAAATCGATTGCTTGTAGCCGAAGATTGGCGCAAAATTTACACTGCTTTCCAACAGGCAGATTTCAAATCTTACGATTTTGAAACACTGAGAAGAAGCATGGTGTCCTACCTCAGAGAAAATTATCCAGATGATTTTAATGATTTCGTTGAGAGTTCTGAGTATGTGGCACTGATTGATCTCATAGCGTATATCGCGCAGAGTTTAAGTTTCAGAGTGGATCTAAATGCCAGGGAAAATTTCCTTGAAACAGCGGAGAGAAGAAACAGTATTTTAAGATTGGCAAGATTAATAAATTATAATCCTAAGAGAAATTTATCTGCCACCGGACTGTTAAAGATCACAGCGATATCTACCACCGAGGACGTCAGAGACAGCAGCGGCAATAGTTTGATAAATTCCTCTATTGTTTGGAATGATCCCAGCAACACCAATTATCGAGAACAATTTATTACTGTTCTTAACGCTGCCAATGTAGATGGACAGAAATTCGGCAAGCCAAAAGAAAACAATAGTATTGGCGGAACACCCACAGAAGTTTATACTTTGAATTCCAACAACGCGGATGTGCCAGTATTTGTGTATAATAGATCAGTGAGTGGAATTACTAGACAATTTGAGATAGTGCCGTCGTCCATATCTAATTCTGAATCGGTATATGAGCAAGATCCTATTCCTGGAACAGGCTTCACATACATGTATAGAATAGATGGAGCAGGTGACACCAGCCCCAACACAGGATTTTTTGTCTTGTTCAAGCAGGGATCTTTAGGCAGCACAGAATTTTCAATCAGTTCGCCCACGACAAATTATGTTCAGCCCATTGCAATCAATAATATCAACAACACGGACGTATGGCTATACAAACTTGATGACTTTGGACAGATAGAAAAATTATGGACCAAAGTGCCAGACCTATCTGGCAGCAATGTGATATACAACAGTTTGTCATCTGATGTGAGAGATATCTACAACGTGTCAACCAAGAACAATGACGCAATTGATTTAGTATTTGGTGACGGTAATTTTTCTAATATCCCTTTGGGAACTTTCAGGTTGTATTATAGGACCAGCGATAACGCAAAATATGCGATACAGTCAGCAGACATGCAGGGTATAAGTTTTGTGGTGCCTTATCTAGACCAAGCCGGGGGAGAACAATCGCTTACTATTACCTGTGCTTTACAGCAATCAATTTACAATGCGGCAGCAGCAGAATCCAATGCCAGCATCAAGACCAAAGCGCCGCAGGTATATTACTCACAAAACAGGATGATAACCGCAGAAGATTACAACGTGGTTCCATTGTCGGCATCGCAAGAAATTATAAAAATTAAAGCAAGCAACAGGACCGCAAGCGGAGTAAGTAGATCGAGAGAGATTATTGATCCAACAGGGGCTTACAGCAATGTCACTGTGTTTGCGGATGATGGAATTTTGTATAGGGAAGAACAAACGCCACAATTTACTTTTTCATTCACAAACCGAAATGAGATATTAGACGTTATCGATAGATCTATAGAAGGGAAGTGTAAAGAAGCATATTCAAGGCAATTTTTTTATTACAAGTACGGAACTAAAGATTTAAGTGCTTTAACAGCTTCTTGGGTAAGCACAACAGTGGGAGTCAACACAAACACAGGTTATTTCAATGCGGCCGGTCCACTCACTTTGGGAGATTACGCCACAAGCAATTTAAAATATGCCAAAGTGGGGTCCATGATTAAATTTACGTCTCCGGATAATCGTGAATTTTTAAACGGAAAATTAGTGTCAGCGGGAAGCGACTTGGCAGAAGATCGTTCTTGGGCAAAAATAACAGGAGTGGTATTAGATGGCGCCAATCAGGGAGAGGGTAATTTAGAAAATGGTTTAGGTCCAGTAACACTCAACGACATAATTCCTAGCACATCAAAGGCACATGCTGTGATTCCTCCATTCGCAACCACATTTGACGTTGAACTGAAAAAAGATATCATAGATAGAATGGAAGCATACGAAGAATTTGGATTGAGATTTGACGAGGAGGATTCAGTATGGCGTATTGTTACAGGAGCCAATCTAAGCAGCAGTGCTATTTTCGCATTGGATGATGCTGGTGATATCACACAAAACAATCTTGATGCTAGTTGGTGGTTTAGATTTACTACAGATGGAGCCATATACACAGTAACCTATAGGGCATTACATTATATTTTTGAAAGTAAGAAGGATAATAAGTTCTATTTCGACAAAACTGATAGAGTTTATGATTACATATCAGGAAAAACCGTGAAAGACACAGTCAAAATATTAAAATCTAACACCGTACCTAGCACAGGGCTAGGAATAGGATATCCTATCGATTGGCAAATTGTTGACACTGTTGAAGAATCAGATGGATATCAGGATAACAGAAAAGTCAAAGTTGGTTTTTTCGATGACGACGACGACGGGGTGGTAGACAATCCAGATATTTTTGATATAGTCGTGGAACCTAACACAAACGTAAGCACAAAATTTGTTTTTTTCGAAAAATATATAGGTTACAACTCTATTGAAAGATACAGGCCATATCCAGCAAGCAATTTTATTATTACTGAGAATGAAGCCTCTATATCACTTCCAGGGTCCTACACAGACGGACAGCTATTTTATTTTTATGGTGTGACTGAGGACGTGATAAAAAAATTTGATGCTGCATCTATTACATTAAAGGACACAACGAATTATATTGCTAGAAAAGGCAGAAGCGATTTAGAATTTTTATACAAGCACACTGCCAGTCAAAATACTAGAATAGATCCGGCACAAACTAATATAATGGACATATATCTTTTGGAGAGGACCTATGATCAATTATTTAGAACTTGGTTGTCTCGAGGAGGAGAAAAACCAAATGCGTCCACTTCAGATCAATTGAGAATAAGTTACGCTGCTTCCTTAAATCCTATAAAAGCACTGTCTGATCAGATAGTATTCCATCCTGTGAAATATAAAGTATTGTTTGGTATGCAAGCAGATGAGCAATTCCAAGCTTCATTCAAAGTAGTGAAAAACGCATCAACGAATGTGACGAATGCTGTAATTAAAACCAGAGTGATTCAAGCAATAAATGAATTTTTTGCTTTAGATAATTTTGATTTTGGTGATACGTTCTATTTCACGGAACTTGCGGCTTACATACACACGCAACTTGCTCCAGATTTACTTACAGTGGTCATGGTGCCCAATCAAGCAGGACAAGGGTTTGGTTCACTGTTTCAAATCAGTGGAGCAGCAGATGAAATATTTGTAAATGGTGCAACAGTTGATGATGTGATTATCATAGATGCCATTGGAGCGAATCAATTAATGGCCAGCGGCAATGTGGTGACAACCACTACGGGATTGACGACAAATCAAAGATCAACTTCTGCAGTATCATCTGTGACAAATAGCACATCGGGGTATGGATCTAGTTCTGGATCTGGCGGCAGCGGAACAGGATACTAACAATGGTGGACAGACCCCTAGATAGTCAATCAAATTATGAGGTGGTCACTAGTAAAAACGGTGACACACTTAGGAGATCAGTTGAGCATCTACCTAGTTTCTATAGAACAGATACGAATGAGAGATTTTTAAGTTCCACGCTGGATCAACTAATCCAGCCAGGAAAATTACTAAGATTAGATGGCTATATTGGCAGACGAGATTCTTACACAAGATTGACTACAGATAAATTTATTGAATCTGGAATCATAGATAGAGATAGCTATCAGTTAGAGCCAACTGTGACCTACACGGACAAGGACACTTCTTCAATCAACCCCGAGGATCAGGTCAAGTTTAGCGCTACTTACGATGATTATATCAATCAAATAAAATTCTTTGGTGGAGACGTAACAAACCATGATAGGCTCAATAATGAAAAAATTTATTCCTGGGATCCAGCAATTGATTTTGACAAGTTAATAAATTACAGAGAATATTATTGGCTGCCGGAAGGTCCGAACCCAATTTTAATAGGAAATAATGGACCAAACACAGTATCGGAGATAAAGGTTACGCACACCGGTCAGGGTGCATATAATTTTTCAATCTATCCAGGATTAGATAATCCGTCTATCACTCTTTCTAGAGGCAATACTTACAAGTTCATTTTAGACTTGTCGGGGCATCCTTTTTACATAATGACAGAGCCATTTAAAACTGGAGTGGCAGCAGATGGAAGTACATCTGTAATATACAATACAGGTGTAACAGGAAATGGTACAGAAAAAGGTACACTTGTTTTTACGGTGCCAACTAATGCGCCGGATGTGCTCTACTACCAATGTGGAAATCATCAGGCCATGCAGGGCATATTCACAATCAGGACCATAAGTGAAGCAACTAGAATAGACGTTGCACATGAAATTGTGGGCACAAAAAACTATACAATGAAAACAGGAAACAAATTATCGAATGGCATGAAGGTTAGGTTCGAGGACAATGTTTCTAGTTCCACTTATTCCAATAAAGAATTTTATGTTGAGGGGGTAGGATCATCGATAACATTAACAGACACAGCAAACTTGATCGTGACGGGATCATACACTGAAGAATCTACAGAACCATATGATGGCGTACCCTATGCAGATAGACCATATTCGATCAGTTTTTATAGACCGGCAACACCCGATTACATCACCATCAAAAGAGATAGCATCGATGGCAATGCATGGAGCAGATACAATCGATGGTTCCACAAGGAAGTTATAGAGTCCACCGCTGTCGCTAATGGTTACACACCAGTTTTATTAGAAACAGACCGAGCTAAAAGACCCATAATAGAATTTGATGCTGGATTATCTTTATTCAATCACGGAACCGCTGCTAAAAAATCAGTGACTTTAGTTGATACAGTAACCAAAGACGTTTTTTCAAGAATGGTCAACCAAGCAGGATATATTGTGGACGGGGTGCCTCTAAAGAATGATATGCGATTGTTAGTAACGGCAGACACCGATCCATTAGTGAATAATAGAATATATCTAGTGAATTTTGTGCTGGTTCAGGGCACACAAGTTACTACATTAAAGCTAGTAGAAGACGCGGATGCCTTGCCGGCAGACGGAGACGCGGTGTCTATAGAAATGGGAGCGATAAATCAATCAAAAACTTTTTATTACAGCACCAGCCAAAGGCAATGGATAGAAGGACAGTCTAAAACAGATATCAATCAGCCACCTCTATTTTCTCTATTTGATGAAGAACACAAAGCATTCAATGATGTTGACAAGTATCCTAATTCTACATTCGCAGGAGCTAAAATATTCTCATATAAAACTAGTTCAATGGCTCCAACTGACCCACTATTGGGCTTACAGATCAAATACAACACCATAAAAAATCTAGGTGATGTTGTGTTTACCTCGGATTATGGCACAGCCAGTTTTGAATATAATTTAAGCAACACGACCTACGTGAAAAATTTCAACACCGGTCACGCACATCAAATTCTTTCTAGAGACAATCATGTCAGCAGATATGGATGGATTGAAAGGAAAGAAGAGAGTAGACAGAGAGTAATACGACTATTCGCAGTGACCAAAGACGAATTAAAATTATTTCCTGTAGATGTTTTTGAGAACAGCTTATCTTTATCTGATCTATCCATCACGGTGGATGTGAACAACGTCACCCAGAATTTAGGTAAAGATTACACTGTGGTCAACGGATTGACAAACAAATATGTAAAATTTGTAAAAGATTTAAAAGTAAATGATCTAGTAAAGATGATGTGCTACAGTGCAGCCAAGAAAATACCTGGCAAAGGCATATATGAAATACCTGAAAATTTATCTGTGAATCCATTCAACGCACAATTGTCAGATTTCACTTATGGACAGATATTGAATCATCTACGCAACATAAACGAAAAAAATGTTGAAATGACAGGCAATACGCCGGGCAGCAGCAATTTAAGAGACATAGGTGATGTGAGATTAGATGGTGGATCGATTATTCAACACGCCGCGGCCTTGCCACAAGCCATGTTCTTGTTGATAGACGGAAATGCAAACCTTATCAAATCGTTAGAGTATTGCAGCAGTGAATATCAAAAATTTAAAGAAACATTTTTAAATAATTCCCAAGGATCATCACATGAGGGCCTAGTCTCGGATAGGGTAGACGAAATTATAAAAAATATTTCTAGTAATAAAAATTCAAGTTTTCCTTTTTATTATGACGACATGATAGGACATGGTGGCGACCTTTCCGTTAGATCATACACAGTGCAGGACCCAGAGGAAATAGAATATGCCATTGACTTTCAGTTTAATCCAGATAAAATCAGCAATAGGGCAGTGTATGTATATCTCAATAATCAAATATTACTGCTGGGATATGATTATGAATTTAAAACTGATCAGGACGGTGTGGTTATAAAAACCACGCTGGTTTCAGGAGACAAGATAACAATCAAAGATTATGTGAGCACTGCAGGAAGTTTTGTTCCGCCCACACCAACAAAGTTAGGAATCTATCCCAAATATAAACCGGAAAAGGTTATCGACAATACCTACATCATTCCGATTTATGTAATCGTGGGGCATGACGGCAGCAAGACAGTTGCTTTTGGAGATTACAGAGATGATCTATTGTTAGAATTAGAAAAAAGGATTTATAACAATTGTAAAACAGAGTTCAATCGAGATTTATTATCTGCAGATGATGTGAGGGCAGGGGTATTTAGAACTACGGAATATAGCACAGAAGAAATTGATAAGATATTGAGCGTAGATTTTTATGCCTGGGCTGGAAAGAATGGGATAGAGTATCAAAATAATTTAACATATGATGAAAATAATTATTTCACATTCAACTACAGTAAGAACAAAAACATCATAGATGGTAAAAAATTACCTGGACACTGGCGAGGCATATACAAATATTTTTATGATACTGACAGACCACACACGCATCCATGGGAGATGCTGGGGCACAGCGATCGTCCAACTTGGTGGATTGAAACCTATGGACCGGCACCTTATACTGCAGGAAATGAACTGTTATGGAATGATTTAGCAGCAGGATATGACACCGGATTAAAAAAAACAGTAAACAAATATAAAAGAAATGGATTAGCAAACTATATTCCAGTCGACACAAACGGAAATCTAAAATCACCAATTGCGATAGGATTGATAGATCAATATCAGAACCTAGGATCAAATGAGCGTTGGAAGTTTGGTGATCATGGACCGAGTGAAACAGCATGGCGTAGAAGTAGCCACTATCCTTTCAGCGTAATGAAATTGTTGGCACTGACCAAACCTGCCAAATTCTTTGGATATTTTTTAGATAACAGTAGACTAGGAAAAAATGTACAAGGAAATTATATCAATACCGAAACACAGGTTGCAGCTACATTAAAATCAACCACGTATTATTTAGAAACCAAAAATAACGACGCACCAGACAACACCGCTGGTTATCAACCATTCATTGTGAATTATTTGATAAAATGTGGGTTGGATCCAGCTGCATTTTTTTATGATAAGATGAAAAATCTTAATGTGCAACTAGCATATAAATTGGGAGGATTTACAGACAAGGACAATTTAAAAGTTTTAACGGACAGCGTGAGTCCAGGATCGACATCGGGATCTCAATTTATTCCTGATGAGAACTACAAAGTTTTATTTAGAGTAAGCAATCCTGTGTGAGAATATGATTATTCTGGAGTGCTAGTTGAATTAAACTCTAATGTCTCTGAAGATGGCAGCAGTCTCCTGGGAGGATACAAAGTTATAGGTTACAACACAATCAAACCTTATTTTAAAATAAGGCAGCCTGTACAGAACAATAATGCTTACAATATTTCAATAGCAAACAGCACTGGTGTAATTTATAACGATTACAGTTTGAACGAGACTATTGTTCCTTATGGCACAGTGTTCACTACAACGCAACAGGTTATAAATTTTTTAGTTGGATACGGAAAATATTTAGAATCGCAAGGATTTATATTCGACAGATTTAGCAATGAGATCAAGGAAATAAACAATTGGGAAACCTCGGCAAGAGAATTTTTATACTGGACCAGACAAGGATGGGCTCCCGGTTCGGCAATTACTTTAAGCCCAGGAGCTGCTGGTTTTATAATAGAGACCAAGGATAGCGTGATCAATGATTTTGAAAACACATTAGGACAATACTCTATTTTAGATTCCGCTGGTCGTGCAATAGAAAGTCAGTATATTTCTACCAAAAGGGTCGGAAATAAATTTTCTATAGCAGTGAAGAATACTGAAGTAGGAATCTATAATATATCAATGAATGCTGTACAAAAAGAACAGATAATACTCTTTGATAATATAACGGTGTTCTCTGACATCATATTTGAGCTAGTCACTGGGTTCAGGCAGCAGAGATTAAAATTAGTAGGTTGGAAGACAGATGATTGGAATGGAGACTATTATTCTCCGGGATTCATATTTGATGAAGCCAAGGTTGATAGATGGGTAGCCAACGTAGATTATCAGATAGGAAATACGGTAGAATATGCAAGTGGGTTCTATGTTGCTAAAAAAAATCATAATTCCCTTAGCAAGTTTGACTTTGATAACTGGACCAAGAAAAAATCAAAACCAGCTGCCCAATTGATACCAAACTTTGATTACAAAATATCACAGTTCAAAGATTTTTACAATTTAGAAACAAATAATTTTGATGAATCACAGCAAAAACTAGCTCAGCACTTGACTGGATATCAATCTAGACCATATTTAGAAAATCTTTTCCTAAATGATGTTTCTCAATATAAATTTTATCAAGGTTTTATAAAAGAAAAAGGTACGCAGAACGCAATAGACAGATTAGTAAAAGCAAAATTCTATGGAGAAAATATTAATCTTAAAATTTATCCTGAATGGATGATAAAGGTAGGAGAATTTGGAAATCTAGATAGCAGTAAATCTGTACAATTTGTTTTGTCTGATGATACCTTTAAAAGCAATTTTCAAAGCATTGAATTGCTAAATGATGATAACCAAAACAAGGAATACGCAAGATCGATTGCTGTGACCAGTGATCAGTTATATTTCAAGCCACTCGAATACCAAGCGTCCGAAACATTTTTACAATATGATTATAATACGCAGGGATATGATAGAGACTTTGCACAAAAATACAGGACTGCAGGGTATGTGAGAACCACAGACGCACAACACACTGCATTTAATGAAGAAGACCTATTGAATTTAAATATTAATGAGATATCGAACAAAGATCTTATATGGATAGCAAGAAAAACTAATTTTGACTGGGACGTGCAAAGAATTACAAACACAAACCTAAATCTTGTAGCAATCAAACCGTTCAATAATAATACGCAGGTGGTATTGTTATTAAACGGAGCTCACAATTTAAGCGTAGGACAATACATAGCGGTGAACAACAGTCAGTTTCCTCTTTTGAACAGAGTTTATAAAGTGAGGGAAGTTGTAGATCCGAGGTCCTTATTAGTAGATTTTCAAAACGCCAATACAATCAGCAGGTCTTTCACAGTAACCGACGAGTCCACGGTGGTGACATATGGCAGTCTATACTCTTTCATCAGCGTCAGATTATCTACATTAGACAATGTGAACAGCCTGTTGCCATATAGTGAATATCGTGCTGCAGACTCTTTAAATAAAATACCCGGAGATAAAATCTTTGTAGACAATGTGGGAGCTAGGTGGAAAATTTATGAAAAAGTCAATCCTTATCGGGAAGTAAAACTAGCTTCTCCGGACGTAGATGATGATCAAGAATTTGGCTACAAGATAGTGGCCAGATCAGATGGCAAATTTGTTGTAGTTTCAGCGCCCGGAAGCAGAAATATATCATCGCAGGGGACGTTGAATTTTTATAGCAGAAGAGAAAATACAGCGGGGACTGCATTTACTCTCACAAACAGTTTTACAATGGGCGACAGCAGCACTGGTACTGGTAGATTGGGCCAAAGTTTGTCAATGAGCACAGATGAAAATTTCGTTGTAGCTGGAGCACCGGAAGCAAATATTTTAACATCAGACGGAAGTAGCAGACATTCAAATGCTGGGTTGGTCAAGATATACATCTGGGACAATGTCACAAGATCATATGAAGAATTCAGCACAATCAAACCAGCAGAAGATAGCAGCAACACGCCCAACATGAAATTTGGTTGGTCGCATGCAATAGCAGAATCAACAGAGAACAGCGATAGAGATACCAGACAGAAATATCTTTTAGTCGGAGCCCCCGGATATGCCAATGACACGGGAATAGTTTACATATACACATATACTCCGGTAGGAGACAGTGCAGAAGCTGCATGGACACAGGACAACAACGTAATCAGCAGCCAATCTGGCGCCAACAAGAGATTTGGTCATAGGATGGCCCTCAATGACAATGGCGATATATTGGCAGTGTCAAGCGTGAGTCCAGATGATGCGGGCATGGTAGAAATTTTTGTACGAACCAGTCCAAGCAACGATAGCAGCACTATTCCGGGATTCACTCATGTGCAAACTTTAAAAGGAGTATCTTCGGGTGATAGCACATTAAACACTTCCTTCGGCGAGGACCTGTCCATGAGTAAAGATGGGAGAACGCTGGTAATTTCCGCCCCGGGCAGAGATATTTTACAACAGGCGGATGTGGGGACAGTTTACATTTATAAATGGAATCTAGATGGATCCACCAACACATACACTCTGCATCAAACAATTGATTCTCCCGAGTCAGCTACCAATATGCGTTTTGGATCAACGGTTCATATTAATCATGCTGGTGATAGGTTGGTCCTTGGGGCTGAAAAGTTTTCGAACAGCCGCGTGATGTTATTGGACAGAGGGTTGACAACATTTGACCTGCAAGACACACAACTGATCGATGATAACATCGGATCTGGGGGAGTATTTACAGCCACCAAATACAATGATAGATTTATAATAGATGGCAAATTAATATCCGATAGGACATCATCCAATGATGATTTTGGCAGAGCAGTGCATGTGATTGATAATACTGTATTTGTCGGAGCACCGGGAGAAGATTCTGCAAAGAATGACATTTCCACACGCGAAAATGATGGTATGGTTGTTGTGTTTGATCTAAAAAAACCCAGATCCTTTAGCTGGGAGGTGTTGCAGGAAGAAGAACCATTGATTGATGAACGATTAATAGATTCTGCCTTCATATTTGATCGTGCTGCACAAAAAATTAAATCATACATGGACTACTTCGATCCTGTAAAAGGTAGAATATTAGGTTTGGCAGATAGAGAAATTAATTATAAAACCGAATGGGATCCGGCAATCTACAATTTAGGCACAGAGGGGGTCACAGTCAAACCCGCTAGCGCCTGGGCAGAAGAACACATAGGAGAGGTTTGGTGGGATCTCGGAAAAGTGCGATGGATATGGTATGAGCAGGGTGATCAAGAATATAGAACTAAGAACTGGGGCAAACTTTTTCCTGGCAGCAGTATTGACGTATACGAATGGATAGAAACTACACTGCTACCATCGGAATGGGACACATTCGCAGACAGCGCAGTTGGGCTGAGCCAAAAGATATCCGGTCGTCCACTCTATCCAGACAACAGTGTCTTAACTGTGAGACAAAAATATGATTCTCGATTAGACGGATTCGTAAATTATTATTACTACTGGGTAAAGAATAATGTGTTCTTACCTAACAGCAGCAGAAGCGTAGTGAATAGAAAAAATACCACAGGATATATTTCTAACATAATATCTAATCCGAAAGGATCGGACATAAAACATTTCGCAGTGTCTGGAAAAAATAAATTAATTTTATTCAACCTAATAAATGATATCAGTAGCGATAACACTGTATTGAACGTGACATATAAAGATACGGTGAAAGAAGGTGATGTTCATTACGTATGGAAACTTATAAAAGAAGGTGACAAGGACGATGCTCCGGCTGAGCAGATTGAGAAGAAGTGGTGGGACAGTTTAATTGGCAGTGATGAGAGTGGCAATGAAGTGCCAGATATCGCTTTGCCTTTAAACCAAAGATATGGAAACAAGATCAGACCAAGGCAGAGCTGGTACTTAAATAGATTTTCTGCACTAAAAGAAATTATTGATTACGTAAATAAAGTATTAGAAACGGCACAGTTGGCAGACACCATTAGATATAATAATTTGAATTCATCTGAGGCCGAACCAACTTTAATATCCGGAGAATGGGATAGTACGGTTGAAACTTATGATGACTTAACGTTCATTGACACCAGAGATATCAGTGGAACAACAAATGTATTGGTGAAGAATGATAGCAAATTTAGCAAAGGCTTCTGGGCCATTTATAAATGGAACGGACAAGAGTGGGTAAGAACAAGACTACAAACATTTAAAACCAGTGCATACTATGAACGTATTGATTGGTATGATGTATCATTCAACAAAAATATCGTAATAAGCAAACAATTAACCAATCAGTACCAACTAGATGCACTCACACTACCTTTAGGTAACTATGTCAAAGTTTTAACGTCTGATACCGGCGGTTGGAAAATATTTGAAAGCACCACTAGCGGATTCAAGAATATTGCCACACAGAATGGAACCATTAAACTTAATACCTCACTGTATGATTACTCAATAGATAATACTGGATTTGATGGCAAGGATGCCTTTGATGCTAATTTTTATGATAGTGAACCTAAGTTAGAATTGAGGAAAATATTCACTGCCATAAGAGATGATATATTCATAGGAGATCTAAAAATTGAATACAACAACATATTTTTTATAGGATTAAGAAAGGTGTTGGAACAGCAAAAGTATGTTGATTGGCTGAATAAGACAGCATTCTTAAATGTATCAAACATCCTGCGAGAACTCGACCAAAGAAAAAGTTTCAGAGTTAACACAGAGGATTATGTTGAAGACTACATCAATGAAGTTAAGCCTTATCACTCTAAGATCAGGGAATATAAATTAGGCTATACTAGTTTTGAAAACCAAGATGGAATCTACACTGATTTTGATCTGCCGTCTTTATATGATGGAAACAAGTTTAGAAACGTTGATATATCCACCGACGTTGGTGTGCTCAGCACATATCCATACCGTTTCTGGAGAGACAATTATAAAAAATATGTAGAAACTATCACTGTAGTAAATGGTGGCAGCGGTTACAGTACGGCTCCAACTGTCACATTGGTTGGAGGAACAACAAGAACAGTTGGACCATTCACTGTGTTGGGCACAAGCGAAATGGGAGCATCTTCCGGCACATTTGGATACTTCCATCCTCTCTACACCGCGCAGGTAGATGCCAATCTTGCTGATTCGCAGGCCGGTGGAAGTGGCTCTAGCACAGCGTTCAAATTTGAAGAGTTTCCAGCGATTGATTTCTATATGCCTACCACGGGTCAAGGTATTGCAATATCAGATAGGCCCGCCGGATATGAAGTTTACACATTGAGTGATGTTACTCATGCCACGGCTCGAGCAGTAATCAAAGAAGGTGCAGTATCTCGGATAGTTGTGTTGACCCCAGGGAAAAATTATACATCAACACCTAGCGTCATCATCACAGGTGGAGGAGCCAATGGAGTTTCCCCATCCAACACAGCAAAAGCATATGCAAATCTTAGAAATGATCTAGTAAGGGATATCAGCACCACGATCAAATTTGACCGAGTGCAGTCAACTGCCACTGTAAGAACATGGACACAAAATACCACATATGCATTCAATGATTTAATTAGATATGAGAACAAACTTTACAAGGTAAATGCTACCTATGTAAGCACTGCCATTTTTGATGAAGGATTGGCCTACCTTTTGGCGCTGAGGGGAGACGAGCCGTATATCACTGCAGCAGAGAGGACGTTGGGACTGTATGCCCCCGAGTCCGGCATGCCGGGAAATGAATTATCACAGGTCATGACGGGAGTGGACTATGGTGGAGTCATGGTCACAGGACTTGCATTCGATGAAGGTCAAGGTTGGGATAGATCTCCGTGGTATGATTTGGTATGGGATGGTTTTGGTCTATCCAGAGTGAAAGTGTTCTATGGAGATGGCTCTACAACTAACTTCACTTTTGACTTTGCTCCGTTGCCAACGGACGTATACACAGTATATTTTACCGATATAAGTGACTCCTCAGCTCAATATCCCGTGTCCTCGGCCAATGTCAACAGGATAAGACAGAGAAGCCAAGTTCTAAGAGGAGACGGCACAACAAAAATATTTACTATCCTGGGAGATAATGGAAGTGCACCACCGGCTAGCACAATAATTGAATTAATACCTTTTGATGATGATGGCGTGTTGACACCCACTGATGACAAAACATTGGATTCATTGATCAGCGGTGGCTTATTCAAGTCAGCTCTCGGAGTATCACCAACAGATATCATCGTAGAGGGAGATGCTTTTCTAACCCCCGAAACAAGTTATTCACCGGAAGAAAATTTACCTGGCAGCATATTTGATACGTTGGATATACGTGTATACACAGCGCCAACGTCGGGTGTGCCCTTTATCATACAAAAAAATTATATAGGTGATGCATCCACTACAGTGTTCTCGATAGGACAATTGGCGGGCACGCAATCATCTATAGTTGTATCGATCAATGGATTTACACAAACTTTAAATTCCCAATACACAGTGAACGTGCAAAACAAAACAATAACATTTGCAACTGCACCTACGGCAGATGATGTCATCTCAATTAAGAGTTTTGCAATATCAGGCAGCAATTATATGGTACTTGACACTTTCGTGGGAGATGGTTCCACATATTCATTCAGGACAAAAAGTAGAGAAACATATCAATTAGACAGCTCAATGAGCCAATTATTTGTCACGGTAAACGGTGTGCCTACTACAGATTACACCTACACCATGAGTGGTAGAAACATCGTTGTGAACTTGCACACTGGAGATGGTTCAACTGCCTTGGTACCATCGGCGGGAACCAGCGTACAGATAGCATCATTCAATCAGGCATCAGGCAGCGGCAGAGCCCATGCTGAAATAAGATCACAACAAATTGTGTATGACGGCAGCACCAGTGCTTACACATTATCATATCCTGCAGGATCAACAGGACCTTTCTCAAGCCTGACTCTCTTGGAACATCAAGGAAAAATACTGCGGGGACCTGACAACACTTACTACGTAGGTGACGGATCCAGCAATACTTTTTCTTTCTTGACATATGCGGGCTCGACAGAGGACGGCAGCACATCCTCAGCATACAGCGACGTTATAAATGGTGAAAAAGAGGGCATCCTCAACACACCTACAACGATGGATTCATGGCCTGTGGCACAGTACAACAGTGCCTGGTACATGGCGATCACGAGAGAAGAAGTCAGTGGAGAATTGTCAACGGCCAAATACTCCTTGGTGCATGATGATACTAGTGCATTTGTGACCACGTCGGCATTGACGCCGGTAGGTATAGCGAATCAACTCACAACAGACGCTGACATCACAGCGGGAATAGCCAATCTAGTTGGTACGGGCAGCAGTGTATTGAATTCAATCGCATACTACAGGATTGGACTGGGCGACAACACAACAGCCACAGCAGGAGCCAAAGTAATCACTATCGTCAATAACTCCGTGGGAGTCACAGCATCTGTTTTTGATTCTTGGGGTGGAGCATCTAACAGAGCCGCCAAATATTTCATATCTGTGGAATCAGTCTCGGCACCTATAAAAAGAAGTAACCTCGAAGTGGTGGTGGTGCATGATGACACTAATTCATATGTAACTTCCTATAATTTGGTAAACACCGGGGCTTCTGAAATGGTGACCGTGACAACAGATATAAGCGCAGGACAGGTCAGATTAAAATTGACCTCCAATGATGGGGTATGCAGGGTTTCAGGTTATAGGATATTATTAAGTGAGCTAGACTCTGGAGATGGAAATAATTTTTCTGGAACCACAGTGATTAACAGCAGCGACACAGCCATTGACAATTTTCAAACTACAGATTATATCGGTGCTCACTACATCGTGTCGGCATACAACGCAAGCGAGGGATCGGCATCTATCTCTGAATGCACATTGGTATCTCACGGAAGCACAGTGTTCACCAGCACCGGACCGCATCTCAGCACCAAGACATCGGATCAATTATTCTTTAGTGGATCTATCGATGGCGCAACAGTGTCATTGAAAGCTAGGGCAACATCGGGAACCGGCACAGTGGTCAGCGTGTACAGAATTGGATTGTTGCGTAATCCAGGAACAGCACCAATTGATCCGGCCAGAGTAAGAGTATACATTAATGGGATAAAGAAAGATCAATTTTCCGATTATCTAGTGAACATCGACACCAAAGCAATTACTTTTATCGTTGCTCCCACCCCGGGGGATCTGATTGCCATATCCACTCTAGTGGGCACGCATTATTTTGACAAAAATGATCAGATAGTGTTACAACCAGACAACATGGCAGTAGACGGCATCACTCTAGCACAGGGAGATATAGTCACCGCAACCACGTTCAACAACGCCGTGGGAATGAATCAGAGAAGAGAAGTTTTCAAGGGCAACAGCTCGGGAGAGTTCTATCTCTTTGGCACTCCCTTGAACAATGATTATGTCTTTGTTTGGTTGGATGGAGAGGTGCTGGTACAAAATTTTGATTGGACGTTGACAGGAAATAAAATTACAATAGGCAGATCAATGCACTCTAATCAAAGGATAGATGTAATGTATTTTGCCGTTGAAGGAAATAATTTCTCAACAGGATTTAGAATATTCAAAGACATGCTAAACAGAACATTCTACAAGAGAATTAGTCAAACCAACACAACCAAGCTGGCATCTAACCTACTATTGAATGACAAAACAATCACAGTGGTAGATGGCAGTGTGTTGAAAAAAACAGATGGCAGCTCATTACTCCCTGGAGTGATCTTCATTGGTGATGAGAGAATAGAATACCTGTACAAGGATGGAAATGTTCTATCTAATATAAGAAGGGGTACCCTAGGCACGGCGATAAAAAATCATAGTGCTGGAACAGAAGTAGTTGATTCATCTGGACAACAGACTGTGCCTTACGCTGACACCATATACACCAAGAAACACATCGCGGATGGCTCAACCACAGCATTCATCACGTCCCAGCCGGTAATCTCTCCCAATGAGATTGATGTGTTTATTGGGGGTAAAAGATTACCATATCGAAATGAAGACAGCACCACTAACTTCCTAGTTGACGGCAGCACTGCGAACATCACACTTAATCAGCAACCTGCATCAGGTACGGAAGTAAAAATTATACAAAAAAGAGGACAGATATGGTATAATAGGGGTGTAACCACGGCTGCTGATGGTAAAGGATTGGGAAAATCCAATACAGCACAGGCCAAATTCATAGCAGGAGAACCAACAAATGTACCTGAATAAATACAACGAAATGACAGAACCAGCAAAACAAGAACCAACCAATGAAGCAATGAAAGAATCTAAGCCCCAAGATAATTCAGGGATCAAGGTAGAGGGACACATCAAAATATGGGATCCTAGTACAGGTGAAGTGATAGTGGATAAAAGAAATGCCATACACTACGAGAACATCAGTATTGCACTTGCCAATAGCTTGGCACATAAGACCACAGGATTCATACATGAGATGTCATTCGGCAATGGCGGAACAACAGTGGACCCAACAGGAATAATTACGTACCTGACTCCAAACACCTCGGGCAGCAACGCCACTCTTTACAATCAGACATATTATAAAGTGGTAGACAATAACTCTACCTCAAATAAGGACACTACCAGAAACAAGATGGAAGTGAGACACACTACCGGAAATAAATTTTCTGATATAATCGTTACCTGCACATTGGACTACGGCGAACCAGCCGGACAGGCTGCCTTTGACAACACCACCGATTTCAATGACACCTTTGTGTTTGATGAATTGGGATTAAAATCTTGGGAAGGCACTGAGAATGGCACCACTAACAAATTATTGACACATGTGATATTTCACCCCGTGCAGAAGAGTTTGAATAGATTGATACAGATAGATTACACGTTGAGGATACAGTCACTAACAACATTTACGGAATAATTTAGATGCCATACACAGTTAACAAAACAGATCCAAGTGAATCACCCAATCAATATGTAGTTCAAGACGCTGTGCTTAACACACAGACAGACATAGCCTTGATAGGTAAAGGATATGCTGGGTATGGTGAGGTAGTGGCAGAAAATTTTGTACATATCTTAGAAAATTTTAGCAGCACCACAGCTCCTATCAAACCCATCAAAGGTCAGCTATGGTATGATTCCCTATCTCAGAAACTCAAAGTATTCACGGGCACTGCGTTCCAACCAGTTGGTGGGGCAAACTATACTGCTACTTCACCTGCGGGGTTGTCAGCGGGAGATCTATGGTTCAATTCATCCACTCAGCAATTATATGTGAACAATGGTGGTGAAGACATTTTAGTGGGACCGCCCACCAGCACCGAAAGCGGATTTTCTTTTGACACCATATTGTCATCAACGGATCAGTCAAAAAACATAACCAAATTAAAAAACAACAACGTGCTGATCGCGATCATCAGCGATGATCAGTTTGTTCCAAAAATTGTAATACCAGGTTTCCCCACAATCAAAAAAGGAATCACACTGACAGAAGACATAGCAGGTGTGGCATTCGTGGGCAACGCCACTAGCGCTGCTAGTTTGGCGGGTGTGGATCCCAGTGTTTATTTCTTAAAATCTGGCGGAGCTTTGTCAGGACAGCTCAACATCAAGAATGATGCAGGATTGGTGGTAGGTGCTGATGACGATTTTAAATTAGCAATAGAAACCAACGGCAGCGTGTCAATCACCAACACCACCAACAACGCAGATCTTAATTTCGTAGTAAAGAAGAGTGGTGCGGTGACCACGGTGATGACATTAGACGGGGGTACTGCCAGAGTGGGCATTGGAACAGCAACTCCTACAACGCCATTAGACGTGGTGGGCACAGTGAATGCCACGGCCTTCACAGGGTCATTCACAGGACCAATTATCACTGATGATTTTGAGCTTGTGAGCGGAGCCACAGTGCAATTTGATGGAAATAATTCCGACAGCAATAAAACAGTGCTGACAGCTGCAGAACCCACCAATCTAAATACAATAACTTTGCCTAACAGATCTGGCACGGTGATTACCACGGGTGACACAAATGGCAATGCAACGATTAGTGGGAATATGTTCAAAAGCAAAGTAAATTTACAAATACGTAATTCCTCTGGCGCAATTCTCACACAACTATTTGCCCCTGGAATTGATACCTAACATATTTTTTAAATATTGACAATGTTCAATTATTTGTTTATTATAGTGTACAACTTGTATTTTTATGACCGTTAGAACACCTCTTTACTATCATCAGGATGGCAGCACCACGCAACCAATATTGCAAGAGATGACCACCCTGCAGATCGATCAGATCAGGGACGCATTCAGACACTATTACATAGAATCACCGTCGGTAGCATTGACTGTTGTGGGCAGCGGCGGAAGCCTGGGCAACATGATAGACACCAGATTGATCGCGGGCGCTTATGCATCGGGAACAGCAACGTTCCCCGGAGAAGGAGAGACACAGGAACCCCAAATGACACAAGTGGGTTACAGCCGCATCAATCAGGTTGTGGCCAATATTGCTGTTCCGTCAAACGCGAACAGCGTGGATTACCCCATATATTATGGTGTGTCTGCAGCCGGCATTCCAGAGATCAAATCTATGACATTACAGGACGTGTTGGATACGTTTATTGCTGATCCAGATACATCGGCCTACCGCAGTTACAGCCTCGATGGCTCTACCACTGAAGTACTCACACCAGAAGAAATATACATCATAAGCACCAGTGCCGGCGTGGCAGGATACACAGAAGTCAGTGGCTCCAGCACCCCAATATTCACAGACACTAGAGCTGACCCTGCAGGCTATAATGCAGCGGAAATTCCAGAAATCGAAGACTCTACAACCACACAAGTCATACAAAATTATTATCTACACAAAAAAATTCATACAACTCCCGCTTATACCACACCAGCAAAATTAACTCCTACAGGAAACATAATATTGCCAGATGCAGCCAGTTGGAAAACAACATTTCAAAATGTGATGCGATATGCGATTGCCAACGTGAGTGGACTGAAATTGAGATATTCTATCAATGGTGCAGGCACGACCTGTGGCAGCGCGATGACCGACACACGCCTATCCGGCAGCGGAAACTATCAAACGCAGCAGGTTGGTGGTGACGATTACAGAGCACAGGAATTCCCGGATGGCTCACCGGTGACCATTGATACATATACTCTTAAAGTACAGAAATCATAATGATTCTTGACAATGGTCGTTTCACACATGCAGCCTATTCCAGCAGCAAGCAGAACCTTATATTGGCACTATGGTATGACAACGAGACCAAAGGTCATACAGAGATAGCTATAAAACCAGATCTCGTCGATGCGAATTACAAAAAACTATTGGATACATACACTCCTGATGAGATCTCTATGATGACGGATCAAAAGAGAAAATTAGCCAGTCAAAATTTTGAGATGGTGGTAAAGGACATAGCATTGAAGTATGGCCTGATCTATGATCCGGCAGTGACCAATCCGCAGGACAAATTGATAGTTGATCATCTGTTCAATCCCCCCGCGGGAGATACAGGCACTGACCTGCTTTTCAACATAAAGTCAAAAATATTTGACTTGCCTGCTGTGACTCAATCTATCAACACAGAATTAAAGAAAAAACTCAGAGAAGCCAAGACTCCGCTAGAATCTCTACACATAGCAGGCAAATTTTTATACGAATAGATTGTATTTTTCCCACTCATGGGGATGATTATTCATGTGCGTGAAATGCACGAATTTGACGTCGGGATAAAATTCATTACCAAGGAACATGTAGGGATTTCCGGTTATCTCATTATATTTTTTATTAAGATTGATCAGTGTATGCCTTGAAAAAGGTTTAGATCTTGCCTCCATCCTGCATACCCACGCATCTGGCAATGTGATCAATTCTAGTTTTTCTTTCACGGAGTCCTCTATAAAATGCTGCTCGCCATTGACCGGACCACTAGTGAATCCTTCCTCGATATACTTCCTTTGCCAGTGCTCGGGATCAGCAATGAATTTTTCATAGATGTAATGGCAGTCTCGCGGATGATACTTGTAAAATCCACCATTAATATTGAATCTATTCTTTTCACCGGTCTTGTCTCTCCACCATCCTGGCGCCGCGAGGAACTGTCCTGGCGCCACTGGATATTCGAATATTTTTTTATAATCATTGATCAGCAACACGTCAATGTCCATTACGCAGATGGGTTCGTCCTGTTCCAGAGTCATGCCGTACATCTTGTTCCACTGCAGTTTGATGTTGTCAGCCATGGGCTCTCTGATCCAGTGGAACTCATATTCGGGCAGTTTGGATTCCAGATATCTCTCATACTCTGGTCCATATCTTGTGCCTATCCTGACAGCTATGATTTTCATTCTATCCAATAATCCTTGACCCATGAATCGACCTCATCCTGTTTTGGGCCGTTGTTCAATATGCACACCTCATAATCTGATCTCAGCTTTTGTGGAGTGGTGTCCTTGCCATACTTGACCCCTTTCCAATAGGAATATGCGATGCCGGTGGGCAATAGATCTATCTGCACTGGCTCGTGATATAGATAGCGATCGATGCCTCGATACTTGAACAGTATCATGTCCTTGTTTTTTTGGAAGTAGTTGTATATCTCATGTCCCTGCGTGCCCTGCCATTTCATGATGGAGGAGTTGTACTGTGTGGGGTATCTGTCTTCGGGCGTGGTTTTCTTGTGCGGCAGTAGGAAACCCTCTTTCCACTGAGAGTACAATATGGAAACTGTTCTTGTTTTCACAGAAAACAATCTTTCCAAAGGATTCAGTATCACCACATCTAGATCAAAGAATATATTGACATCCTTGTCAAGCAGTTTAAAAAGCTCTATTTTTGGCCAATAGCCAATTAGGTCGGATTCTATCTTGATAGTTTTTATATCGTGATTCAATCCAGAGGGATTGTCGGTGTAGCAGTAAAAGTCAAAAACCTGTCCGCAGCTATTTTTCTTCACCATGGCGAACAGCTTGTTGACGAATGCCGGAGAGTATTTGTCACCCCATTTTACACAAACTATGTTCATACTGCTACCTTGTATTGCCATCTAGGGTGTTGATATAAATTTTTTAAGAAAATTTTGGGCACCAATTGCCAGACAGTCTGTTCGGTGCCTCTGTAATGCACGTCTCTGATCTTTTTTAAACTTTTTTGTTTCATCAACAGCCTTGCCCATATGCTGTCCACCAACCTCATGCTGGCCTCATCTTTCTTTGATGACGTGATGTAAAGGCCGCATTTTATAGGCAGTGCATTGATGATGATTGGTATGAAAATTTGTGACACTATGTTTTGATGATTGATGATGCCATCTTTAGTTCTCACATGCTTGATAGGCAGTAGTTCGCTCAACACACATGTCCGCACACATATCCTATAACTATTTTCTCCCATGACGTCATCAAAATCATGTGCTGCCGTGGTCCCCACAGGCATATTGTTATAAAATAAAACCCATAATTTATAAAATTTTTGCTTTTCGAACGTGTCGATCAGACTCTTTTGTGAGTCATTGTTTGTGAATCCTTTTTGCTGGCATCTTTTATAAAAGAATGAAAGATCCATGTCTTTTTGGTATTCTTTTATTTCATACATCGTGTTAGATATTATATAATTTTTTACGCTTGATTAAAAGTGTATTTTGTGAGATCTACCACTGAAGAATTACTAAATGCGTATTTTCTTTTGATACAATTGCTGCAGATGCCACAGTTACCAAGATCCACATCGCAACTGCTGGACCTATACAGTTCATAGGTAGCATCTAATTTTTGGTAAAGGTTGATCACATCCGATGTTGTAAGATTTCTAAAAGGTCTAACACACATGTAAAAATCTTCTAGTATGGCCTCGAACCCCACGTACTGATTAACACCATATATGTAACCATTTTGCTTGAACACGTATTCATGCAATTCACTGTACCTATCCTTGTTGGCTTCCAACCATGGCTCCAGTTTATCATTAGTAATTTTGTCTCGGTCATAACCGCAGGCTTTCAACATGTTGATGCTTTGTTCATGAATCTTATTGTGCCCCGATAAAACAAATTTCACTTTGTCATTATACTTTTGTACAACTAATTTTTTGAATTCTAAAGTTGGGTTACCATTTTTTTTATAAATTGCAGTATCCACTTTCAGTGTATGCACAGCACCCAAGCGTTCTACCCCTTGGTTAAAAGTGTTGTGACAAATATCTAATTTATGTGCGTCGCTTTTACCCATGGTGCCATCGAAAGCAATCAATCTGTCGTTGATGAAAACAACTCGATCTATCCCATATAATTTTTTTGCTATGATAGCGATGAGTGTTGATTCTACATCGCCTTCAAATATGACGGCTACTTTTTCATCTTTGTCTATCTGCGGGAACTCGGCAGTTTCAAACACTGTCCTATTTTTACCTAACACATATGACTTATCCATTGTCAATTTCCTCTTTATAATGCCACAGAGTTTTCTGCGGAATCTTTATACCATCTGCCTCAATCACATGTACCTGCGATCCTGTGCAGCGTTGATGACAAATAGATCTGTCATTTTTATACATCGTTTCCAGCCATCCTTGAAATGTAGTGTCGTTTAATATTTCAAAAATATCACGTTGATGCAATGATATAGCATATTTATCGTGCGATATCGACCAGTTATTCTGTTTGTTGAAAGATGATGCTGTCCAGCAACAGGGAAACAGTCTACCCCAAGAGTCCACGTAGATCTCTTTCCTGTGTTTGTGCAGGCAGATCAGCAGGCCTTTGTGCTGCATGTCCTGTATGTCAAATCTGTCCGCTGTGGGGGGATATATTTTCTTTTTATTATTCTCTGCGTCACGATACTCAAAGGGCCTATCGAAGTCTTTGAACCGTGCCGAGATCTTCAACACGAAATCTCTAAAGCCCATCTCTCGAGATATGTCCTCAGCTGACTCTACCTGATGCTCATTGTGAAAGAACGGTATGAAGAACCACTTGGCGTTGGCACCTGTACCTATGAATGCCCTAGCATTGTCCATCAGTTTTTTCCATTGCACACCAATCCTATATATATGATTGGTGTCCTCTAGCCCGTCGATGTGCCACTCCACGAACGAATGGGGAGTTCGAGCATAGATGCTGCCTAACTTTTCCCAAAAATCAGGGTTTCGTACTCCACCATTGGTGCTGAGAGTGATCATAATGGTGGGGTTGTGTTCCAACACATATTCATGAATCTGTATTAGATCATGTGCAACAGCAGGATCGCCGTAATTGCCACAAAACTTAATTTTTTTCAACTGGCCAATGAATTCCTTTGGGAAAAATTTAATGAAATTGGTGTAGGATATTTCTGACTGATTATTGAGTATTATTGGGTTATTAGTTCTGGAACACATTGGGCATTTGGCGTTGCAACGGCTGGTGATTTCCACATGTACTGAATCTATTTGGTTCATTTTGCTATTATACATATGTATTTGTTTAATATCAAGCAAGTTGACTTAATTCTATCAAAAACCCTTTAAAACGTTATTTGCGTAATGAAATAAATATACGGTATGGCATACATTGTAAACAAAACAGACGGATCACAACTAGTCACAATTACAGACGGCACAATAGACAACACCACATCGTTGTATCTATTTGGTAAGAGTTATTCAGGATATGGTGAATATCTCAACGAAGATTTAGTACGATTATTAGAAAATTCAGCAGCTTCGGCCAGCCCATCTGCACCGTTGAGAGGTGAGTTATGGTTTGACACCAACACCAACCAATTGAAAGTGTATGACGGCACGTCATTCAAACCCACCGGTGGTGCCAAATCGCAGTCAGCAGAACCCACAGGATCTTCTGCGGGAGATCTTTGGATTGACAGTGATGATGAGCAACTATATTTTAGAACCAG
>Ga0181347_1000104_pt1 | contig 25949 bp, 40 predicted proteins | sample Su13VDMM110SN_FD_130102 | JGI IMG/M metagenome (GOLD analysis project Ga0181347, IMG submission 130102) | Freshwater viral communities from Lake Michigan, USA - Su13.VD.MM110.S.N | ecosystem: Environmental > Aquatic > Freshwater > Lake | place: USA: Michigan | collected 2013-07-16
AGTAGCACCAGTATATTAAGTTACCTTAACAATATCAACGCATTCTTATTAGGATATACCCTAATATGTTGTAAAAATGAGACAGGTGGGGTGGGTCGGCAGTCCCGTGAAGGAGTATAGATTGTGTCTAACCCTGCCGCCCGTTCCCATTATATGCCGTTCTTGATCTGATAGACCCGTAATAGGTGTTGAAAGCACTCCCAGCCATTTTGTAACTTTTGTTCCTCAATCTCAATTAGCTTGACTTGGTTGGTCGTGCCGTTGACAAACACAATGGCGCACCGTGCTGTTGGAACGCCAAGGCCTTCACGGTAAGCCGCCAGTTGCATCTCATGTTCAAAATAAACATCGACTTTATCAAGGTCAGTATCTTTGGTCTTGAAATCGACTATAAAGCCGTTTTTAGCCATCAAATCGCATTTGCCACCAAACCCTAGCGGATGCCCAAACGACTTCTCAGGCAGCCACAGTTGCTCTCCAAACGCACTTTTAAGCGTACTATCAATCGCATCTAAATACGGTGGCTTTTCAGGCATATAAACTTGGTCAAAATAGGCTTCAATAACCGCATGAATAGCCGTACCTCGTTCCGCAGCTTCACGACCCGTAGCCTTGGAATCCTGCATTACCCTAGCCAACCAGTCGGCTTCAGGTTCGTCAGGCTGTCTTGGCAGCGTTAATGCAGCTAAGAGGACTTGTTGCTGTTTCCATGTATCAAGCCCTGCTTTCGATAACATTCCGTTAATTGTTGTAACACTTGGCAGAAGTCCGAGTTTCCGTGCGTCACGAAGCGTTGTGGCTCTTTCCCCAGTCTTGCCGATGGTTGTATAGGCTGGAGTGCCGTCTTTGGTGTACCAATGACCATTTTCTTGTGCCTTTTCTTTAACTATCATATTTGCCTTAGAACGGGATGGAAGATAAGTCATCATCTACAAGCGTAGGTTTTTCAGCTTCACGCTGTTTCTGACCACGCCATTCAGACGATTCGGTAATCTTTTCTTTGTAATACTTTGGCAGCGCATCGTACTTAGCTTGGTCAAATTCAGCCAGCCAAAAGTGATTAACAGGGTTTACGCCTTCAGGCTGAGCGTTACGCAAAGCACTAGGAACGGGGCTAATGCCGCTGATATTAGCGTACTTACCATCTTCACTATGCGTAATGTTTACCATGCAAAACTTACCAAGCAAGCCTTTAAGGTCAAAGTTCTTACGATCTTCCGCAGTCATCTTTTTATTTGACCAGCTTTCTAAATCTTGCCGTAAACGGGCTTGATCGCCTAAACTAACGGTATATCGTTTGGACACGATTAAAGGCTTTCCCTCGTCTGTTTTTAGCGGAAGTCCTGCGTCATCGTCACCGTGCAGTTCCCAAGTAAATACGACTTTGTGCATGATTTTGGTTTCGCCAGCCCATTCAGTAGCTTGATGACCTAAATCAATAATGCTATATAGCCGTGCCATATGTAAGCCAGCAGGGGCAATCTTAAAATCTTTTTGCGTATCAGTAATAATCATTTGTTTGCTCCAAAAATTTGACCAAAGTCGTTCACAATGTCACGAATGACGGGGTTTACATGGGTATTGCGTTTAGGTGCGACATATCCGCAGCAATGGCGTAATAGGTCTACTTGACGATTGGTAAGAAGTACACCATCTTCCAAGTCTTTAAATACTTCATCCAGTTCAAACTGCATCTGAACTTGGTCTGCTAACTGCTGGTCGTAATCACTCATTTTTAGTCTTTCTCACCCTGTTGGGTAGTTATCACGGCACATACCGTACTTAGATATTAAGCCATCTTAAACAGTAAAACAAGAACTATTTGTAAAAATGTTGTAAATAAGTTAAGATACCTTACATGAACGCAACAGCAATTATCAAATTATTGGGTGGATGTACCCGTGTATCCAAGCTGGTCGGGGTATCTGTCCCAGCCGTATCTATGTGGCAAAACGGTGATATACCCCAAGATAAGCTGATAGTGCTGGCTGCAACGCTAGAAAAAGAATCGCATGGGCTAATTACCCGTAAGTCGCTTTTTCCCAACACTTACAAATTAATTTGGCCTGAGTTGGAATAGTGCTATACTGTGCTGGCAGAGTGATGTCTGTTTAGTAAGTAGCTCTATACACAAGACCCTTTCGGGTTGTTCTGAGTGTTTAGTAAATGATTTAGAGCCATTTATTAAGCAACATCACCTTAGAACAACCCCAAAGGGTTTTTTTATTTCTGCACGGTATTGACTGGGCGGGATCCGACACCAGCAGTCAATATACAAGTGCTACTGGGGGATAGTTGATGCAACAGCACAAATATAGGTGGCGAAGCTAGTGCCTATTCAACGAACGACTGGCGGGTTCTGTGGCTCCGAAAGGCAAACAGTTGAAGGCGAATCTAGGAAGGCTAGGTTCGTTCACCAAAAAGCAAGAAATTACTTATATAGACTTAAATATAACACTAGGGTTAATACCTAATAAATAGTTATTGCATTAGTTAAGATAACTTAATAAACTGGTGTTACTCAATAACGAGTGAAATAGAAAAGGACACCAAAATGACATACATAAGCAACCAAATTATTCAACAGGCTGTAGATTTAATTATCAATACACGGGATTTTTGCGGTGATGAAAAACAAGCCGTAAAAGAATTCTGTATTGAAGAGAACATCAGCGATTGGAAAAAAGTATGGGGCATTGCTAATTTCAGGGCCAATGCTACTTGGAATCAATATAAAAAAGAAGCTGGCGTTAATCCAAAATATTGTTTTTAAATTAAACCAGCCCCTACGGGGGGCTACCTTTAAAGGTGAGATAGACATGAAAGATTTATTAGGTGCTTGCATACTTGGTGCAATTCTTGGCGCAATGATCGCCCTTTCCATATGATTGAAACCATTGTTATAGTATTTGCAATAGGCGTATTTATTCTATTTGCAACCCTTATGGTGCTTGCTGCCATACTTCTTTTTTGGATAAAGTAATGACATTTTTAGTCGCTAACATACCCCCAGTTAAATGTTTTGTGCGTAAAGAGTTCCTTTACAACCATGAGAAAGGACACGGGGAATTAGAGCCTTGTGTGTGGATGACCGCCAAAGCCATTAAAGGTCAAGCCTTTCGCATTGAATCCATGCTGACTAATTACGGTGCTTTGTACGATAAGCTGCCAATTAGTGCCTATGTTTGGAAGGAAGTAACAGAACCCTTGCCGCTGGATTATTTGCAGATATGGGACTGTCTTTCCTACGACATGGCGGTAATCGAAAAGTCTAATCTGCGTGGGCTAAAGGTCAAATATTTTGGCAAAGACAGGCAGTTTCACTTTGGCAACTACTTGTTTACCATTGATTTTGCCGATCCTGACAGTAATCGTTTGGATACAACCTTTAGTGAAGGGGTTGAGGAACATAAGAGTTATAACTTTATAAAGCTAGACAATGGGCAGTTTGCTTGCCAGCCTAACAATCGTTGCCTTTGGTACGATGTATCGCTTGTGCCAGCCGAACTTAAAACCCCCGACTTTAAAATACCAACAGAAATCTATAGCGTTGAAAACCATGCTAAATGGTCAGCTAAAGATGAATGGTTTTACAACTTTGACGAGATAACACGATGAACTTTGCTGACTTTTATAGCCTTTATCCTCGCAAAATGGGGCGTAAAGACGCTGAACGGGCATGGAACAGGCTAACCCCTATCCAGCAAGCAGAGTGCCTAGAAGCCATGCCTAATTACCTTAAATACTGGAAGATTAAAGAAACGGCTAAAGACTTTATACCGTACCCTGCGTCATTTTTAAACGCTGAACGCTGGACAGACGAACTTGATATTGAGCCGATTGTCAGCAAAAAGCCTGAACTTCCGTTTTACGCTACTGAAGAACTTACCCTTAAAAAAGCCCAAGAAGTAGGCATTACGCCATACGCAGGTGAGGGTTGGCAGCAGTTAAGGGCAAGGATCAGTCAAAAGATAAAGCAAATTGAGGAACAAACCTAATGGATTTGTTTATGCAAGAGCGTGTTGCTCCTGCGTCACCAACCACAATGAATTTGCGTGAAGTAGGCGTTAATTACGCTATGGATAAAAACATGGATTGGCATAGCCGTTTACCCGTTACAAGTCACTCAAACATGATTAGAAACGCTCACAAGGTGTTTTATGGGGCAGAGTATCAAGACCATTGCTTTGCCGTTGCCATGTGGACTGATCCAGTAGCAGGTAATCGTATGGCTAAAGACCAAGTATGGCTTGAGTTAAGACGGTTAGCTGTTGCCCCTGATGCACCTAAATTTACCGCTACTTGGATGATTGCTAAAATGGTTAAAGACATTAAAAAACGCTTTCCTGATGTTACTAAGCTGGTTTCTTACCAAGATACCGAAGTGCATACAGGTACGATATATAAGGCTGCAAACTGGAAATTGGACACAGTTAGCAAGTTTCAATAATGGTCAAATGAAAAACGACAAAGAAACGCATTACAAAGTAAATCAGACAAAATCAGATGGACACTTGAAATCAGATAGTTACCTTGTTGATTGGTATATAGGCGTAGCCAAAAGACGGGGCTGGGATGAAGTTGTACGGTTACTTGTACAAGAAAAAGACCAAGAACGCATGAAAATGTTAATTAAGAAAAGACTAGGAAAATGAGAGAGATAGACCCAAATAAATGTATAGACTTTATTCTTGAGAACGCAGGTAAATATGCACAAGCAAAAGGTGAATTGGCGCAACTTGAGGCGTATAAAAGTTCGCTTAAGGCAATTAAAATGGCTGAAACTAGCGAACAAACTATCGGGGCGCAGGAGCGTGAAGCGTATCGAAGCGAAGATTATCAAAATTTATGTAAAGCGATTGGAGCAGCTACGGAAAACGCAGAAAAATTAAAATGGGAATTAGAAGCTGCTAGGCTTAGACACGCTACATGGCAAACTTTAGAAGTATCAAATCGCAACCAAGATAGAATCTTAAAATGACACAATTAAAAATAACCGAAGAATTCCTTATACTTAAACTGCTTACTAAAATGTACGATGATGCTTTAAGGCGCAACGATTTAACCCAAATGTTAGAGATTAGCGTAGATATTGCTGAATCCGCAGAAAAGTTAGAACAGATGACCGTAGATCATATAAATGGCCACTAAGAAAAATGAAAAAGAAAGAAACAGAAGAATTGCTGAATTGGGATGCTCATTATGTAGGTATCTCGGCTCTGAGGGAACAGAAGCGTGCTTGCATCACATTAGAAGAGGTGGTAGACGAAGTGATGCCCCTGTTATCCCCTTATGCCCGTACCACCATACTGGGTCAAATACCTCAATTCATGGAATGGGGCGCAAGCGATTTGAAAGGGAATATGGCATATCTGAAGAGCAGTTACTTGAGCAAACCTTGGAGTTGATTGGTGAGTAGGGTTATATCGTGGTTCTCTTGCGGTGCGGCTAGTGCAGTTGCTACTAAGCTGGCTATTGCTGAAAGCACAACACCCGTAGAAGTGGTTTATTGCCATGTAAAGGAAGAACACCCTGATAACTTGCGGTTTATGAAAGACTGCGAAAATTGGTTTGGTCAGCCCATAAAAGTTATTGAAAACGAAAAATACAATGGCAGCATTTACGAAGTATTTGAAAAGCGCAAGTACATTGTCGGCATTGGTGGTGCGCCATGTACTGTACACCTAAAAAAAGATATGCGGAAAGCGTTTGAATTACCCAATGACAGGCAGGTATTTGGGTACACCGCAGAAGAACAAGACCGTGTAGATCGTTTTATAGACGCTAACAATAATGTTAATTTATGGTCAATCCTTATAGATAAAGGTCTTGGCAAGTCTGATTGTTTGGCTATGATTGACAGGGCAGGTATTGAATTGCCAGCAATGTACAAGCTAGGCTACCAAAATAACAACTGTATAGGGTGCGTCAAGGGTGGCTTGGGTTATTGGAATAAGATACGGCACGACTTTCCTGAACAATTTGATCGTATGGCGCAAATAGAGCAAACTGTAGGGGCTAAAATACTTAAACATAAAGGTGAACGCATTTGGCTTACAGAACTGCCTTTAGATGCAGGTGATTATCCAACCGAGCAAGCAATCGAATGTGGTATTTTTTGCCATATGGCAGAAGAAGATATTAAATGAGTAGCTGGCTAATTATTCTTACGGGACTTATTTATGTGTACATCGCTGGAGAGCAGTTGTTTAAAGGAGATTTTGGACTGGCTTGTATGTATGCTGGATATGCTTTTGCGAATTATGGGGCTTACTTGATTGCTACTAAATGAGTTTCACAATTTATACCCATAAAGGTATAAAAGTTATTCAATACTTTTTTAGTATGGATGAACTGATTAAATCAATGCTTAACAACCCTAAAGACGCTTACCACCGCAATTTATAACTCTAGCGGATCAAGGCCAAGTTCCGTTGCTACCATTTTGCAACGGGTTCTAAACGGCTTACCATGTTGCAGCCATTTATCGCCCTTTTGCCTGTAAAAAGACATATGTATCATTTCATGGCATAGCGTTGTAAGAACCGTGTAGTAATGACCGCACCGTGCAGAAGATATAGTTACAGTATGTTCAAATTCATCGCTGGTATATAGATAAGTACCCATTAGTTCGGGGTCATCTGTAACTACAAAATTGATTTCTTCAGGTAACGGCATTTTCCACTTGCTATACGGATAGCAACACGCTAATGAAGCGTATAAATTGCTCAAGACCGCTGGAGTTAATTTCATACTTTGTTAATACAACCCCGAAATTCAAATTCACCTTCTAATTCATCCGTAACCATAATCATTTCAGGCATTAACATTCTGCCTTGGTCAAACGAAAGCATTACAAAACCGCTGCGCCAGTCTTTAGGCCCATCTTCCGCATATTCGAAGCTAGGTGACATAGGATCAGCTAAGCAGCCTGTTTGTACGCCCCAATAAGTGCCTTGATAGTTTGTAATTGGTTGCAAAGCTAATACATGGGTATGCCCTGTAATGATATTGGTATTGCCAGCCGCCAGTAAGTTGGCATAACCAGCATTTCGACCACCACGATGGCGATGTTTAACTACAGTATCTTCACCAATCCAATACGACCAACAGGTTTTCCATTCAGGAAAGTGGTATTTAAGGCTAAAGCCATCAACACCGCTATATTCAGGCACTTTATTTACTAACCAAGATTCATAACGCATATCGTGATTACCAAGTGTCCAAATTAACTCACACCCTGCTGGGCGGTGTTTAGCAATTTCGTCTAAGTGATAGCGGCAAGCGTTCAATTCTTGCAAGACATTAGGCTTTTTATCGTAGTTAATGCTAGGAAAGCGGCTAAGTATCTGCCCGTCAAACGCATCACCATTACAGATAATGACCTGCGGCTTAAATTCTTTAATCATTACCAGCAACGCTTTAAACGCTGTCGTTGTTGTATCGGTAAAGTGGGCATCCGAAAACACAATAACCCGTTTTACTTTATCTACATCAATGCCCCTGCGAACATTGTGCGCTGCTAGTTCTCTTTTCTTTGGCTTTTCTTTTTTTGGATCACGCAACGAATTATGAGTTGGTAATTTAATGCCATATCTAATTTCCAAGCTATTTCGCCTGTTTGATACGCTTCTTGGATTTGTGCGAGTTGCTTGTGCTACTAAAGTTGGACTTCCTAATTTATTCCAAAGTTCAATAAATTCTTGATCTTTCTTTTTATTTGGATGACCCATATCAAATCCTTTATGATAAAGTTTCCCAATACTAACTTAATATCAAGAATAATCAATGACATACGCAAGAGTAGACACAAATCATAAAGAAATTGTTGCTGCATTGCGACAAGCTGGTGCAACGGTAGTGTCTTTGGCTGCAATGAAACATGGATGCCCTGACCTTTTAGTAGGATTTGCAGGTGAAACCTTGCTTATGGAAATAAAAAAAGATGCTAAAGCCAAGTTCACGCCTGACCAACTTGAATTTATGAGTAAATGGAAAGGCGGTGCTGTAAGCCGTGTGGATAGTGTGGATGCCGCAATAAGAGCGTTAGGAATTATCCAAAAAGTGTTATAAAATAAAGTAAAAGGAGCTTTTTTATGGAAAACTGTGCATTATTTGTAGCTACATTACTACATTCTGCGACCAATACGCATTTCTTTCATTGGTCAACTGACAGCTTTTCTAAGCACAGCGCACTTGCCGAATACTATGACAACATCGTAGATTTGACCGATACTTTTGCCGAATCCTATATGGGCAAATACGGTAAGTTCACTGCCTTCCCAAGCGTGTACCACCAGCCTAAAGACCCAGTACGCTACATGGAATCCTTGCAAAAGTTCGTGGCAGAAGCCCGTCAAGACTTGCCGCAAGACAGCGAATTACAAAACATCATTGATGAGATCGCAGACCTTATCAACACTACTGCTTATAAACTTAAGTTCTTGAAATAAAAGGATATTTATGCCACTTATCAAATCAGGTAGCGCAGAAGCAGTCGGCAAGAACATCAAGACTGAGATGAAAGCTGGCAAGCCTAAAAAACAAGCCGTAGCCATTGCACTTAGCGTTGAGCGTGAAAACGCCAAAGGTGATCGCAAAGCCAAGCTAGAAGATGCCTACGCTAAATACATTGAAGAAAAAGCATGAGTAGAAGGGATGACATTCGTGCCGCAGTAGAAAAGCACGATAAGCCTATTGCCAAGACAACTAAAGGCAAAGGGCGTCATTACCAGTCAGTAGAAGAAGGCGCAGGTATGACCGCAGCAGGGCGCAAAGCATACAACGCCAAGAACAACGCAAATTTACAAGCACCTCAGTCTAGTGGGCCAAGGCACGATAGTTTCTGTGCTAGGTCAGCAGGATGGACAGGGGAACGGGGAAAAGCAGCAAGAGCAAGGTGGAAATGCTAATGAAACAAGGACTATACGCAAATATTCACGCCAAACGGGAACGCATCAAAGCGGGATCAGGCGAAAAGATGGCTACAAAGGTTTCTGAAGGCAGACCCAGCGCACAAGACTTTAAAGATGCTGCTAAGACTGCCAAGCCTACCCGCAGGGAAATGATTGCTTCTAAGATGAAGGATATGTAATGACACCAATTACCCCTATGAGCCGCAAGTATAAAAAAGAGGATGCCATGCTTAGACCTGAGCATCAATCTACATTAGAGAAGAATCAGGCTGACCGCATTGCTCGTAGGAAGCTGATTGCTAACAAACTTAAAGACTTGGATAAAGAGGTCAAATAGTAGTAGAATTAAGCATCATTAACTAACTACTTGGTTAAATATGCAAATAAATGAAGTCGCTGTTGATAAACTAATCCCTTACGCAAAAAACAGCAGAACCCACAGCCCTGAACAAGTAGGGCAAATTGCGGCCAGCATTAAAGAATTTGGCTTTAGAAACCCTATATTGGTAGACGGGGTAGGCATTATCGCTGGGCATGGCAGACTAATGGCCGCTCAAAAGCTAGGGTTAGATAAAGTACCTACAATTGATTGCTCAGATATGACTGAAAGCCAAAAGAAGGCTTACATCATTGCTGACAATAAACTGGCTATGAATGCTGGTTGGGATAATGAATTCCTTACATTAGAGCTAAAAGACCTAGAAGACGAAGGCTTTGACCTAACACTTACAGGTTTTGACGATAAAGAGCTAGATGCCCTGCTAAATGTAATTGAAGGCACTGACGGTTTAACAGATGAAAACGCTGTGCCTGATGTACCCGAAGAGCCTAAAACCAAGCTAGGCGATATATATATTCTTGGAAATCATAGACTTATGTGCGGTGACAGCATAAGCATTGATTCGGTTGAAAAGCTAATGAATGGGCAACTAGCAGACCAGCTAGTAACCGACCCGCCATACAACATCGCTTACGAAGGCGGCAGCAAAAAGCGGGAACAAATCAAAAATGATGAAATGGCAGATGAGGAGTTCAGGCAATTTTTAAAAGATGTTTATATAGCTGCCAACGCTGTTATGAAGGCTGGGGCTGTATTTTACATATGGCACGCAGATACAGAAGGCTACAACTTTAGGGGCGCAGCTAGGGATATGGGCTGGAAAGTACGCCAAACACTTATATGGAATAAAGACAACTCAGCGTTTGGTAGGTCTGATTACCACTGGAAGCACGAACCCTGCCTTTATGGTTGGAAAGAAGGTGCAGCACACCTATGGGCAGCAGACCGAAAGCAAACGACCGTCATTGAGTGCAAAAGACCATCAAAAAGCGATTTGCACCCTACTATGAAGCCAGTAGAACTAATGGAATACCAAATATTAAACAACACCAAAGGCTCGGACATTGTGTTGGACTTGTTTGGTGGTAGCGGTTCAACTATGATAGCTGCTGAAAAAATAGGCAGAAAGTCATGTTTAATGGAATTAGACCCTAAATACTGCGATGTAATCGTTAAGCGTTGGGAAGACTTTACTGGCAAAAAAGCTGTGCTTTCGGAGTTATAAAATGGCACAAGGAAAACAACATATACCGACAGAAGCTACGCAAGAACAGGTTAAACGCCTTTCTGCGCTAGGTTGCCCACATGAGGACATAGCCACAAGGCTAAAGATTAGTGCCGACACGCTGGTTAAGTATTACAAGGATGAGTTAGATGAAGGGCGTATAGATGCCAATGCCGCCATTGCTGGGACACTGTTTAGCCAAGCCAAGAAAGGTAATACGGCTGCCGCTATATTTTGGCTAAAGACACGGGCAAGGTGGAAAGAAACGCAAGTAAACGAGGTAACTGGGGCTAATGGCACAGACCTAAGAATATCTTGGGCAGATGAGTAGGGATATAAAGCTCAAATACCGCCCTAGAAGCGTTTTTGAGGACTTCCACAGCCGTAAGGAACGCTGGGCAGTAATCGTGGCTCACAGGCGTTGTGGCAAGACCGTAGCCTGTATTAACGACCTAATCGTCAAAGCCCTTCTAGAAAACAAGCCCCACGCCCAGTACGCTTACATAGCCCCTTTTTACAGTCAGGCTAAATCAGTGGCTTGGCGGTATTTGGAACGCTTTTCCGAGCCAGTTATGACTAAGGCTAATCAGTCTGAACTATGGGTGGAATTGGTCAATGGCGCACGGATTAGACTATTTGGGGCTGATAACCCTGATGCACTCCGAGGCAACTTCCTAGATGGCGTAGTGATGGACGAAATGGCTGATATGAAGCCTAGCGTTTGGGGTGAGATTATTCGTCCCTTATTAGCAGACCGCCGCGGCTGGGCCACTTTTATTGGTACGCCAAAGGGCCACAACGCCTTTTACGATATATACAACGAAGCCACTAAAAAGCCAAATTGGTATGTAAAAGTGCTACGGGCAGACCAAACCAACCTGCTGGCGCAGTCAGAACTAGACGATGCCAAGGCAACAATGTCTGATAACCAATATGAGCAAGAGTTTCTATGTAGCTTTGAAGCTGCCATACTAGGTGCGTATTACGGGCAGGAGATGCGTAGAATCACCGATCTTGAGCGTATCACTACCATAGACTATGACCCCATGTTCCCCTGCAACACGGTATGGGATTTGGGGTATAACGATTCAACGGCAATTATTTGGTTTCAGGTGGTATACGGTGAAATACGGGTGCTGGATCACCACTCAAGCAATGGTCAGCCAATATCCTATTACACAGGTTTACTGGCTCAAAAGGAAGATGAGTTTGGGTACAAATATGGCACTCATTGGCTACCTCATGACGCTAGAGCAAAAACACTAGCAAGCGGTGGCAAGAGCATAATTGAGCAAATATCTGCAAAAATTGACATAAAATATCTAAAAATCGTACCAAATCTGTCAATTCAAGACGGAATACAAGCATCACGACTTGCATTAACTCGCACTTGGTTTGATAATAGATGTGAAGAATTAATCGAATGTTTGCGTCAATATCAACGAGAGTGGGATGATGATAAAAAAGTATTTAGAGATCGCCCGAAGCACGATTGGACAAGCCACTCAGCGGATGCGTTCCGCTATCTCAGCATTGTATGGAAAGACGAAGAAAGCCCTATCCTCAAAGATGACCGCATTAAAGGACTACATATTGGGCAAACGGATGTAACTTTGAACGAAATGTGGAAAGAAACCCCCAAAGTAATTAACAGGAGAATTTAAATGACAACAGCAGCCGCAACCTTTGCACTACCCTATGAGCATGTAGCAGCTTCACAAACAGCCCAAGTATTAGGCACAACTGGTGCTACAGGTGATTATTTACACCGTTTAGTCATTACTGTATCCGCTACAGCTACTTCTACTGTAAGCCTGTTAGACAATAATACATCTCATGTATTGGTAGCCGCTAATACTGCAATCGGTGTTTATTCCATTGAAATGAATACTTTTTCTAAACTTGGTGCTTGGAAAGTAACTACTGGCGCAGGTGCAGAAGTTATAGCAGTAGGTAACTTTACCTAAGGATTAACATGGATCATACATACGAAGATTGGTATAACTGCATAGCGCAGTACGAGCGTACATTCAAAGAATGGGAAGGCAGAGCCGATAAGATCGTCAAGCGTTACCGTGACGAATCACGCAGCCGCAACAATCCAACCGCTAAGTTTAATATTCTGTGGAGCAATGTTCAAACCATTACCCCCGCGGTATTTGCTCGATTACCAAGACCCGATGTAAGCCGTAGATTCCGTGATAACGACCCTATTGGTCGTGTAGCATCAATGATGCTAGAACGGGCATTAGAGTACGAAATTGAGCATTATGGTGACTATGCCAGCGCAATGAAGCAAGCAGTACAAGACCGTTTACTTGGTGGTCGTGGTACAGCATGGGTTCGTTACGAGCCACATATTACTGGTGAAGCTGGTGGAATGGGTGAAGGTGCGCCCGAAGATGGCTTTCAAGTAACCGAAGATACAGACGAAGCTGAAACCGAAGGCGGCATTTACCGTGAAGATCAAGAGCGTATTGAGTATGAGTGCGCTCCAGTCGACTATGTTTACTGGCGTGACTTTGGATTGACTGTTGCCCGTACATGGGAAGAAGTAACCGCAGTATGGCGCAAAGTCTATATGGAACGCCCTGCCCTTGTTGAACGCTTTGGCGAAGAACTAGGCGGTAAGATTCCGCTAGATACCAAGCCTGAAACATCCAAAGCATTTAACGAAAAGATGGGTGAAATGGCACGGGAAGCCCTGATTTATGAAATTTGGGATAAAGCGACTGGTCAAGTGATTTGGTTATCCAAGTCAATGGGTAAGATTCTTGATACCCGTGACGATCCCCTTCAACTTGAGAACTTTTGGCCTTGCCCAAAACCCATGTTCTCTACCCTGACAACAGACAGCCTAATCCCTGTACCTGACTTTGTACTGTACCAAGATCAAGCAAGACAGCTAGACACGCTGGCAGATCGCATTGATGGCTTTATTCAAGCCCTTAAAGTACGAGGTGTTTACGATGCGGCAGAGCCAAGTCTTGCCCGTTTGTTTACTGAAGGCGAGAACAACGCTTTGCTACCAGTTAAGAATTACGGTGCATTTAGCGAAAAAGGTGGACTTGCAGGGGCTATTAACCTTGTAGACATTAAACCGATTGCTGAAGGCTTAAACATGGCTTATCAGGCTATGGAGCAAGTTAAGGGTCAAATCTACGAGATCATGGGCATTGCTGATATTCAGCGTGGTCAGACCGATCCGAATGAAACCCTTGGCGCACAGATTATTAAGTCGAACAACGCTTCAGGGCGTTTAAAGACAATGCAGCATGAAGTAGTGAACTTTGCTACTACCTTGCTACAGATCAAAGCACAGATTATTTGCCAGCATTTTACCGATGACACCATTATCAAGATTAGTGGTGCAATGCAACTAAGCCCACAAGATCAGCAATTGATCCCCCAAGCCTTGATGCTTTTGAAAGATGAACCTGCTAAGAACTTCCGTATCGAAGTGACTACAGATTCCATGATTTATCAGGATGAGCAGCAAGAAAAGCAAGACCGCATGGAGTTCTTGAGCGCAGTTAGCGGATTCCTAAGTCAAGCCGTACCAGCCGCACAAGCTACACCTGAACTTACCCCAATGCTAGTTGAGATGCTCAAGTTTGGCGTAACCGCATTTAAAGCTGGTAAAGGCTTAGAAGGATTGATTGACGAAACCGCAGATAAGTTCCGTCAGCAAGCCAAAGCAGCAGAAGGCCAACCAAAGCCACCATCACCTGAACAACAGAAGATGGAAATGCAAATGCAGATGGAACAAGCCAAGATGCAAGCCCAAGCACAAGCTAAACAGGCTGAAATGCAGATGGAAATGCAAATGGAGCAACAAAAGATGCAGATGCAGATGGAACTGGAGAAGGCTAAACAAGAGTACCAAGCCCAAGAGAACCAGCTTAAATTCCAATTAGAAGAACAGCGCAATATGATGGATCGTGAGATGGAAGTTAAAGTCGCACAGATGAAAATGATGACTGAGCGCAATACTCAAGTCTTATTGGCGCACATCAATAACGGGGCTAAGATTGAGGTTGCTCGAATTGGTTCAGACGATTCTGATGGCGCAATGGCTTATGCTAACGAGCAAGATATGGCACAAGCTATGCAGAATCCTATGGAAACCGTTGCCAATGCAATTAACAACAATAGCAACCAAATGGCTATGATGCTAGGCGAAATGATGAATAAGTTAAGCCAGCCCAAGACTGTAATTCGTGGCCCTGACGGTAAAATCCAAGGCGTTCAATAATGGCTATAACGGTAAAACATAGTAAAGTCAGCACAATCCCTGATGATGCCAACACAGACCTAGTTCGCCCAAGTGATTGGAACGCTGACCATACTTTAGTCGGTACGATTGATGTAGCAAACGGTGGTACTGGGGCAACGACTTTAACGGGATATGTAAAGGGTAACGGCACAAGTGCAATGACGGCTGTTGCAACCGTACCAAGCACCGATATTACTGGCCTTGGGACAATGTCTACCCAAAATGCCAACGCAGTAGCCATTACAGGCGGCACAATCAATGGCACTACTATCGGTGCTACTACCCCATCTACTGTAAACGCTACTACGATTACAGGACAGACAGCTAATATTACTGGTACTGGACAAAATTTATTACTTCAATCCAATACTTTTACCAATGGTGTTTGGGCATTAACAAACACAACTGTAGCAACAACTGTAGCCACTACAGACCCTTTAGGTGGTTCAAATGCTTATAAACTTACAGACAATGTAACAAACGCAAATCACACTATTCAACAAAATTCATTTGGTTCGGTAGTGGGGCAAGAATATTTAACTTCTTCAATTTATGTTAAATCTGCGGAATATAGTCAATTTCAAATTGATATGTCAGACGCATCTACTGGAAATGTGTCTTGTATATTTAATTTAAGCACAGCTACAGCAGGGGCAATTAGTACAGGTGGTTCTTGGACTAATGCCTCTACTTCTATTACTGATGTTGGAAATGGTTGGTATCGTTGTGCTTTATCTGCAAGCAAAGGCGGTGGTGCTGGAAATGTTATTGCACTTTATAAAATTGCAAATGCTGGTTCTGTAACATTTGCTGGCACAGGAACATCAGGAATTTACATTTATGGCTCACAGTTAGAAGCCGCAAATAGTGTTGGTGTTCCAGTAATAACAACATCTGCTGTTGTATTTAACGCACCAGCTTTACGCTTAGCTGGCAACACAGTACTAAGACTAGACCAATTTGGTAATTTATCTGTAAGCCCATCTTTTCCTTCAGGAGCATTACAAGCACAAGCTACTACATCTACTACAGCAGGTGGTAATGCTAGGGGTGCTAATGCTGTTGATTGGCAGACATTAAGAGATGGTGCAACAAAAGTAGCGTCAGGTACTTCTTCTGTTTTATGCGGTGGTCAATATAACCAAGCAAGCGGTGTTCAATCCGTAACAGTTGGTGGAAATAGTGTTGTAAGTAGTGGCAGTCAAGCATTTAGTGGGGGCGGCTCAAATAATACAAATTCGGCACAATTAGCATTTTTAGGTGGTGGTTATTTCAATACTATTTCATCTAATGGTCAATTTGGTGTTTTAAGTGGTGGATATTCAAACACATTAGCTGGTTTTTATAATGTTATTGGTGGCGGTTTTACTAACTCAGGCACAAGTGGTTCAGCCGTAACTACGCAGTCAGGGACAATGAACGCTACAACAGCCGTTACATTGTCAGGTTCTAACGCAAGCATCAAAGTAGGACAGCTAATTACTGGCACAAGTATTCAAAGTTTTCCAGCAACCTATGTAGCCGCCATATCAGGAACAAGCCTTACCCTTTCCCAAGCCGCATCAGGTTCATCTACAAGCACTCTATCTTTCTTTACTCCTCATGGAATAGTAGTAGGCGGTGGTAATAACCAAGCTACAGGTAGTTATTCATTTATCGGTGGTGGTGGTGATGCTGGTACTGCGGCTAATAGGAATGTGGCTAGTGGGGATTGGAGTTTTGTTGGTGGTGGCATTAAGAATGTGGCTTCAGGGATAGCATCTTTTGTAGGTGGTGGTGGAACAGATGGTTCAACTATTGCTGGCAATACCGCAAGCCAAACTGGCTCTGCCGTTCTTGGCGGTTATCTAAATAATGCTACTGGTACATATTCAACTGTTAGCGGTGGATATACCAATACTGCAAGCGGAAGTTCTGCAATAGTAGTTGGTGGTAGATTTGGCACATCTAGGGGTATCAACGGAATGACTGTTATGCCAGCTAGTGCCAATCCAATATCAGGAACTCTTGGAGTTCAACAATCAGCAATATTAGTTCTTGGTGTTCAAACTACTGATGCCACAGCTACAGCATTAAAAAGTGATGCAAATGCAGTAGGTTCTACAAACCAAGTAATACTACCTAACAACTCTGCTTACTTTTTTAGAGGTGAAGTGGTATCAGGAGTTACTGGCGGTGGTGATACTAAAGGCTGGACTATCGAGGGTGTAATTAAACGAGGTGCTAACGCTGCGGCTACTACCCTTGTTGGAGTTACAGTATTGTCTACCCACGGTGATGCAGGGGCAGCTACTTGGACTATTGGAGTAACAGCCGATACGACCAATGGTGGAATACGAGTTACCTTTACAGGACAAGCTAGTACGACTATTCGTACAGTTTGCCAAATCCGCACAACCGAAATGACTTTCTAAGGAGATTTAAATGGCACTAAAACTAGCAGTTGAAACCCAATTTGGCGTACCAGCCCCCGAAGCCTACGCACGAATCACTAACTTTTTTGGTACAAAAGACCAAATCCAAGTTCAAGTTGCAATCTATTACAACGAAGATGCTCGGCATGGCAACATGGCTACCGTTAAAGAAAACGCACATTACATCGCTATGGAAGATTTAGAAGGCGATTTAATCCCTGCAATCTACGCTGTATTAAAGACTTTTAGCGATTATGCTGGGGCAGAGGACTGCTAATTGTTTCAAACCGCTTTTCAAGCCAATGCGTTCCAAAACAACGCATTTCAAGTATTTGTATCGCCAACTCCTGTTGGTGGGGATGATGGCGGATATTGGACTAAAGAAGAACTAAAGCGGATACAGAAGCTACAGCAGAAGATTGGTGAAAGACAGCGTTTATTAGAAAAAGCCACCAAAGACGCTAATGCCTCACGAAAGCAAGCATTTAAAGATTTAATTGATCCTGTTGCTAAAGTTAAGCAACCTAAAGTACAATTGAAACAAGAGGTTAAGGCTGATATACCGTTAGCTGAAACAGAAGATTTAGAACGGTCTATAAGCTACCTTGAAAGACAACGGGATAACATCCTTGCGGCAGTAGCTTACAGAAACCAGCAATATCTCATAAAAGAGCAATTGCGAGTAATGGAAGCCCAACGCCAGCAAGAAACTGACGATGAGGCGGCACTATTACTACTGTTATAAACCCACACGCTGAATATAAGAAGGCTTACGATAACTTACACGCTGGCAGATACGCTGCTGGCTTTAGGCTATTTGAGTACCGCTGGCATAAAGACATACTAGCCAACCAAACAATCCCTTACGCAAGACTGCCTGTAGCCCCAAAAACATGGCAGGGCGAGTCTTTGTTAGGCAAAACTATCGCAGTACAGATGGAACAAGGCTTTGGCGATATATTCCAATATGCTAGGTTTTTGCCAGCCTTAAAGGTTTTAGGTGCAAAAAGGGTAATAGTTTTGACTGTACCTAATTTATTTGGTGTTTTAGGGCAAATGGAGTGTATTGACCAGCTTACGAACCTGACAGAATCAGGCCCTGCCCATGAATGTGACTATTGGATTGGCTCAATGTCGCTTCCCTATTACATTGACTGCGCTATGCCGTATGTAAAAGCCTTATTTCCAATCAGCAATAAGAAAGTCGTGGGTTCAGAAGGCTATTTTGAAGCCGAACCAAGCAATATTCCCAAGAAAATAGGGGTAAATTGGTCTGCAAGCAAGGGTACATTGCATTGGATCAAGTCCATTTCTGCTGAACACATGGAAAAGCTGGTCGGTGACGATGTTTATAGCCTAAATCCTGAGATGGATGGCAACTTTAGACCCTTACCTAACGATGGCTGGAAGAAAGACTGGGCAATTACCGCTAAACACATGAAAGCCATGCGTGGCGTGGTTACGGTAGACACTGGAACAGCCCATTTAGCAGGTGCTTTAGGCGTAAGGTGCGTAGTTTTGCTGCCAAAAGAGGAATTTGTTTGCTGGCGGTGGAAAAATGCCCGTTGGTACGACAGCGTTTGCCTACTTAGACCTGATGAATACGATCAATTACCCGAAATTTTAAGGAGAATGTGATGATTTGCCCGAAATGCGGATATTCCGAGGGAAACCATGTTGAAGCTAAACAAACGGATGAAGAATTCTTTCTAGAGTGGTGGACACCTACCATTGGTGCAGAAGCCGCCAAAGCATCGTGGCAGGATAAGGTAGCCATGAAGTCTAGGGAAGCCCCTATGGTCATGCCTGACATTGCAGGCCATATAAGCATGGCTGACGGTACATGGGTTTCTAGCCGTTCTAAGCACCGTGAGAACCTAAAGCGTAATAACTGCGTGGAAATAGGCGATGCTGTGCCTATGCAGCAAAAACCCATTGAATTTAGCCGCAAAGAGCAGGAAGCCCGTAAACGGCAGATTGCTGAAATTGCATATTCCAAACTTTCTTACCGATAGGAACAACCATGTCAGATGACCGCAGAGAATTACTAGAAGCCGCTTTAGAACAAGCCGAAGAAGGCACACTCGAAACCCCTGTAGAAAAGGAGATTGAAGTAAATGACGATCCAATCCAAGCCGAGAACGAAGAAACCAGCGTTGAAGAAAGCGACAACCGTGACGAAAAAGGTCGTTTCAAGAGCCAAGAAGCCAGTTCCGACCAAGATAGTGCTGAAGAATCTGACGTGGTGGGAGAAGCTAATGATGTTCCTGACGAGGAAATAAAACGCCCTACTACTTGGAAGAAAGAGTATGTCGAGGTATGGGACAAAATGGCAGGCGGTAAACCGTTAGATAAAGCGGAGTTTGCTAAGTTTGCTGAATACGCTAACCAGCGTGAATCCGAGTATAAAAAGGGCGTTTCTGCCTATAAAGCCGAAGCCGACAATGCACGGCAATTAACCGAAGCAATTGGTCAATTTACCCCTGAATTGCAAAAACACGGTATTCACCCAGTCGCTTGGATCAATAATTTAGGTAGGGCGCACTACACTTTAGCTAATGGAACTTACGAGCAAAAGTTAAATGCCTTTAATAGACTAGCGCAAGATTATGGAATACAATTAAATCAAGATGCACTTCAGATGCCTGAACAGGCGTATGTTGATCCGTATCAGCAACAGTTAATGCAGCAACTTCAAGCAACACAGCAACAAGTTCAGCAACTGTCAGCGATACGGGAGCAAGAAGAAAATGCTCGGTTGAGCCAAGAAATCAGCCGAGTAAGTAGTGACAAAGAGCGGTTTCCGCACTTTGAGATGGTACGGGAAGATATGGCTCAACTACTTGAGCGAGGTTTAGCCCCAAACCTAGAAACGGCTTATGCCAAAGCGGTGCGTATGAATGACGAAGCGTACAAACTGGAACAAGATAAACTCTTGCGTTCAGCTAGTACCCAAGCGTCTAAGGCACAGCAAGTAGCTAAAGCTAAAGCAACTGCTGTTAGTCCACGATCCGTTACTCCTAGCGGTCAAGTGTCTAAGACAGATGCAAAGGATAGACGATCCTTGCTGTTGGCTAATCTGGCCGATGCAGAGGGTGGTCGGGTTTAACTTAATCTAATAAAGGAAATATCATGGCATTCGCAAATAGCGCAATCACCGATATTATCGCTACCACCATACCAAGTCGTAGCGGAGTATTGGCTGATAACTTAACAGAAAACAATGCAATTCTTCAGCGTCTTAATTCCAAAGGTAATGTTCGCCCATTCTCGGGTGGTAATGTGATCTTGGAAGAAATCATGTACAACGACCCAGCAACCAACAATGCTAATAGCTATAGCGGTTACGAAGTCTTGAACATCACTCCTGATAGCCCAATCTCGGCTGCTCAGTTCAGCATTACCCAATATGCTGACTCAGTAACCATGAGTGGTCTAGAAATGTTGCAAAACAGCAGCAAAGAAGCAATCATCGACCTGTTGGATGGTCGTATGCAAGTTTCTGAAGCCCGTCTGTTGAACCGTATTTCTACCGACCTTTATGGTGACGGTACTGGTAACGGTGGTAAGAACATCACAGGTTTAGCCGCTGCTGTTTCTACTTCCCCAACAACTGGTACATACGGTGGTATTAACCGTGCAAACTGGACTTTTTGGCGTAACCAAGCAACAACTGGTGCTAACACAGCCGCATTGATCCAAGCTGCTATGACAACTGCTGCTATCAAATCTGTTCGTGGTAATGATAAGGTTGACCTTATTATTGCTGGTAACACTTTGTATCAGCGTTATGTTGAGTCATTGCAGGCTATCCAGCGTATTGCTGGTGTAGAAGAAGGTGCTGCTGGTTTCGCATCCCTCAAGTTCTACGGTGGCGGTATGTCTGCTGATGTGGTACTAGGTGGTGGTATTGGCGCACAAGAGAACGCATTGTATATGTACCTCTTGAACACCAATTACATCTTCTTCCGCCCACACAAAGAGCGTAATTTCGTTCCTATCGGTGGTGAGCGTCAATCGATTAACCAAGATGCAATCGTGAAGCTGTATGGTTGGGCCGGTAATTTAACTTGCTCCAACGCTTCACTCCAAGGCATTTTGAGCGGTACTTAATCAACTGACTAAATAAAGGAAATTATCATGTCATATAACATTACCCCTACCTCGGGCATCAATTTGGATGATGTAGTCCAAACTAACCCTAACTCTGCTGGTACTGGCGTTCCTGTCAATGGCCCACTTGGTTCACAAGTGTTTGGCTCTGATGGTTTGCGTTATGTATTAGCGGTTGCTAATGCGGCTATTACAGCTTCTACAGCAACTTGCTCTATCAATGCTTCCACATTTGTAGCTTCTCCTTCTGCTGGTACATATTTAAGCCCAGCCGTTGCAGTAGCTTCAGGTGATTATGCTTGGTTTAGCAAAGCTAGTGTTTAATAGCAAAATGTAGTAAAAACAGGGGGTTACCTTAATCGGTAGCCCCTTTTACCTTTAACTTTACCTAATACCTTAGGAGATTTAAAAATGGCTTTACCTTCAGACACACAAGGAGCAGATTCACGCCTGCAAGTACGCTTTTACAAGAAATCCGTACAACAAGAGCAGGAATCCATAGATGCTGGCAGACCAATTTACAAAGACTTTGACTTTGTGCAAATCTGCGTTGCTGGCGATACCCTAACCGAAATCGACACTTATGCGCTACAAAGCCATAAGCAGCGTTTCCCTATTCAATGGGCTAATTACATGAATAGACAAGGAGCGCATGACGAAGAAGTAGTTGGAACGCCTGTAGCGGAATGGCCTTTAATATCAAAAAGCCAAGCCGAAGAATTAAGGGCAATTAAGTTCCAAACGGTAGAATCTATTGCAAATGCTTCAGATCAGCAGTTACAGCGCATGGGAATGATGGCAGGAATGTCACCCTATTCGTTCCGTGACAAGGCAAAAGCATTTTTAAATCTAGCGACAACAGCGGCAGAAACCGATAAGCGTGAGAGTGAAATTAACGCTTTAAAAGAAGAACTTGCCAAAAAGGAACTAGAAACTGCTAAAATAAAGGCAGAAACAGATGCGAAGCTAGCCTTAATGCAAGAGCAAATGGCTACTATACTTGCTGCTGTTGGTGAAAAGAAACCCCGTAAAACGAAAACGGTAGCCACAGAGGAAGCCTAATATGTCATCAACAATGCTGGAATTGGTGCAGCAAGTCACCGCTGAACTTAACTTAGCCGTACCTACTTATGTAGCAGGAAACACTAGCCAAGATGTGCAGCAGATTCTTGCGTTAATGAACCGTGCAGGGTACGACTTAATTAAGGAACACAATTGGCAAGCATTGGAGCTGGAATATCGGTTTTACACCACAGCAATCACCACAACCTGCGATACAACGAATAATAGCTATCTATTAAGCAATATTCCAAGTACCGCAGGTTTGGACAATACTTATTCTATTGTTGGTACAAGTGTTCCCCAAGATACTTATGTTGATACGGTTCTTACTGCAAATAGCTTAAATACAACCCAGTTATCTTCAGCAACATCGGTAGGCGGCACAGTTACTTTTAGCAAAACCATTTACCCCTTGCCGCCTGACTACGAAACCATTACCGATAATACGCATTGGGATAAGACAAAGCATTGGCAAATGCTTGGCCCTGTTGATGCACAGCAATGGCAATGGCTCAAGTCGGGTTATATTTCAACAGGCCCTCGGGTTCGTTGGCGTATTCTTGGCAATCAGTTTGAGATTTGGCCACCATATAGCACCCTTGAATATCTAGGCTTTGAATACCGTTCTAAAGGATGGGTAAGAAGTGCCGCTGGTGCTGTCAAGAACAGCTTTACAGTTGATACTGACACAAGCGTATTAGACGATTCAATTATTGTCTTGTTGACTAAATTAAAGTATTTCCAAATCAAGTCGTTTGATACTACTGCATTGCAACAAGATTACAGCCGTTATTTGAGCATTGCTAAAGCAAACGATAAAGGCTCTGCTACCCTGTCTTTTGCACCACAACCAAGTGCTGTGCTTATCGGTTGGGCTAACATTCCCGACACTAATTACGGGTCATAGTTTAAAAATCATGTTGCCACAAAACGCCATTTTTAATTCGACTAATAACGCTTTGTCTAACGCCATATTCTTCTGCAATGATGCGTTGAAGTCGATCATCTTTTCGAATGGCATTAACTTGTTTAAGCGTCAATTTGGCAGTTCCGCAACGCTCACCACGATTGGTAGTTCCATGTCTAATTTTATCGACAGAATTATTTTTTGGGGTGTCCCAACGAAGATTGCTAATGTGGTTGTTTTGATGGTTTCCGTCATTGTGGCAACATTCCATTCCCTCAGGGCATTTTCCTACAAAAGCCTCAAGAACCAATCTATGAGGTCTTACAATTTTTTGTTGACCAAATTTCCAAATATTCAAATATGGTCTGCCATCGTCTTTTGCAAAAGTAATCTTTTTAAATTTTTGAGTTATTTTGGAACGTACCCTGCCATGATCAGAAACTTCATAAATATCTTCAAATCCAACAACATCCAGCCATTGTTCCATAAATATCCCCGTAACATAGATATGGGGATATTGTAACATGGCGGTTGCTAAAAAGTTCTCGGCTAGAACTACATCGTTAGCTTCCCCTATTGGTGGTTGGAACGCAAGGGATTCTTTAGCTGAAATGCAACCGTTAGATGCGGTGCAACTAATTAACTTCTTTCCTACCCCTACCGATGTGACCCTTAGAAAAGGCTATTCACGAGCATCCATAGGCATTACGGGGGAAGTAGAAACCCTAATGAATTACGCTGGATATGATGGCACAAATACCCTTTTTGCCGTAGCCAACGGAACGATATATAACGCATCAACTTCTACTGCTACTGTTGCATTTACAGGGCTGGCTAATAGCAGATTCCAGCATTGCATGATTAGTACCGATGGCGGTAACTTTATTATTGCTGTAAACGGTCAAGATTCGGCAATGGTTTATGACGGTACACGCTGGTTTAGGATGGCTACTACATCTACCGCACAGACTATTAGTACCATTACAAGAGGCGGTGCAGGTAATCTGACGGCTACCCTAACAACTGCTTCACCGCATGGCTTAGTAACAGGAAACCGTGTCACCATTACAGGCGCAACAGAAGCCAATTACAACGGTACTTATGTCATTACCGTAACAGGTGCTTCAACCTTTACTTATACGATGGCTACCGCACCTGCGGCAAACGCTACCGTAGTTGGCACTTATAGTGTTTTAGGCATAACAGGCGTAAACAGTAACACATTTGTTAATGTCAATATGTGCCAAAACAGGCTTTTTTTCGTACAAAAAGACAGCATGACCTTTTGGTATTTGAATGTGGAATCTATTGCTGGCGCAGCTTTAGACTTCCCATTAGGGGCTATTGCAAGGTCAGGCGGTTTCCTGCAAGCAATGGGTACATGGACTTTAGACGCTGGTTACGGGGTAGACGATTTATCCGCTTTTGTTACAAGTATGGGTGAAGTCATCGTTTATAAGGGTACAAACCCTAGCGATCCTACAAATTGGAGTGAAGTTGGCGTATGGCAATTAGGTCAAACCTTTAGCCGTAGGTGTTTCTTTAAGTTTGGTGGTGATTTACTGCTATTAACCCAAGACGGCCTAGTGCCAATGTCAGGCGCATTGCAATCGTCACGCTTAGACCCACGAATTAACCTAACCGATAAGATTTATTTTGCGGTAAGCCAAGCGGCAACGGTTTTCTATGCAGAATTTGGCTGGCAAATTAACTATTTTGCTAGTGAAAATATGCTGATTTTAAATATTCCTACTGGCACAGGCTTTGAGCAGTATGTAATGCACACCATTACTAAGTCTTGGGCTAGATTTACAGGGATAAACGCTATTTGCTGGGAAGTATCGGGAAATAACAGGATTTTCTTTGGTGCTGACGGATATGTTGGCGAGTTCTATACCCAGCTTTCTGATAACGGCTCAAATATTGTTGCAACTGCACAGCAAGCGTACAGCTATTTTGACAGCCGTGGACAGTTAAAACGCTTTACCCTAGTACGCCCTATCCTTCAGACCGATAACGGCTTACCGACTGTTCTATGCGGTATTAGCACCGATTTTGATACCCAGCCATTGACCAATCAAATAGCCTTTAATCCTGCCACATTAGATATTGGTGTTTGGGACACAGGTATATGGGATGACGCTAACTGGGGTGGCAATTTAACTACCACTAAGTTTTGGCAAGGGGTTACAGGAACAGGCTTTGCTGGATCAATTAATATAAATGTTGCATCGCAAGGTATTGACTTTCATTGGGCATCAACCGACTATGTGATGGAAAACGGGGGCGTACTGTAATTGCTGTGTTTTGATAAAGACTTATTGGGGCCATTTATCGCCCAAAAGTTAAACACAGTATGGACACCTGAGAATTCCAGCACAATAGGCTGGGTAACAGATGAAATAGAATCAGTAGTTTGGTATGAGGATTTTAATAAAAGGTCAGTAACTTGCCATATTTACCTAGAAAAAGGGTTAAATAAGCAATATTTACATACCATTTTTCATTATCCTTTTGTACAATTGGGGGTAGATAAGATAATTGCCCCAGTAATAAGTAGTAACGACAAGTCGGTAGAGTTTGTCAAGAAATTGGGGTTTGAGGAACAAGCACGATTACTTGATGTTTTTCCTACTGGAGATTTGTTGTTTTTTGTAATGTCAAAAGACAAATGTAGATTTTTAGGAGAAAGATATG
>Ga0181347_1000106_pt1 | contig 25922 bp, 29 predicted proteins | sample Su13VDMM110SN_FD_130102 | JGI IMG/M metagenome (GOLD analysis project Ga0181347, IMG submission 130102) | Freshwater viral communities from Lake Michigan, USA - Su13.VD.MM110.S.N | ecosystem: Environmental > Aquatic > Freshwater > Lake | place: USA: Michigan | collected 2013-07-16
AGGGTATTCTTTAGAAGAGTTGTCTAAGATTAGTGGTGAGTCATTGAAGACACTTCAAGAAGTCTATAACCGTGGGATTGGTGCTTATAGCACATCCTCACTCAGTGTGAGAATGAAAGGCACCTTTAAGAAGGGTGTGAATGCTCCTATGAGTAAGAAGCTGTCAAAGGAAAATTGGGCGTTTGCTCGTGTATATTCCTACCTCCAAAAAAACCCCAAGCACGATACAGATTTAAGGGGAGGCGCAAGCACAACTCACATGGGCTATCTTCAGCAAATGGCAGATAGTGCTTATCCGGGTAAGACACTACAGAACATTGGATCATATAGTCTAGTATATCAGACACCAACTCTGAAGTTCTATCAAGATGATAAGAAGATTGTTGTAGCGATCAGAGGTACAATAAATGCGACTGATTGGCAAGCGAATTCTCTAGCAGCTATTGGAAGATTGAAGTCATCAAATCGTTACAAGGAAGATCTAAAGACACTCTTGGAGTTTCAGAGCAAATATCCTAAGAAAGAATATAATTATGTTGGCGTAGCTCATAGCCTCGGTGCAGCCATCTTAGATGGCTTCATACGAGCTGGATTATTAAGAATGGGTATGAGCTATAATGGTTTAGCAGAACCGCAAGAACTAAGGGGGAACCCTTTACATCACAGAATTTATCACAAGAATGATCCTCTATATTTAGCCTTTGGGCGGTACATACCAAATGTTGAGGTTAGAGGAGGTACTGGATCTTTCTTTGATAAATTCACGCATAACTTGCCCTTCGGGTTGACTAGCCTCTTTACTATGTACGATAGGCACCGTCTGAAGACTTTTCAAGGGGGTAACACGAGCATCAATGGTTACTAGAGATTTGATCGTCGCGAAGTATTTTAGAATGTCCATCTATAGTAGATGCCTAAAATTGTTATAGAGAGTCTCATTAAATGTCTTGAAGACATTGATGAGAAGCTATCATTAATTTGGAATAACAGTCATGATTACACAACACTGACAGAGCTTGAGCTTGTACGTGCTAGATTAAGAAGCATAATATTAACAATAGAAAATGTTTCACCCTAGTATAAAGATGGACACAGTAATAATCACTCTTGTAGCAATATCTGTTATTCTTATTTCATCAGCAATTATCGCATGTGTCTGTTCACTAGCTACACATACTACTAATTGGAGAATCATGCTAAATCCCCTCTTGTCATTGTACCATAGATAGATCCGTATGATTTTAGCTCCCATGCTCGGCTGATAGACGTGTCAGTATTTGGAACGAACGCTATACCCGTTATAGTGGTCAGACCATTTGAGACCAAGTATGATGAATTAAAGTCCAATACGCCCAAAGAAATCTCTATGGGCAAATTTGCTAATCCAGATATGTATTGAGTGTGGAAGCTGAAATAGTTGTTAGTGGTTGCGTCATACAATAGTATTCGATTGCTGGACTGGTATTGAATGAGACCCCCTTGTACTCTAATAATGATGGCTGATAAATCTATGCTAACATTATATGATACATTATTGGTGATGGCAGACTGTAGAAGAGGAGAAGCCAAAGTAAAATTTATATATGCTTTATTTGCGTCAACAACTCGCCATCCAACTGGAACCATTGTACTGAGGTTGGCAATAAGAACAGTCTCTGTAGCGGCAGAGCATGCTATAGTTCTCTGAACGTGGGATCCAGTGATTTGCAAAGTTCCATCTGTATTTGTCACAGACTCTACGCCAGCATTTGTAAGAAGAGGATCTTCAGCTGTACCCGCATTACCAATATTAATGAGAGTCAGACCTCGCACCCAATCATTCTCTAGAACTGGATTCTGAGCTGTGTTGATGTTTGTGATCCCAGCCCCAGTAGTCACTGATAGAATGTTATTCTGAGATATCTTAGCATCTGGTGGAGGTGTCTCTAGGTACAACCCACCTCCAGTACCAATAGTTCGTATGCCATCATTTGTAATCTCACCACTAACGTATGATGCGATGCCAAGACCATCTATAAATCCACTCATCGCAATAGAATTTATAATAATATTCTGAGCAGTTCCAGATAAGAAGATATTGCTTCCAGCTATAAGATTTATCGCTCCATCATTCTGAATTATGGGCTGGGTAGCAGATCCAACATTAGATAAGCCATCTATAATATCTACTGTGTGAACACCAGCAACTGTTCCAGTGAACAGAAACCATTCTGGGCTCAGAAAAGGATCAACGCCAAGTGCGGCTGAGGTTTCAAGACAGACATAAGTAGCTTTATCAGTTGTATCTATGACTACATCATTCTTAAGATATTGTACCAATGGATCAAAGGTGCCTAGCCAATTCATCGTTGTCGGAAATAGCGTTAATGTATTAACGTTCTCAGACATCTATTAGAGTACACCATTTGGATAATACACGGTATTAGTGCCATAAGTTGACCAGCTGGTTATTTCTATATTAGCGGCGGTCGTGTCATCAGAGAAGTCAATGAGAGCGGGTACTCTGAAGCCAGTAGCACGCAGAGTAGCTACATCAACCGCGTAGAAGCTCGGACGAATTTGAAATGGATAAGCAGTGGGAGGAGTAGACGTATCATTCATTGTAATTTCGCCAATTAAGTAGTTGATATCTACTGGAGCAGTGGTAACGTTATCGGTAAGATAGATAGACACTTTATCTCCAGCTACTACGTTCGTTGCAGCATCCATAAACATGTTAATTGAAGTGAGATCAAGTATAAAGGTTCCAAATGGGTCTGGGGCGCCACTTAAGATATATGTCTCAAATATGCCAGCTGTTGCTGGTTGAAAAAACGCAATACTTATGACCCCAGCTGGCCCAACTGGATAAACAGATGTTGGGAATAGACTAACCTCTGTCAGTTGAGGCACTAGAGCAGATACAATAGGATTTACCCCAACTGAGACAGTCACATTGTCCCCAGCAATAATAGATAACACTCCAGTATTTGTAAGAACTGGTTGTTGAGGATTTGTATTATCTACAGTTATCCCTACACCACTTGAACCCACTGTGACTACACCAGTGTTTGTAATCGTAGCAGTCTGTCCACCCGTCACAGAGATTCCATTGCCTTGTGATATACTGAGTACTGCTGTAGTGCCAATTGATGGATTATTAGGATCTAGATCTGATGTTAGACCAGCACCAACTGCTAAAGTCCGCACACCCGTGTTTGTAATTGTTGGATTATTAGCGAGACCGCTTATTTGTATTCCAAGGCCGGGAGTCACACCAGTGAGTGCAGTTGAATTAACAACTGGATTCTGTGGATCCGTATTATCTATAGAAATACCATTTCCATCTATAAGAGTAATAACACCAGCGTTTATAACAGTAACGATAGGACCCAAGGGGTTTGTCACAGTAATACCAGCGCCAGCACTGATCTGCGAGATTCCAGTCGCTGCTGGAGCTAATTCATCCCATTCAGCGTTTATAGATGGATCTGTACCATCAAGAAGAGAGGTTTCTATTAAAATATATGATGAACCGTTTAACGGCGAGACAACAACATCATTTTTTAGATATTGTTCTGTTACGAGCCAAGTCCCGCGCCAGTTCATCATATTCGGAAATTCCGATAGTCTTTCTAAAGGGTTTGAAGACATCTATATAGTCTGTATGTTTATTAACTGAGTTGTACAGCTGAGAGACGTGCACCAGTGATCGTGAGAACTGAACTCGTGCTAGCAGCAGCCGTAGATCCAGTAAGGACAATAGTGGTTGTTAGAGCTGGTAATGTGAGTACAACAGAGTTAGCACATGTAGAACTCAAAGCAGCACCATCAACGACGGGAACTTGACAGATTGTTGCCGAATTAGCACCAGCCGTTAAAGTCCATTTAATGAAGTCAGCAGCGACCAAAGCAATAGCCTTAGTAGCAGTACACTGCCATGACACACACCATGTTGTAGATGCTGATAGGCCGGTGAGAGAATTAACCGTCATTGTGTATGCCGCGGTTGCTCCTCCAGTAGCAACTGGAACAATGGGACCAGAAAGCGTGTTCACACCAGATGGTTTCAATGATACCCAGTCCGGATCTGCGGAAGGATCAGCACCGCCAAATGCGGTGGTGACGTTTGTTGTACCACCAAGAAAGATGTACGCACCATCGTCAACTGAAGAAAGAGCAACATCATTCTTAACATACTGGTGTGTCGCTGCCCAGTAGGCGTCATTTACGGCAACTTCCTCAGCGGTGGCGAAGTTCATACCACGTGGAAGGTATCGGAGGGAAGATAAAGGATCCGCAAGTGATTCCAACGACATTATTATACTAAAGATGCATAAAATAAATGTGAAATTACATTAATCGTTGAGAGAGAGAACGTGACGCCCCCGATCCTACCTTAGCACCACTCATGGCAGAGGGACCAGTAGACGCCATATTACGACCGCCTCCGCTTCCAGCTAATCCTAGACGAGTTGCGAGTTTCATCATGTTACCACCCACAACACGGGCAAGACCCACACCAGTTCCAACCGGAGCAAGAGGTGCTGAGATGATATCTTGCTCGGAGAGGACACCCTTAATAATTCTTGAAGATCCACGGATGGTTTCTAGGAATCCGCTGTTCGCCGTAATGACAAAGATCTGGGGTTGAATTGGGAAGTCAAATGTGTTGCGTACACGAACTGAGAATTGAAGTGTGAAGTTCCCAACCAATGATGAGGCTTGTCCAGACTGGAGTGTCACATCAACACCGGGTTTAAGAACAAGAAATCCGCCAGTTGTTGAAACAGATGATCCTACTGCTCCATTGCTGACCTTAGCAATACCAGACCAAGTATTCCAATCCATATTGAGACCGTTCTTCGCTGACATGTGATAGAGCTGCTCGGAAGTCGCTGATGAAAGGAGACCCGAGAAGTTATCAAAGTTGAGAGAGAATGGTGCTACAGTTCGTACGCCGTTAACAGAACACTCAAGTGGAAGATAAGAGGCACCATACTGAGGAAGAGTAGGGTCAAGACTCCTATCAATCGCCGTAGAGGCTGGATCTGCGATCGGCTTGACGTAGATAATGAGAAGATCTGGGATCTGAGGAAGAGTAATTGTCTGAGATGCTAGTGTCGCAACTTCACCAGCAGCCATGGCTGTGGTCAAAGGCTGTGAGATGAAACGAGGGAATTCCATGTATGGAACGACCGACTTTGGAGGAAGCGGCAAGTCTAAACTGGGTGTAAAGCTCTGTACATTCAAGACAGAATCTTGAAAGGGACCAGAACTGATGAAAGCATTGTAAGAGAGAGGAGGAAGCCATGTGGATGCTGCTGCCCCACCGCCGTAGAAGAGCTTCTCAGTTGTTCCAACAAATGCATCACGAAGACGCATACTGCGATTAGGATCACGCATGTTCATCTGGAGCTGGATGTTGTTGATACCGAATAGACCAGTCTCTTGACTGTGTTCCTCAGCAAAGACAAAAGGACTGAGACAGAGCTTCTCAGTCGTTCGCCACCGGAGAAAGACTGAATATAGACCATTGACTACACCAGCACCTTGATCCGTTGAGACGGGAACACCATCAATTGTATTCACAACAATACCATTTGATGTGTATGCAGCGAGAGCTGAACCAGAAAGGAGAGTACCTTGAGGAGTAGTAAAGACAATATTGTTCCATGCGCCGTTGGGTTGCTCAAAGTCATGTGAGGCATTCGTGTAGCCAGAGATGGGATCATTCTGTGCGCCAGTTGCGTAGAAATTCTGCTGGTATTTGTCCAACATCGTGGGGCATGTGCGCTCAACACGGTTAGGCTTGTAATCTGTAAGACGAAGAACCTCTGTAAGAACATCTTGAGAGTTGATGGTTACAGTTGTGTCGTTGATTGTCGCTGTCATTGTGGCACAGAGGGAGTTGAGAGGAAATGCTGCAAGAGAGCCATCTACGCCGGGCTGAAAGAGAGCTTGGTTAATAGGGAACTGTCCACCGGGTGCTGAGTTGTTGAGACGAACTTTGAGTTCAAGATTAACTGTTGATGACCAATTGACATCACGACCGATAAACACGTTCTCAGATGGGGCGTAGTAATTGTACGTGTGCTGAGAAGCGGATTGCGAAATCGCTGAGACGGGGGTGTTTGTGAGTGAAAGCGCCCCTTTATCTACCGCGAATGCGGGCCTTTGCTGTACAATACGATCATCAAACACGGCAAGCTTAGCAATGTCAGCGCTCATTTGTTATAATTATAGTCAATAATAAAAAAACAACGGATTAGCACGTTGTTTTTTTATTTATCTTTATTCATCTTTATGATCGGAAGTCTGTTTTTCTGAATAGTATCTTGATGGACACATCTGAACAGTTAAACATTGTAAGAGGGATGAGTTCCCCAGTCAATCGGTAGCGCCAGTAGACATTGATGTCTAAATTTCTAATCTCATCATGGGATGCTTGGATAGATGAGAGACGATACTCGGCATTTGGCTCGTACAATGTAAAGTCTCGCCAGCCCTCTGCCTTCTCTTGTTGTTGATCAACTACAAAGTCAGCAATAATGGGTTCAAATGCTGAAGGGCTACCCGTTGATCCAATATTTGTGGTACCGAGTATAACTGGTCGGGAGGTGTATTCATTCTTGATCGGCAATAAAGACGACGTAAATACAAGGCCAGCACAAGGAGACCAGAGAGAATTGGTTGAATTGTAGTCTTGCGCTGAGATCCAGTAGAGATTCTGCTTATACGCGGGGATCAAGAAGAAGGGATTGTAGCTAGGAGGAGGGACTGCATTCAGTCCTTGTAACAATGGGTTGTTGTTCAAGATATTTGTATACTGCTGGTTTGTAAATAGGATTTCATTCGTGTACTCACACAAATTTGTAAGGAGACCACCGCCAATGGTGACCGGGGTAACTCCAGTCAGTGGGAAAATCATAGGAGTTCCTAGAGTCGCTCCGTAGTATGTATTGTTGAAATTGGTGAGAAGCCCATAGAGATTTGAGTTGAAGAATAGTCGGAGATAGACATCTGATTTGGGAATAGCAGCTGCTAGAGGTGCAACGGGTACCGCTGGAGCAACGAATGCTGGAACTGCTGGTTGAACACCTAGATCAACTGCTGTACATTGAGAAGCCATGTTGAAAGCACGAGTGTCGCCGTAGATCTCAAACCGCTTCTCAGACTCATCATACCGAATAAATGGAGCATCATGAGCGATTAAGAAATTATCAAATGTTGGATATGGAAAGACAGATGCCATTAATGGGTATGCATTCCACGCCAATTTGAACTCATTATATGTGTTTGTAAGAGCATTTAGCATATTGGTATTGACAAGAGTAGCCCAGTGCTTATACGTATAGACCCAGTAGTATCGTGTACTGATATCTTGCTTCTCAAGGCCAGTTGCCGGTGAATAAGGTACTGGAGCAATGTCTAAATTCACAGTCTCTGGCGAGTAGGTAAGTGGTGTTGAGTTAGGAGTGATTGTGAATACATGACTGACTACGTTACCAAGTGGAGCCTCAAAATACCATTCTCGCTGATAGGGTATCGTCGTAGCATAGATTGTGATGTTTGGGTCTATCTGACTCGGATACGTAAGGGAGTTTAGTTGAATAAGTGGAATAAAGAGAGGTAAATTTTTATTGGGACCATTCATAGCAAAACGAATGATAGAAAAATAGTACGATGAGGCATTTCTTACAATGGGAGCATCTCGGGATTCATTAAATCTTACTGCTGGAGTAAAATTTTCAGCCCCTCTCTGACCCGAAGATGTGATGAGAGCATTGTAATAAATCATGTCAGTATCAGCCCCGCCATCTACAATACTTTTGTATGAATAGGACATATCTATTTATAGAGTTTATTTTCCTAAATCATTGTACGTTGCTTTCACTGAAAATTCATCTGGTGTCATTCCAGATCTCGCAATCATAGCTCTAAACTTAGCAATAGGCATTTTATAATGTAAGAGTCGTGTGACACAGTGACGACCACACGTCTGAACAGAATCATCTAGCTTCTGTAGTTGTATCTTATTATAGATAACTCTACAGCCGGATTCATCCAATAGTCGTGTTAGATCATCTCTGTCCATTCCCATACTCCGTAGTTTATCTTCAGATAATCCATCCTTCTGTGCGTCTGGTTCCTCACCATACGGATCTGTAAACTCAATATGTTTTCCATCCTTAATCATACAGCACCAATGACCTTCTTGTTCATTCTGCTGCGGAAAGAATATAATTGCTCTACCTCGCCTATCAAATAGCTGCCGGATATCATGAATTGATTTCAATTCTGGATACGATGTTATCTTAATATCTCCACCAAGCAAAGACTTGATATCATCATCTCCTAGTGCGTACGCTTTAGCTGCCTCCATCTACTTTGTAGGCGGTTCATATTTTGGAGATGTTTGCTCAATGTCTAGAGTCACCTCTGCCTTGACACCACAACAGCTGCTTCTGACTCTCTTATGGTTAACGACTCCAATTATAATACCGCCAATGCTAATGACTAAAGCTGTTATCGTCAATGCGTATGATTCTGAGGCGTTCATCTTGTAACTATAATGATAAAAGTTATAATACATAAAGTACATGATATAACTGCTATATATTGTGAATCCATAGCTATCTAACTAATAAATACCCAAGTGAAAAAAGTGTTGAGGTCAAATGTATTCAGAACGCCGACGGCAAATGGTGTAGCAGTTGCGAAAGGAAGAGTGTTTCTTAAGTTTATTATATCACCCGCCTCCAAATAAAAAGATGACGCAACCGCTTGTTGATATGATGTATTAATAGCAGTAAGAGCGTTGTTTTGTATTACTGCTTGTTCTCCAAGTGCGGCTCGTGTTATGTCTATTGCTACTGCTTTGTTTGATGTGTTATTCCAAGTAGCACCATTCGCATTAACACCAATGTTAAACTCCAACTGATAAAGCCCCGTTTGAACGACGGTGAAGTCAGCAGTTCCATTTGTGTGTGTGATATACCCACCATCATTATTCCACGCCCCCACTTCATCAAATGTAATATCTGTATTAGGGCTGATTAGGTTTTGTTGAACGCTCTTATAATAGGTCGCTTGATAGACTTGTGGTCCCCCACCACTAGACGGTATAAGAACCCAATTAGCACTCGGAACAGAAGGATCTGTACCACCTAGCAGTTCATTTACAACGAGTACATAAGCAGAGCTATTAACCGGACTTATGACAAGTTCGGCATAGATATAGCGGTGTGTAACTGACCACGTTCCAGCAAATCGGATGATACCAGATGGTATGGACATTCTAATTATGTATACTTATTATTAGAATGGAAGCAAAGTCATTTCCAGATAACTACTCTAGTCGTGTACTAGAATTAATCAACGCGGCATCAATGACTGGTATGAAAGGTGTAGCTATCTTAGGAAGCGCATCTATCCGATCGCAACAATACTCTGGAGACTTGGATATTAACAACACGGCAAACATGACTTCTATAGCTTCTGTAGAAGAAGCTCTAAAGGCAATAGTAAAGCGTCTTAGACTTATTTGCTACATTGGGGATATTAAGATTGGTCAAATTTCAGAATTCAATCCATTTAGACCCGGAGCATTCTTACAAAATAAAGTCATCAAAAATTTCTCAATCAAAGAGTCTCAGTCAGTGATTGATGCTATTCCGGCCTCAGCAATAAGTCCCAGTGAAAGAGCAAACGCTTTAGAACTTCTTGAGAATGCCACAACTCCGTTTGGCTTCTTAGTTGCTAAGAAGGAGATCAAATTTCATATTCTCCGTTGGAAACCAGCTCAGATTCTAGCTGGTGGAATGATCTATAGAGGACAACGTGTAAGCCTTGCTTCAGCTCTTAGTAGTGGTGGAATGATTAAGATTGATACTACATTCAACTATAATTCAAGATTTATAGAAGCCTCAATCGTATATAATGTGTCTATACATGGAAAGAGGCTAATTGCTGAAGAACAACCATTGAAGTTAAGCTTATGTGAAGACTACCTCTATTATTCTAAGGTGGATCCATTCAAGGCTTTGAAACGACTCTTTTCACTTTCTAAACTTGAAAAGGATAAGGAAGCAATTGATGAATTAGTACCTATTCTAAACTCTGATCTAGGCCGTCTGTACCAAATTCTGGGAGACTTGAAGACTCTTCTAGGTCTTCTAGAACTTCCTTATCCTCCAATTGAAGATATACGATATCAGATTGATGATATGAAAGCCAGAATGGGTAGCATTTATTCTACTAAGATGATTCTAGACAATGAGCCAAATATTATAGGAGATCTGAATCAGATTCTTAGAAGCCCTAGATCTGTACTGAATGGTAAAATTGTCAAGCTAATTACTAAATTACAAGGAATAATGAACACCGCAACGGTAAATATAGTCAATGTCATCCGTAATAAAGATAAAAATGACTAGATAATAATGTGATCCATAAGACATTTCCTATCATTTTTACAGCCCGTGAGGTACCCTTTTAAATTACCTTTAATGATTCATTAAAATACATGGCCATATTATAGAAATGCCAACTCTAAACTTTGAACCCGGCAAGGGTGGAAAGGCTGTAGCAATCGTGAAAGGCGGGGAAGAAAGTGGGTCTATTCTTTATTTACATGAAGCGGACATTAAGAATTCTAGAAAGGGACCTATCAATGCGAATGACTACAAGGCAGAACTCCGAACTGTTAAGCCTATAGATCGCATCAAGCTTCTAGTGAGACTAGAAGAAGCACGAGACAAGGGGCTTGATCCAGATCAGCTAATTGGGGAGAGTCTAATTGGAAAGCAACTCTATGAGAAGGTTCTTACAGATGCTGTAGCGTCAAAGGATGTTGTCTTAGATTCTGGCGAGTTTGAACTCTTACCGAATTCAGATCCCAAAAAACGAGATGTTTGGTACATAGCTGGAGCATCTGGATCTGGTAAGTCGTACATCGCTAAAGGGTTGGGTGAGTATTATCAGAAGATATTTCCAGATAGAAAGGTCTATCTATTCTCAAAATTATCAGAAGATGCTGGAACTCTGGACAAGATGAAACCAAAGGCATTACGGGTCAACATTGACAGTGTTGTAAAAGACTATCCAGACTTGAATGAGTTTAAGGACTGTATGGTGATCTTTGATGATTATGACACCTTTACTGGTCCAGCAGAGAAGGTGATTCATAAGTTAATTGATGATCTGGCTACGATGGGTCGTCACACGAACACATCAATGTTATGTCTATCTCATTACTTAACGAACTACAAGAAGACCCGTCTTCTTCTGAATGAAGCAACACATATTGTTGTGTACCCTATGGCGACTAGTTTCCATGCTTTGAATTACCTTCTTAAGACACATGTGGGAATGACTACGGATGACATTCGGGAGCTTCGGAAGAATGGTCGCTGGACGGTAATATACAAGCACTATCCTCAGTACATGGTATCGTCACATCATGCTCGGATGATGGTACGCTAACAAGTCCATGATCTCTCTTGAAATCCGTGACGATCTTTAAAATGAATCTATCGGAGCCTATTGATCCATAGGTTCTACAGATTTCAGCATAGAGATCATTACTTAAGAAGCTTTTTGGCAGACACTCTCCGGCAACTTTGTTCTCCATGTAGCGATTGAACCACGTGACTTCAGATGCTCCAATGACAACACCATCCAATACTTTTAGAATTTTCTTAACTGTTCCAGAATTTATGGACTGTTTTGGTTTCTTATATGTATCTGTGTCTGGTTTGAATTTTTGATCCTTTGTAAGAGGAGAGCCAGTATTCATCTATAATTACTGTGAGATAAAAATCTCATCTGTAAATATAATGGCTGACTTCATTACTAATCTCCAGAAGGAACTCATTGAAAAGAAGGGCGTTGCGCCAACTACGGCAGACTCGTACGTCCGGACACTTGTTGTTTTGAACAATAAAGTTCCATTCAAGAATCTAGGATTTCTTAAGAAGACGGATGATATACTTACAAAGCTGAATGAATATGCTGAGACAACACAGAAATCTATACTGGCTATGCTTGTAAGCGTTCTCGGGATGTTTCCATCTCCAACATATAAGAAATCATATACTATTTACCGTCAGAAGATGGTTGAAGCTATGAAGGAGGCTCAAGAGAACCATACAACAGAGAAGACTGAAAAGCAAGAGACAAATTGGATTGACTGGAAGGACATTAAGAAGATGTCTGATGAGGCTTATGCCAAGGTAAAGACGTACAAGAATAATCTGACACCGAAGGAGCTTGATCATCTTTTGAATACTACCATTCTGTCACTCTATACATGTATCCCTCCACGACGCAATCAAGACTATCTGGACATGGTTGTCGTTAAGAAGTGGTCAGCCAACACTTCTCCAAAAGACAAGAACTATCTAGATTTGGCTGATTCTCAATTCGTCTTTAACAAGTATAAGACATCTAAGAAATATGGTACTCAGATTGTTAAGATTCCTAATGATGCCGAGAACCCTCTTATGGATGTTCTAGCAGCTTATTTGAAACATCATCCCCAATTCAAAACACTAAAAGGAAAGGGAGCAGAGCCAATCCCATTTTTGGTGGGATCAGCTGGTGGTCCATTGACAGCAGCGAATAGCATCACCCGAATTCTGAATAAGTTCTTTGGTAAGAAGGTTGGATCTTCAATGCTTCGTCATTCTTTCTTGACATCAAAGTATGGCGATCTTGTTCAAGAGCAGATGGAGGATGCTCAAGATATGGGACATAGCATAGAGGAAGCACGTAATACTTATATTAAGACATAATAGATGGGTTGGCTTGAAGCATTTGATAACTATTACAGAAAGAAACAAACTCGCCGTAATAGTTGGCCGTTTACTAGCAGACAACGTCTTGAATTTACTTATTTTTATGAGAATCACTTTGGGTACTCATCACTATGGAATCCGCCACGTACTCTTCCTCTCCAAATGAGACTACTACGGGACCATTGATAATTTTAAAGACTGGTTTCTCTTTTTTCTTTGACTGTCTTGAAACCCGTTTTTTCTTCTTCTCCGGGAGAGGGTCCATTCTATGTATAGCCGATATTTTTGATAATTCATTTAAAGGCAAACATTTTTACCAAGTAGATGGCAACGTTCAAGGAAGATTACTCATTTGGTACTCAATCTGAAGTGAAGGCTCACAAACGCATAGAAGATTTCCTAGAGACCCCACTAATACACAAGGGTGGAATGGCAATTTTTGATTTCTCTAATGCTAACGGTACGGTCCACGCAGATCTTAAGACGCGACGTATTAGTCATGATAAGTTTCCGACAGCAATTATTGGCAGTAACAAGGTTGAGTTTGCACAGAATCATCCAGATTCAGAATATTGGTTCATCTATAACTATCTAGATGGATTGTATGGAGTACAATATGATAAGGACCTTTTTTCAACATTTGAACAGACATCATATCAACGTGGTGAAAGATCTGATTATTTTGGAGGATCACAGAGCTGTCATTTCATACCGCATAAACATCTACAAAAGATCATATAGATATAGATGCTAAAATACAGTTGGGAGACTTCTGCCAGATGGAATTTTTCTTTAAGAAAATTCAACCTTTCAGTACCAATGTCACCGCACGTACAGATAACTAGAATCACAGATATTAAAATACTACCACATCTACAGAAAATTATCATAAGCGGTGAGATAACTGGTGAAACAACTGGTGATTGTCCGCAAACGTATATACCATTTCAAAACAATAAAATACCCATAGAAGGTATAACATGGCAAGGGAAGCGCGAAGAGTTCTAGCAGATTCACGGGCCTTTGAAGAACAAAATGTACGCCAATCACTACAAGGTGGATCAAGATTCATCGGTGCTGGTGCTACACCATCAATGGGTTTGTCTCAGTTCGTTGGGGGGGGTGGTGGCAACTGTGGTTGTGATTGTTGTAGAGGTAGCTCTTCCGATGAAGATATGCATGGTGGTGCAGCTCGGCCGGGTGCAGTTCGGCCGGGTACGACGCACCGATTATCTCGTTCGGGTCCCAGAGCATATGCGGGACCCACATCTACGGCAATTGTTCCATACAATCCCAACCAACCCGTGCGTGGTCCTTTGGTACCATACGTGGCTCCTCGGCGTGCTAGACCACCACCTACCACTCTAACGACACGACAGCCCGGCACAATAAAGAAATATTCACCAGCAGAAGCTAAATTCCGTCTGGATCAAATGAAAAATCTTCAACAAACTCCAGCAGCCGCGACAAAGAAGGGACCAAGTTCTAAGGCCAAACTCCTCAAAAAGGCTGCTTTACTTATAGCTGCTGGTGTACCTCTGGCGTTATTGGCGACGTATTTAGCTGGTGGATTAGGTCCCGATGGACAACCAGATGGTAGTGGCGACGGCGGTGGTGAAATTATTTCAGACGAATTATGCCAAATGCGTCCAGATTTGTGTCAACCACCACCACCTCCCGGACCCGATGATGTCGGTGATGATGATGATGGTGATGATGATGATGGCGATGATGATGGCGGTGATGATGGCGGTCTAACACCACAAGAGGTTCAATTCTATCTCCAGAGTGGAAATCTCCCCGATCGCTACTATGCGGGACCCCGTTCAAGAAAGGGGGGATTTAAGATGGGGGTAGAACATTTTGGGTTCACTCAAGATATGCTAAATAGAATGCTTCGTCCAGTTGAGATTCCAACACCATCTCGCACATACTTTGGAGAGCAAGCAAATCCTCTGATGACGACTGAACAATTAGAGTTTGTAGCATCCCATCCCAATGATAAATTCACTGCTACCGGACAATATATAAGAAAGCCCAATGAATTTGGGGTTATGTTCCCTATCTCGGGTCCTAATGCCTTCAAAAATCCGAGTTATAAATGGGGTATAAAGACTTCTTACTTTGACCCGCCACCGCTGCCATCTGATCCGGTACAATTACGACCAGAACAACAAATCCCGAATCGTAAACCAGTGACAGATGATGAGATTCTAGCAGAAGCAGATAAAATAACACAATTAAATAAGGGTATACGCACTGCTGTTTATAGGCCCTATGAAGTTGATATTCTTAAAAAAGCTGCAGCGATTCGTAATAAACGAAAACCTATTCGTAAACCCTACATGCCGACAAGGTCACCGCCAAATATGTCAAACATGAAGGGAATACTTGGAAGTATGTTTAAAGGAAGCGGTCGTAGTTCTGGACGGGCTGCTATCGTCAAAAATGTCATGTCTGAGATGGGAATGGGTTTGATTGATGCATCACGATATGTCAAAGCAAATAATTTATATTAACAATTAGAATGGATTACGATGCCGATAAAGTACGCCGACTCATTGGGCGAAGTGATAGAATAGAGGGTGGATTTGCTTTTGGAGCAATTCTTAGTGCTATAGGAAAGACAGTAGCTAAAGCCATTCCATCAATTACAAAAAGAGTCATTCCAGCAGTCATTCCAAAAGTCGTAACAAAAATACTTCCAGCAGTAACCAAAGTAGTAACCAAATCAATTACTACCGGAACCAAAGCAATAACCAAAGGAGTTGCCACCGGAGCAACCAAAGGAGCAACCAAAGGATTTACTTCTGCCGCATCCAAAAAAGCAGCCCGAGAAGCAGCAGCCAAAGCAGCAGCAGCCAAAGCAGCAACCAAAGCAGACAACGCAGCAGCCAAAGCAGCAACCAAAGCAGACAACGCAGCAGCCAAAGCAGTAACAGAAATTCCAGTAGCTGCTCCGGTACCTACTTCCCTTTATTCTAAGGTCAGTGCCATTGGATCTGTTGGATTAGCGGTAGGACTTCCAGCCTACTTTGTCATTTCTGGCGAATTGGCAGCAGCAAAAGAGGCAGCAGCAGACGCACGGTTCAAAGTTCAAGATGCGATAGATCGTGCTGAGGCAGCAGTAGAAAAGGGAAAGGCTGATGCGCTGTCAAAGGAATACAAGACGGACTATGACGCAGATAGAAAAAAAGCAGCAGCCGCAGAGGCAGCTGCACTAGTTGCTGCGGCTCAGCAAGAGCTTGCTGATGCAGAGGCGGAAGAGCTACGGCTTATAGCTGAAGCGGAGGAAGCAGCTGCTCAGTTGGAGGAGCTGACATTGCAATTAGAACTAGACGAAGCCAAAGAAGTGCAGCGAATGGCAGATATTGAGGCAGCAATCCAGAAAGCGCTTAGTGCAGCTAACATCAGAAATCCTCCCCCTCATAATGTCACTGTACTTCCTCCTCCTCCTCCTCCTCCTAATTATCGTCCTCCTCCTCCTCCTCCTCTTACATATGTAGATCCTTACTATGATCCTCCCGCTACCTATGTCCCTCCTCCACCTCGCAAACGCAAAGGTGGAATGACTTTGAGAGTAGAGGACAGACCGGGCTATGTGGACCGTGAAGCTATGTATATAGAGATGGAAAGGGAGTTCCAGCAGAGAATGGCACAAGAGGACGAACAGAGGAGACTGGACGAGTACTTACGAAACCCTCCCCGCCGTCGTGTCGTTAAAGGTAATCCAATTCCTCTTATTCCTCCTCCTACTAACACCTATACTCTGGGAAGACTTCCAATTCCGAAGAGAAATCGCAAAGGTAAGAAAGGTGGATTTAGCATGAAGACATTACAGAGAGATTTATTGGCTCTTGGATATTCCTTGTAGTACAATTAAAAAAATGAAAATCATGTAGTAGACTACTAGATGATTTTCATTTTTATGTCATAGATAGTAGATGGCGCTATTATTACTTGAGCTGGCGATTGAAGCGGCACTTATAGCATCTGGCAAAGAAGAATACTCAACGTCGGTCGCTCTGGTGAATCTTCTTCAATTACTGGATTCGGCACCTAAAGTAAAAACGGGTCTCAATTGGTCTGACAACTACAAAAAACCAAACATTGGTTGGAAGACAGAAGAAGATGAATATAATTTTTTGGTCCATAAAGCTCAAGAAATGGAAGACGCAAGACAACGGAGAATAATGAAGCATTACCATAGTCGTGTCGCAGAAATAGAAGCTGAACGTGTAAAGGTACAACGAGCTAATCTCACAAATCGTAAAAAGCTTATAGTGAAACTTCCAACAAGAAAAATAGATGCTGAAAGACTCACAAATCAAGGACTGCCAGTTGCTAATCGCACAGTTGTGGAGGATCCGCTCGCGTTAAGGAAGCTTGAAGAGGAGAAATTAAACGCAGAAACTTTAGCACGTGCTAAGTTACAAGAGACCCGTATGAAAGAAATGCTAGAAAATGCTGCTGAACAACAAGCAAAACGTCTAGCCCGGCAGCAGCAAATTCAAGGATCTGAAAATCTATTATCCCAAATTCAGAATAGAGCCTCGGCAGAATCCGCAAATCTTCAGCAAATTCAATTACAACAACAAAGTCTAATTGAGAATTCTGAAGCAACAACTGCCGCAGCAAATGCAGCAGTGTTAAAAGCAGAACAAGCCCAACACGCAAAAAATACGATTATTCCGGTAAGGAGACTTCCCAAATCTGTTAAATATGGAGGTGGAAAGAAATCAATACTAACGATGCGTCTAATGACTGAATTTGATATGACACTAAAAGAGGCCAATAATATGATTAAACTCTATGGAATTTAAAAATATGAATTCACTATAGAATGGCATCATTTGGAACAAAGAAGCCAAATGGCGATATGGGTGTACAATTAGGGTTTCCGTTGATATTCAACCAGTATTTTAATGCTGGGCATGCTTATTATCCGAGTGATCAAGGACATTTAATGCAACTGTTAGAAGGTACTAATTTTCAGAGTAAATATCATGAAGAAAAACGGCAGTATGCTAACAAGACCGTACTTGATGGTCTTCAAGCACGCCGATCAGCTGATCGTCTTCTACTCACTGGACCGGCGAATTATCATGTTCCTAAACCAGTCTTAGGACAACGTAGATTCGCAAATCCTTCACTTGGTCAGCTAGGGATTGAATCAGCACGTCGTGATGGATCAGACGCTCCTTATTCAACTATAGAAAATAATGATGGCAGTGTCTTAGGACTACGCGGTGGTGTAGTCCACACAGCAGAAGGATATGACTTCTATAGCAGACAGCTCAAAGATCGTGTAAATCAATTGGATCGTATTAATGCTCTATCATTAGGGTATACAGTATCACAAGGACAAGGTGTACCGACTTCCGACAATACAAGGGAGGGGTCTATATCTAATGTTACATTCTTTATCACTCTCCGCGCCTTATCAGATGCCATCTTACAGAATGATATTAATCGTTTCACATTTGAGAATCTCAAAGATCTTCTTCGCATGTTATTTACTATTGCTCCATCTTCGGATAATGAAACTCTAAATGATGCTGCTGATATTATCAATTCAATGTCAACACAAATTGACGCTCTAAAATCTGGTAATGGAAGACTGAATTCAAATGATGATGATGAGTACATTTTAACAATTGGTCTCTTCGTTGAAGGCATGCGTCGCTATACAGATGAGATGATCCGCAATATCTATATGAGCGAGAGAGATAAGCTAACCCTTTCTAAGTCTCTCATTAAGACACTCGGATTTGATAGATTAATGCCTAAGACATCACCCCAAGCAGTACTCAACGTTGCGCGAAGAGGCAATACTAGAATTAATGATGCAGTAGAGGATCTAGATGCGGATGATGATGATGGTGATGATGATGATGATGATGGAGAGTTTGATGAGCAAGCTACTACACGTGAAGACGATGAAGCCCGAGGAGTACCAAGAGCGCCTTTTGCTGGTCGCAGTGATGATCCAAATCGTTCTGAGTATGGTAGACGGGGTCGCCAGATTACTGAAGCACCAGCCTATTTTGATGACATGCCAACAGACGTAGCACCTCTTAATTACGCGGGAGCTGAATTGGATAACGAAGTTCCACAAGCTGATACATCAAGTCTTACGGAATCATTAAATGCGGCAGTTGAAGATGTAAAGTACTCCTTGATTGATGATTTAACACCAGCAGATGCTGGTAAAGATATATTCACTCTTATTAATGAGAAGAACATAGACCGTAAGGATTTTATCAATGTTCTAGAAGAAACCTTACTAACTGCTGGACTTTCTAAGGGGGATATCGCCACGGCGATGCAAATTAATGGTAATGAAATGTACTCGTCATACATAGCTGAGAATCTAGCAGAGGGTAGAGTACCACCCGCCATCCGTCGTCAAAATCCAAGTGCCGCTGCTCCAACTATAAGATTTGAACAAGCACCAGCAGCAACAGCAGCAGCAGTAGCAACAACAACAGCATCAGCAGTTAAGACGCAGATTGATAATGCTACAACGAAAGAAGAGCTACAGAACATCTTCGCAAGTATTCCAGAAGCACAGAAGAGAGGAATTAAAAAGCCGCATGGAAATACATCTGTTGCTAATTTGAAGAAGATACTCTATGGACTAGTGTAGTCAATGATGCGGAAAATATAACAAACATCTTAGAGGATATCTATTAGTAGCTCAAAATATATACAGAATGACGAGTTTTCTACTGATTTTTTATGATATCCTCTGAGGCGTGACTTAATTACAGCTATGTAATCATCTAACTGTACATTTTTACATTAGATTAATCATCTAATGTAAAAATATAGCCGATTATAATTAATTATCAGTATAATAATTAATTATTATACTGATAATTAACTATAATCGGCTATATTTTTACTGTTTGTATTTACAATCATGTAATAATGTGTGTTTAGATGATTACTTAGCTGTAATTAAGTCCTCATAGATGAAAAATCCTCTTATATGTTGCTATATTCTTATTCATACTCTTTGAATTCCCCCAAAGGATAAAAAAGCTGAGGTATCCGGGCTTAGTTGGATCATTCGTACGTAGATCCCAAAGATGTCTTTGTCTGTAGCGTTTTCTTCTATCCTTATCTCCGTGTATGATATAGGACTCCATGTTTGGATCGCCAAACTTCACTCTCTTTAATTTACCATTATCCAGTTCAAAGGTAGCCATATATCTCTTTGTTGGACTAGGACTCGGAAGAATATCTAAGAGTCTCATCTATACTATCCTTAGATAATTTTCTATTCTGATGATCAGAATTTTAAAAAAAAATTGAACGGATTTTTTCCAGTTATGTAGGTATACAATGCTAGATATGCTGCCCCGCCTTGCCATCCCTAGTTACCAACGCTCAGAGTACATATCTGGACCCAATGGAACTCTTACATTTCTTAAGAAATCTGGATATCCTAACCATCTGATTCATATCTTTGTTGCTTCTGAAGAAGAGGCCAATCTGTATAAGTATCTTACAGAGTACAAGATCATCATTGGTACAGTAGGATTAGCTAAACAGAGAAATTTTATCACAGACTACTTTGATGATGGCGAAACAATCTTATCAATGGATGATGATATCAAAGGAGTCAAGATAATCAATGGCTCTTTCATAGATCTTATCACAAAAGGAGTACAGTCCAATGCACCACTTTGGGGAATTTTACCAAACGACGATGGAAGAAAGATGATAGCTGACGTGACAACGACGCATCTTACTCATATCCTTGGTAGCCTATTTCTCTATAAAGTAAACAAGAACATCCGCATTACTATTAATGAAAAAGAAGACTTTGAACGTAGCATTCTATACTTCAAGCAGTATGGTTCTGTAAGCCGTTATAAGGGTGCGGGTACAATGACAGCCTACGCGCAGACGGCTGGAGGGCTACAACAAGAAGGAAGGGGACTGAGAATGTTAGAAGAGATCAAGTATCTACACGAGCTATATCCAGAGTATATTCGTAAAGTACAGAAGAAGAAAGGACTTGATATAGTTCTTAATTGGCGCTTACGTCTTTAATTCGCGGCTTCTCCACGTCCTCTTCTACGAAGTATACCCCTTCTAGGATCTGCTGATATAATTTTAATTATTCTAACAGTATTCCAATCAATAGGGGCATTGTTATATGGATTTAATGGTTCTACTCTTCTTTTAATCGCTCCTTCTAACATATCTAAAAAAGTTTCAAATCGCATTAATCTACCAAAATCAGCATATTCATTATTAAAATCAATTACATAATCACCAACGAGGAATTCTTCATAAGAAATAGGGTCTTCATATTTATTTCTAAGATGCATAGTGAATAAATCTATATCGGCCCAGTCAACATCCAAATCTATCATATCTCTTTCAAGTCGCGCCTTCTTAGCTTCAAATGGTAAGAGTTTTAAGATATTTAGTTTTCTTCTTCGGAGTAATTCAGCAGCACGTACAGTCGCTGGATTAGGAGCGGGAGCAACTTGTGCTCTTGATTGAAATAGTCCTAATCCACGTCTACGTTTACCATCTTTGGGTGCGTTTTTGATGTGGTCCAGCATAGCCTTCAGTTCCGCTTTTTTCTTCCCCGTAATCCCTTTCACGCCAAGTTCCTTCAATTCCATTTTGATATCGGATATGGTCAGCATCTCTATATACTATATCCATATTTTAGATTCTCTTCAAGTAAGTAGAATCTAGTGCCTCACTCTTAATAAATTGCCAAAAGTAGCATCCATGGCTCTTGTTTGATAGATGTCCATTATGAACCGTGTTGTAGTGCATTTGCGATTTAATCCAAGAGAGACGTATTGGTTTATATAAGCATAGACCGTCATTTATAAACTTTTCAATTGTAACATTCTTATCTGTTATTTTAGTGATTACATATAAATCCAAATAGTACATCTGACCATCCATATCATGATGGTCTGTTAGATAGTCTCCAATCTTAACATCTTTTATAGAAGTAATACGTGTCTCCGCTGAATGTTCTGTGTCTTTGAGATTACCAGAGTAAATCGTATAGTTAGGCATCTTGTTATATACCTAATACACTACACGTCACGCCATTCAATTTTTTTTTGAAATTGAAAAAAAAGAACCATTCTTCGCACTACTCCAAGCCAAAGCCAAAGCCTACTCCAAGCCAAAAAAAAATCCTCTTGAATTCAATTCAATTTCAAAAAAAAATTGAATCGGATTTTTTTCGGATAGTTGGTATAAAATGGCTGATTACTTGAGACTAATTCTTTCAGAGGAACTTGGACTTCAAATGATGAAATTGTATGACGATTCAATTGATGATGATGATGATGAATTTACTGAAGAGAATAGAACAGATATACGAGAGCAACTTTATCAGAGTGAGAAAATGAAAGCGCTGGTCTGGTTGGCTGGAGCAGAGTTCTGGCTACACTACACAAACGGCATCAATGTATATCACGATCTATACTACCCGCGCCATCACTGTAGTACTAACATCTCACTCCCACAGAAGCTATTGATTAATTTCTGGATTACTCGTTTATATGACTTAGAATCTCAAGGGGCCGGTGCTAGTGACTGAGCATCATTCAAAGCTAACCGTAAAGTTTACTGGCAGAGCCAGTGGCACTTGCAGCGGTCCTTTAATCAATGTACGTGGTCTTGTGGGCTGTCCTCTCGCCTTTCTGAATTTATAGTCCGCGTTAGCCTTCATCCTCTTTGCTCGGTATTCTTCATTTTTAGCATAGATGCGTTGTCTATCATTAGCCTTATTCCTAAATTTAACTAGAAAATCTGGATCAGATTGAAACTTTAAAAGGAGGTCAGAGTACTTCATCTAATTATAAGATAGGTGTTAGCTTTAGCTGGTACGCCAGTTCGGTTCTACTCATCAGTATGTACTTCTCAAGAATATCGTCGTCCATTATAGGTAATGACATCATGTCTCGGATAAACGTGTAAGCGTCTTCAAGACTGTAGAAACTCGCGTTCTTTCTTAGATAGCAGCCATGACACGGAATCAATGCCGAGGCCGTCCATTTTTGATTGGGGCGCTCATAGATGTAGCCCCCCTTTATGTTACACAAGTTCTTAACAGTTCGCCCATTACTAATTTTGTCTTGTACACATTTGATGTTTAGTCGCCGCTTCAGAAGTGTTGCCGGTGATTCATATATTTCCATCTACTCTTAAGAGCTTTGTAGGATTTAGGCGGCGGTGGACTACTTCCGATTTGTTCATTCCGGCTACCCCCCCATTTTTCTTAGATTCCGGCGGGTGGTGGGCTACTTCCAAATTTATTAGATTCCGGAGTGGTCTAAAGTTAAAATGTAAAGGGTAAGTATAGAATGTCCAAGGCTTTCGCGAAAATTGTCATTGAACAACAGAAGAAGACTGCAAAGACAAACAAGTACTTAGGTTCAGCTACTATATTACAAGAGCAGCTTGATTTGCTCAATATAGAGTCTTTAAAATTGAATAATGAAATTAAAGTCTTTAATCAGACATATACATCGGTTGCTTCTATTAAGCATGAACGTAAGTTGAAGGATGTTAATAAGGAAGGTGCTGTGAAGCGATGGAAAGAAATTGTTGAGTCAAGACAGCGTAATTCAGACAAAGCAGTTGAAGATATAGAATCAGATATTCAATATCAAGAAGAAGCTCTTAGAGAAGCTCAGAAAAAAGCTAGAATAAAGATTGATAAACTAAAGGAAAAGATCATCAAAGAGCGTGAAGAAGCTAAAGAAATAATTGAAAGACATGAGAAATTAATTAATCAATGTTATGAACAAGCTGCTATTGATATTCCAATAGAAGTGAAGTACCCCCCTACCTACTACAAGAAAGAACAGCAGAAGAAGGACATGGATAACAGAACAGCTACACTAGCTAAGCTCATCGCCATTATAGACGCACTAGGTGAAGACGCAGATGAACCAATTGTTGTTGCGCAAACTACATCCTTCAAGCCTTTAGTTCCTTGGTCTCAGCTAAATATAAAGGAGGATCCAGTTGAGAAGGATAGAGCTAGAAGAAGAGAGCAAGCAAGACAAGAGGATCTGGAGTTACAGAGAAAGCATGAGCAGAAGGAGAAGGATATGTATATTGAATTGTACGCGAAGAAGGAAGCAGAGAGAGCAGTATGGAGAAAGGCTGATCAAGAGGATGTAATATATGAAAGCTCTGATTCAGAGGGAGAATTGACAGATGAAAAGGTAGCAAAGATAAGAAAGGATAATCTAAAACAAGATATAAAAGATATAGACTTCCTAATAGCAGATAAGAGTGAGGAATTATCATATGATAGTACTAATAGGGCTTTAGAAGCTGAGCTGAAGGGTTATTTAGAAGCTAGTAAGAATATGAAAAGGGAGTTGAAAATGATGTAACAATCTACACTTATAACATAATTACAAAAATGGATGAGAATTTTAGGAAACTATTCTGAAAACGAAAAATATATTTCAATCATTTTTTGGGGGGAGGGTCTACTTTGTACAAAATGAGTATACCCCCCCAAAAAATGTTTGAAAAATATTTTTTTTTTTGAGAATAGTCTTGGGAAGTAGATCACTCATTTTTGTAATTATGTTATAGTTGTATATTATTACATCAATTCTACTTTCTTCCTTCCCTTCAGAGGATGTGGTAGACCATTATTACGAGAGAGTATAGTACCATCACGGCATTCAATTACCCATTTGTTATTATCTATGGATTTAGCAGTATAGTCTGAAAGTGATCTGATCATAGGGAATTTAGGAGGCGATACAATAGTATGGAATACCAGAGTATATCTATTCCCAGTCCACTCCTTTGTATAGTGTTCTATAAGAGAGCCGTTGAATAGAAGGGGTTTGAATTTGATATCTATAGATGTATCTCCAGCTGGTGTCTTCAAGACTAATTCACCACCTATGTAATCTCCAAACCCGACAATATATGAGTTCCCTTCATTATGTACATCAAAATGGGGCCTACATGAGTAGTTCGCATTGACTTGTATTGATGAAAAAGAGAAGTTTATATGTAGATGTTTAGAGAAGTCCATAAGAAGATGGTGTAGCTTCGCATCATTCCAAGAGCATCGTGAGAGATCCGGAGCCATTGATCGTTTTCTCACCATCCCAAAGCATTGAGACATACCCACTCCAACCTTTTGTCTGTACTTATTCACTGGAAGTTTGTTTTTACTAAGATGCTCTAGCAAATCACTGAATACAGTCTGATCAAGTATCTCTGCCATTATATTATCGTATGAGATATTGTATACCTATCCGAAAAAGATCCGATTCAATTTTTTTTTGAAATTGAATTGAATTCAAGAGGATTTTTTTTCTATTTATTTGGTGTCTCGTGTAAGGATTGCGTAATAGGTCTCAATACACTTGATTGCTTTTACATCACCATCCAATCGGAAACCAGTTGTTGGGTCAATAGGCTCACGGCGACCATCTTCAAACACCACACATCCAGTCTCACGGCTACCACGAGCAGCTATTACCACACCTTTGGATTTGGCATACTTGGTAATTAAGCAATCACCATCCACATCACCCAAACGGTGAATGAACTTCGTTATGAATGCTTCTGCTTCTTTGTTTTCTGTTTCACCATCTGCTTCCCACTTATCAGTGCGGTCATATGAGCCATAACACTCACATACAACGGGCTTACCATTTTGTGGAATGGCTGCGACCGTATCAATCGCACGGCGCATTGCTGATGCGAAGTTAATCACAATCATCTTTGTGTTATTCTCCTCATACGTCTTTACTTGTGTATTGCGAGCTTTGTCCCACATATCTTGTAGCCACTTCTCAGCACCAGTTGGCTCGGGTGAGGTCAATCGTGTTGTCTTATTCATCTTCATTTGGGGCATCTTAATGTATACCTACATAACTGGAAAAAATCCGTTCAATTTTTTTTTAATTATATTATCGTATGAGATAATAGAATGCATACACACCGTGACAGATTTCTAAAGCAGTATAATTTAGAAGACAAAGGGTATTCTTTAGAAGAGTTGTCTAAGATTAGTGGTGAGTCATTGAAGACACTTCAAGAAGTCTATAACCGTGGGATTGGTGCTTATAGCACATCCTCACTCAGTGTGAGAATGAAAGGCAC
>Ga0181347_1000112_pt1 | contig 25692 bp, 19 predicted proteins | sample Su13VDMM110SN_FD_130102 | JGI IMG/M metagenome (GOLD analysis project Ga0181347, IMG submission 130102) | Freshwater viral communities from Lake Michigan, USA - Su13.VD.MM110.S.N | ecosystem: Environmental > Aquatic > Freshwater > Lake | place: USA: Michigan | collected 2013-07-16
AGATGATACACCTTATTTCTACATTAATTCAGTTCAATATTTTATGGATCTGGTTAATGATGCTTTTGCTGATGCTTGGGCGGCATTAAAATTAGCACAAGGAGGATCAGCTGGTTTTCCAGATAGAGCACCTTTTTTACAATATAACTATGATGGAAATTTTACATTATTAGCAACACCAAGTTATATAACAACAGCAAGTCCAAGATTAACATTATATTTCAACTCAGCATTATATACTTTATTTAATGGTTTATCAGCAATACAAAATGGATGGGTAAATTCAACAGCAACCCCTATAAGAGCTAAAAATTATCAAATACTTATAGATGACGGACAAACAACTACAATAAATGGTGTAGTGTGGAATTATTGTTTAACTGAATACCCAACCTTACCATTTTGGTCGCCAGTTTCAAGCATTGTTTTCACAAGCCAAGGAATACCAGTAGAACCAACCAATAGCAATCCAACTAACGCTGTAGGAAATGCTACTAATTTAGGAGCAGTTAATAATAATATTAATTTAGCAAGTGTTATTACAGATTTTGATATAAATCTCAACACAGGCACAGAACCAAGACAAATAGTATATTACGCAACAGCAGGTGAATATAGGTTTTTTGATTTGAATAGTAATACACCATTAGCAGACATTAATATTAACGCAGGATGGAAAGACAAAATTACTGGTTCAATTCATAATATGTACTTATTTACAGGAGGGGGTGCAACATTAAAGCTTTTATTTAGGAAAAAGTCATTTTATTCAAATAATGGTTGAATATTAGTTTTAGGAAAAATATATATAGAAATAATTAAAATCTCATTTTCAAATTTTTTATCTTTTAAAATATTAATTAATCCAAAAATTATATGTTATATATATTTAATATAATTTATAATTAAAAATATTTTATCTCTTATATAATATATAATAAAATGTCCCAAGCAGTAAATACTTATCAAGTTCTCGATGATCGTTTAGCGATCCACGACGGCATCCAATACGGAGTAGAGGTAGGCGGTCAGTCTATTAATCAACAGCGCTTTAGCTCTCAAACAAAAACAGCTTCATCTGTCAGTGTGAATTGTCTAATTCCTTCTTTACAGACTATTATAGATAGACACGTTCTTTTGCGAACTACTTTTAACATTCAAATTAGTGGTGTTGTAGCGGCAAATGGTGCTTTTCTTTTGAATTACCCTACTAATGTAGCCCTATCACCCTTTATGTTTAGTCAAATGGTGAATAACTTGTCTTGTCAAGTGAATAACACAACTCTCAACAGCAACTACCAAGATACATTAACTACTATGTTAAGACAGATGAAACCAGAAGAATTAGCAAAGTATGGAGATTATACTTGTACTCAACTGGATTATTACCAATCCCCTGCTACTGCTGGTTCTCTATCAGCATTTAGATCTATTTTAACTGCCCCTGATTATGATGTTAAACCTCGTGGTTCTTGGGTTATTAACTCTATTGTTGGAAATACTGCTACAAATGCTATTAATCAAGCAAAATCCGTCACCCTTAATATTACTACTACGGAACCAATTTTCGTTTCACCATTTCTTTTTGGAGATGTTTTAGACGAACATAATAGTGGTTTATCTGGTGTTTCTTCAATAAATTTTAACTTCAATATTGGAAATGTTGGTCGGGTACTCACTTGGACGCCACTTGGTGCTGGTGATACTTTAACTGGTGTTGTTCTTGGTGGTGTAGATGCTAATAATAACCCTGTCCCTGCATTTAATAGTTTTGAAATTCTTATGACATTTATCAGCCCAAAACCTTCTCAACTTATCCCTCTAACTTGTGCTTTACCTTATTACCAATTGAATGCTTATAAAACATCTACTACTTCTGCTGATGCTTCTGCCCCCTTCAATTTTACCTCATCTATCGTCAGTCCCAATTGTATCCCTGACAAAGTATATCTACTTGTTCGTCCTGCTATTACTGATGTTGTTGGTGCTGCTTCTATAAATGATTTTAGATACCCAATTACAAACGTTAATATTACTTGGAATACTCAATCTGGTTTGTTAGCTACAGCAACACAGCAAGAATTGTACTATATGTCTAAACGTGCTGGTTTGAAGATGGATTGGATGAGTTTTAATGGTAAGGCTGGTGGTTCTGGTACTGCTGCTTTAGGTGCTACTCCTACCCTTCTTTCTGGTGGTATTGTATGTTTGGATTTTAACCAACATATACCCATTATGGAACAATATTATTCATCTGGATCACTCGGTCAATGGACGTTTCAAGCAACTATTACTTGTGATGGTATTGCTGGACGTGCTGCGGAACAAGTAGAACTGGTTGTTATCTTTTTTCAATCTGGTATATTTCAATCTACCTCTGGTTCTTCCAGTCAATATGTTGGTGTTCTTTCTAAGGATGAAGTATTACGTGTAGCCCAAGAAGAAAGTATGGTTAAAACAGAACACTATCGTGTTGTTGGTGGGGGTATTGGTTCGTGGTTGTCTTCTGCTATTAAATCATCTTCTCCTGCCATTAAATCATTTATCAAAGATAAAGCAAAGGATTTACTCCCTGCTGCCGCCGCCGCCCTCAATAAACGTTTAGGTTTAGATGGTTCTGCTATAAGTGCTGGGGCTATGAGTGCTGGTGCTGAAAGTGGTGGTCGCCGTCCTCGAGTAAAACATTAAAACATACTTTTAACAAAGTATTACAATAATGCAAAAATTTAAAAAATAAATAATTTAATTAAATATAATAATTTAATTAAATTCTACCATAAAATCTTTCTTCATAAAATCTATCTTGATATTCACTTGGATAATCTACTATAAAATCTTTATAATATCTTTTCCAATATATTTTATTAAGATCATTTAAATCTTTAATTTTCCTTTCATTTATTCTATTTACACGATTTGATACTATATTCAATAATGTTGTTAATTCATTAAATAAATATCTATCATTTTTAATTACTAAATCGTTGGTATATTCTATATATAAATTTTTATTACTAATATAATTAGAATAATTTACTTTACTTAATATACAATAATATAAAGTTTGTATATCAAAATCATAATTATTTATAAGTGATATTGGTAGATAAGTTATAACACCTCCAACACGTCTAACACTTTCATCAATAATTTCCATTTTTAATAATTTTAAGTTTTATAAATATTTATTTCTTATAATCTATTTTTAATTATAAGAAATATATTATTTTTAAATTAATTTATTTTACAAATATAATTTTTTAATTTAAAAAGAAAAAAAAAAGTGAAAACAAGATTTTTATATATTTTTTAAGATTATTTAATAAATCTCATATTCACATTAATAATATATTGGGTCGAACTTTACCCCTACCTCTAACATAAGGTGCTCTAATTGTTCTAATACTTTTACTATTAGGTGCTGGAAAGGATGTAGCATAACCACTTGGTGTTGGTGCTTGAAAATCTGGTGGTGCATAAAGACCCTTACCTGACATTTTCAAATACTTTTGTAATTCTTTATTTTGATCTACACTTTCTTTCATTCTTTGGCTTTTACTTCCTTTTTGCAATACATTAACTAAATTCTTATGTTCTTTAATTACTGATTTTAAAGGCATTTTCACACTTTTTCCTTTTCCTTTCTTTGGTGTTTTAGGTGCTACTGGTGGTGGTGTTGCTGGTGCTTGTGCTAATGTTGGATCTGCTTGGGGAACTGGTTGTAAAAAAGGCATTAAAGTAGGTTGTGATGATGTAGATGCTGATGTTTTTCTTCCAATTTTACCAGTAGCAATTGGTAATCCTTGTTGTGCTGCTAAATTAGCTGCTCTTTGGGCGTTTTTCAAATCCATTTTTTGTTGCCTAATTGCTTCAGCATCTATTTTCCTTTGTTCTCTTGCTAATCTTGCTGCTTCTTTACTTTGTTTCTCTGCTACTCTTTGTTGTTTTTTTCCTCTTAATGATGTAATATTTGCTTCTGTAAAAAATACGTGTGGTATTCTCGTTAATACACCATTACGAATATTTTCAACAAGTCTATCAACAGCATCTCTATCACTAAATAAATCATTTGTCGCCCAATCTTGAATTACATTTAATTTTGCTAATGTTTCTGTATCTTGAAGATTACTATTTAAATAATTTGCAAAACTTCTTGATATATTTTGATTAAAATAGATTACTAAAAAGTTGTACCTATTTATTAAATCACTAACATTAGTTCTTGGTGTATCTTCATAAAATTCACGCAAAGCATCATCTAAAGCATTTTTGAACCCATTTATATACCTATCTAATTGTGCTTTATCAGCTGGTGTAAGTACATCTGGTATTTCCCTTTGGTTGTCTTGCTGATAGGTTTGAATTAGTTTTCTTGCTAATTCTTGTGCTTCCTTATTGTATTTATTGTCTTGATCCAATATTTCATCATTACGAAATTTATTAATATTTACAAGTGAATACATTTTCTATATATAATAGTATATAATATAATTTTATTAATTAATAATTTTTAATTATATTATTTATTTTCTTGAATATGAGATTTATGATTATTATTATAAGATTATATAAAAATCTAATTTTCACTTCCTAAATGTATTAATGGTGTTTTAATATTTTTCTTTGCGTGTTTATTGACTAAATCGTGATGTATAATTGCTGATTGATATACACGTCCAAACCCTTCGATACGTATAGGTTTTCCTTTGGTATTTTTAATTTTCAATAATTCAGGATAGTGCATTTCCATAAATTTATAAGCTTCTCCATTTATAATTTTATCATATTCTTTAACAATTTTAGGCAAATCTTTCATATTTTTAAATCCCATATTTTTAAAAACATATTCACTCATTTTCCTACTTTCTGGATCTGTAAAACTTTCATTGAATAATTCTATTGCTTTTAAAATACTATTTTTTTTGTATAATTTTCCAACAGCGGAATTAAATAATTTACTAATTTCAACTAACTTGGTTCTTGGTATTACTTCTTCTAATTTCATAATTGCAAAAAGACGTTTTAATGCTTTATAATACTTTTTATCTTGTATTAATTCAATCATATCATTCGATAAAGATAATTTTAATTTATCATAATCTAATGGATCTTTATTAAAAACATATATTACTGATAATTCAATAAATACTCCTTTCATCAATAATACAAAATCTAATTTCACATAATCAACATCTGGATTGAAATATTTAAGAAATTCATAATTTTTCTCTTCTAACTCTTCTAATGTTTTCCATTTAAATTTTCTTCCATCTTTGTCTTGGACTTTTCCTTCAATAAAGAACATATCACTTCGCTGTCCTGTTTCATCCAATATTTCTAAACATTTGTTATAAGCATCATCTGGCTCAACATCGTGTCTAATTTTACAGAATAAATCAATATCACTTGGATATAATTGACTGCCATTACCACCTGTTCCTAAAAGTTGTAAAACATTATCATCCCATTTCAAAAGTTGTAAATAAGGTTGAATAATCGTAGTAGGAAATTTTTTTTCTATAACGTCCATTTTATTATATATATAATAGATATTATTATTATATTTTCATATTTAAATTTAAATTAAAATACTTTTTTAAGAAAAAAAAATAAAAGTATTTAGGAAATTATTATTTATTTATAATTGGTTGTGTTTCTTCAAGAGATGAAGAAGATGTAGATTTTTTTATATTTTTCCAACACTCACTCTCTATACAATCACCACAAATTTTAACTCTATAAATATGTAAGGAAGCAATAGCAGATATAGTTGCAACAATTAAAGCAGATATACTAATATAATCTATCATTTAATATATTAGTAGAATATAATTATAATATATTTAATAAAAGTATAATATTATAAATTATTTTTATTATTAAATAAATATATTATATACTATTATATATATAAAAATGTTTGACACTCCATACAACAAATTAATTCAGCAACAAGTTTTAGGTGTAAATGCTAAATTTGCCAATCGTCTTCACAATATTCAAGAAGGTGATGCTTATGATAATTTCGCTATGAAGCACGGCGGTGCTTATTCCGCTGGTTCTTATACATCTGGTCGTCGTCCTGTTCTTCGTAATGAAGAATACAGAACAAGTGGTTTAATGACATTACCTACAAATACCAGATCGGCAATACCAACTGGTGCTGTATCTACTCGTAATTCGAATTTATACTTACCAATAAAAACATCTGGTGCTTTTCAAACCCCAGAAAATGTTAGTCAGTTTTATCACAATGGTGGTATTCAAGGTTCTGGTGCTAAGAAGTACAATAAAAGAGAACATTTAGAAGAAGATAGTGGTAGTGAATGCGAAAGTGATGAAGAAGGTGGTGCTTATTCCGCTGGTGCTATGTCAGCTGGTGCTATGTCTGGTTTAAGCGAAAAAGATGCCAAAGAAAAAGTAGTTAATCTTTTAGTTCAACATTCAGGTCAAGGAAAACCCAATATGAAAAAGATTGTAAAATCTATGGTAAAGCATCTTAAAGCAAGAAAACACAAGCAACTCAAAGGAAAAGGTTTTTTCTCTAAATTATGGTCTGGTGTAAAAGATGTAGGAAGTAAAATAGTTTCAGGTGTAAAAGATATTGCAGGTATTGCAAAACAGGGTAAAGAAACATACGATCAAGCAAAAAGCATTTATAATACTTTTGTTCCAGCAACAGGTAAAGGTAAAATGAGTTTAAGTGATGCTGAAAGTATTGGAAAAGTATATGCTGATAATTATAGTTCATTAATGAATATGGCAGGTTCAGGTATTGCTATTCCAGCTCCTTTAGGATATAAAGGGGGTGTCAGTGGAAGTTATGAATTTCCAGTTCCTATTGGTGCGAATGCCTCTTATGGTGGTAAATCACGTCGTTCTAAGAAAAAAGAACCAGAAATGGAAGGTGATGGTTTTTTCAGTAATTTAGTCAATGAAAATAAAGCAGTTGTAAAACGTAATTTTGGTGGTAAAAAACGTAAAATAGGTGGTGCTACCTCAGGTGGTGCTATGAGTAAAGCAAAACATCGTGGGATGCTTATAAGCAAATTAATGAAAGAAAAAAAGATGACATTAGGTGAAGCATCCAAACACTTAAAAAGTATGTCTCATAAAGAAGGTGCAGGATTTTTTGGTGATTTATGGCACGGCATAAAATCAGTTGCTGAAACAGCAGCCCCTTTTGTTCCCTTATTATTGTAATTAAATATATTCAAATGTATTATTTTCTTTAAATACCTCGAAAATCTTCAAAACTCGTATTCAAATTGAAGAAAAACTTATTTCTTTGAATTGAAGACGAGATTTATGATTTTTTTTTAACATTTTTAATTAAATCTCATATTCAGTTATTTAAATATATTCATTTAGGAAAAAATTAAAATATATACTAATAATAGAACAATTAAAATAATAAATTTATTTAAATAAAAAAGTCTTAAAATATATTTTTTTTAATATTAATAAATATATTTAATAAAAAATTGATTTAAAGATAAATTATTATCTAAGTATAGTATATATAGCAAAAATGGAAACTATCAATATTGATGATAATATTATAATTGTTGTTGAAACACCAACACCAGTATCTCCTCCAAGTATTAAGAAGGTTATTAAAAAATGGATTAACAAGGATGGATCTATTGTAGAAAAAGAATACGACCAAAAGAAGTATTCAGCAAAACATTATGAAAAGAATAAAAATAAATATTTAGAGAAAACCACTTGTAATTGTGGTGTAGAATATTCAATCTCTAATAAAACTAATCACTTTGCAACAAGATTACATAAATTATATCAAAAAATGTCATCAGTAGCTGTTGCATTATAAATAATTTGAATTGTTTTAATATAAAAAAATTCAAATACTTTTTGGGGTTTTATACCACTTGTATTTTTACATTTAATTTTTTTTCAACATCTCTAATCGATGATGTTAAACTTGTTTTATTCCACAGCAGACTTTTAGCCCAGTACCCTGAACTATATAAATCATTCCAATCTTCATTTTTTCTATGACGCTGTAAATACCTTTGTTTTCTTTCTTCATCATTATGAGTTGTAAAATCTTCATATGGTACTCCATTTGGTCTTATTCCACCAAAGTCTATTTTTTTACCATTTATTACAACTCTTAATTTTTTATTTTTCAAAGGACTTTTTGAAATATATATTTCCATATTATAATATACACATATTTTATTTATTAAGTATTCTTTTTATAGAATTTTCCAATTCTTGGATCTAATTCTTTTAAAATATCAGTTTTTGTTAATTTTGAAAGTTCTTTTATAGTTTCAACTACTTTCATTTTTTCAGCATTTTTTGCATTTTTCCATTTATTAAAATCGTTTTTATATCTATCAAGCATTTTCACTTTATCTTCAATCACTTTAATATGCTCTTTTCCATAATGTTTTTTTAAATTATCTTCTGGATTTTTTGTTTTACCTTGTAATTCTTTTATTTCATTTTTTACTCTTACTTCGCTTTTTTTTAAACTTTCAAGACTATCTTCATACATTTGTAGATAATCTTTATATGATAGGGTTTTAGTGCCTTTTTTATAATTTTTTTTATAATCTGGTGATTTTAAAAAATTTATTTGACTTGTAATACTTTTAATTTGTTCTTGAATATTTTCTAATTTCTCTTCTGGTGTTGGTTCTCTATCTTCTGGTTCTGGTTCTTTTGGTTTTTCACCATATTTCGATTTAATCCAACCACTAATACGATTTTTTTTAAGCATTTTACCAATTCTAAATGTATCATCTCCTTTTTGTTCTTTCTGTGCTATTAATCGTTGTATAAATCCAGCTTGTTTATTTTGATTACCACCACTTTTATATGCAGCTTTTGTTAGAAGGTTATTAATACGATCCATTTCTTTATTATATATAATATATATTATATTTTATTATTATATTTATTTTTGAATATGAGATTTTTTAATAATATCTAAATAAATAAATAAAATCTCATATTCAGTTTTTAATTAAATGTGAAGCATCTATTTTTGCTGTTTTACCACCCATTACAGCACTATATACTCTTGCTATACCCCATTGAGAAGCACTTTTAACGTGTGGTCTTACACTTGAAGGATTACTATAAAATGCACCTTGACCTTTTAAAAAAATAGTTTTTAATCCTTCTAAATCATACCCAGTTATTTTACTTATCTCTTCTATTGAGTGTGATGTATCAATAGGATATTTATATTTTTTATTAAATTTTTCTTTGTAAGTTTCAACCATTATGTATATAGTAATATGATATATATATATTAATATTTTTAAATCTCGTATTCAGCAATTTAAATATATACAAATATAGAAAAAAATAAATATTTATTTAGATAATATAATATTATAAATATATTATAAGATATATATATAATAAAGAATGTCGTTAAATTTAGATAGAGTTGGTGCTACATTAGCACTTATTAAAGATGATCCAAAAATGAAAAACAAAATAGTAAGTGTTGCAACTGATAATTTAGGCGATGATGATATGAAAACGTACCAATCCATAAAATTACAAACAGGTAAATTTCAACCTATTGGCGATTGGAATAGAGAACGAAGTGTAGGCTATATAGTAGGGGCATCTGGTAGTGGTAAATCATTTTTTATTTGTGAATGGGTAAAAGAATATAAAAAGAAATTCAAAAGAAACCCTGTTTATTTATTCAGTAGTTTGGATGAAGATGAAAGTCTTGAACCTATTAATCCACAGAGAATTATATTAGATAATGATTTTCTTAATGAAGAAATAGATTTAACTATGTATAAAGATAGTTGTGTTATTTTCGATGATTGTGATACTATCAGCAATAAAAAAATAAAAGAACGTGTTTATACCCTTATGAATATGATGTTAAATACAGGTAGGCATTTTAATATAACTATATGGTGTGTAAATCATACAGCAACAGGGACTAAGATGGAAAGTAAAATTATATTAAATGAAGCACACTATATTGTATATTTTCCAGTAAATCAAAATAGACAATTGGTGTATATGTTAGAAAACTATTGCGGGATTGATAAAAAACAAATGACATACCTTAAAAATTTAGGCAGTAGATGGGTTTGTATTTATAAACATTTCCCCCAAGTTTGTATTACTGAGAAACAGATGTTTCTGTTAAATCAGTTATCAAAGGATGACTAAATATTTTTTTAAGATATGCTTTTTTATGCTGTTCTGTTAATGCCTTGATAAAAGTATCAAAATCATCTTGTAAAGGTATTGAACTCCAACAATCAATACACATAAACTCACAGGTTTTACTATTAACGAAAGTGTATTCTGGTTTTTCTATTTCTTTTTTGCATTCACAGCAAGAACATAAAGAAGCTACAACAACCTTTTTAGTTGGATCTTTGTATTCACCTCTTACAACATACTCTTCATCATCACTATTATCCATAATCTCTAAACAATCTAAAATATGCTTATCTTGAAAATGAGACATTTTACTATATATATATTTAGTAAAGATTTTATTTTTATATTTTTTATTTAATTAAGTAAATATTTAGTAAATTAATTAAAATTTAAAATCTTTACTAAATATATATATAGTAAAATGTCTTTCACTGAAGATTTGCAAAAACGATTAAGCGATAAAGGATTATCTCAAAACAGCATTCACCTTTACATCAAAAATCTTATTCGCCTAAATAATGGCGATCCATTAAGTAGTTTGAAACAATTAAGCAAACCTGAACCTGTTTTAGAAAAACTTAATAAGTTCAAACCAACTACACGTAAATCCTATTTGACTTGTATTATTTCTTGTTTATCTGTTTATCCAGAAAATAAAGTTTATAGTAAAAGTAAAAATGTATTTTACAAGGAACTAACAGATCAAGTAAGTAAAATGAAAGAAACCCCAAGTACTGAAATGACTAAAACCCAAAATGATAATTGGATGGATTGGCAAGAAGTTAAGAAACTTTTTGATGAAAGACATAATGCAGCTATGACCTTTTACAAGAACAAAACAATTACAGAAGCCCAATATACTCAACTACTAAATCTAATGGTTATGGCATTATATGTTTTATTACCACCAAGACGTAACCAAGATTATATGATGATGAATATTAAGAAGAATGTGAAAGATACAGATAGTAAAGAATTTAATTACTTAGATCTGGATAAACAAGAATTTATTTTTAATGTTTTTAAAACATCGAAAGAATACCCAAATACAAGAGAAGGAATACCTGAAGATTTACAGCATATTATTTCAATGTATCTAAAACATCATCCATTACTGAAAGGTAAAAAGATAAATAAAGATACAAATTTACCCTTTCTTGTTTATAGTGATGGTTCAAGGTTAGATAAAGTAAATAGTATAACACGAATACTGAATAAAATATTTGGTAAAAATATTGGGGTAAGTATGCTAAGACACTCATATTTAACAGATAAATATGGTAAAGATAATAAAGAACGTCAAGCAGACGCTGAGGCTATGGGGCATTCAGTGCAAACACAGCAATCATATATTAAAGAAAAAAAAGATGATTGACTAATCAACCCCGTTGAGAAAGACTTTGATGATTATTATTATTTTTTATTTAGAAATACCCAAGTTTATTAATTTTTCCATTTTCTTTAAATTAAATAATTATTAATATAAAAAAATATAATTTAAAAATATACAAATATACAAATTTAAAAACAATTTAAATATATTTAAAATCTAAATCTATTATATATATATTTAAATATGGCGGCTTTTACACAAGAAACATTTTTAAAACACGATGACTATATGACACCAAAAACAGCGTGGGAGGATATAAAACAATATATACCAAGAGATAAAATAATATAGGAGGCATTTTATGGTAATGGTGATAGTGGTAAATATTTAACTGAATTAGGGTTTAATGTAATACACCAATCAATAGATTTTTATAAGGAAAATAAGGGGGAAATTATAGTAAGTAATCCACCATTTAGCGATTGCAAAAAAATAATGAAACGTTTAAAAGATTTAGATAAACCCTTTATTTTAATTATGCCATCAAGTAAAATCAATACATCTTATTTTCGTGATAATTTTATGGATAAGAAAATACAACTAATAATACCCAAAAAGAGAATACAATTTATAAAATTAGTAGATGGTAAAGTACCAGAAAAATATAAAAGTGATTGTAATTTCGATTGCTTTTATTATTGTTATAAAATAAATTTAGAAAATGATATAACTTGGTTAAAATAAATATATAGAAATATTTAGGAAATTTGAATATATTAAAATTTGAATATTAGTTTTTAGTTTTTTCTTTTAACATTTTTTAAAAATCTCATATTCAAAATATTTAGGAAAAACATTTTCTAATTTATCTAATTTAAAAATATACAAAATATATTAAAATAAAAAATTGAATTTAATATATTAAAATAATTATAATAATTAAATATATTTAAATAATAAAACAATTTAAAGAAATATTATTATCTAAGTATATAATATAATATGGAAAATACAAATCTCAAAATGTTTAAACAATTCAAAGATTTTATAACTTTTGATTTACATATGAATGCTTATACCAACCAAGACGGAGAAATAAAAAAATGTGTTTCGTCATTACCAAGTGGATGGCAAGAACTAAAAAAATCTAAACAATCGCCTATGGTATATAAAAAAGATGAAGGAAATATTAAGCCTAATGGCATAGGAATATGTATAGATAATAGCAATTTATCAACTATAGATGTTGATGAACCAGAAGAATGTGATATTTTAGAACAACTAAAAGTAGATTGCAAATTCTGGGTTCAAACAAAAAATGGTTTTCACTTTTATTTCAAGAAAGAGAATGTATTGCCAAGAAAGAAATTATGTGGCATAGCAGATATCAATACTGGTTTATTATATTATTGTCCTACATATACACATAATGAAACTGGTGAAGAGTACCATTATTCATTAGAAAAAAGTGAAGGATTAGTAGATATGCCAGAATATGCAATAGATTGGTGTAAGATGTTGATTAAAATGAAAGAATTAAGTGAAAAGAAAAATGGATCTAAAAATCCTACAAAAAAATCAACAATAGAAAAAATAATAATAAAACCAGATTTAGAAATAGAAAAGTTCGATATGAAGACGATGGATGATATATTTAATATTTTATGTAATCAAATTATCAAGCATCCAAGAAAAGATAAACAAGTATCTTGTTTAGAAACATATGAAGGATGGCGTGATATTGCTTATATAGCAAGACACATAAACAATAGTGAAAAATCATTCAAGTTATTTCATAAATATTGTTGTGCTACACTAAAACAAAAAATACATAATGAAAATGATAATAGAAGGGCATTTTTTGGTAAAGGTGAATATAATGAGAATTTTGATGAAAATGGTGTTCTTATCAAGTGTAGTAAAATAAACCCTACAAAGTTCAAGACCACTTTACAATATTTATATAAAAGTAAATGGGATGATGCTTTAATCCATATGAATTTCAAATATATTTATCCAGATGATAATACAAATGATGAAATGTTTAATAATTGGGTTAAAAATTATAAATGTTTGGGTATTAGATCCGCCTATGGTACTGGAAAGACATATGGCTTTAAAAAATTAATAGAAAAGTTCAACTTTAAAAGAGTTTTATTTATAACTTATCGCCAATCATTAGCACATAATTTCAGTATCGATTTAAGTGAAAAGTTTGGATTTGTTAATTATTTAGATGAAGGTGTAGATGTAAGAATGGCAGATAGACTTATCATTCAGTTAGATAGTATTAAAAAATTAAATGGTTCATATAATTATTTCACACAAGAAGACAATATGCCAAAATATGATTTAATTATTATGGATGAAATAGAAGGTTTATTAAACCATATGTCATTTGATAAATTAGATCAAAATGTGATTTGCGATTACTTAGAAAGATTAATCCAAAAAGCACCCAAAGTTTTAGCATTAGATGGTGATATGAGTGATAGGTCATTTGATTTTATTAGTAATGTGTGTCCTACTTATAAGTTTTATGCAAATGATTTTAAACCAAATAAAAAGAATTTCTTATTTACTCATACAAAAAGTTATTTTGAAAAATGTGTAGATGATGATTTAAAAGCAAAAAATAAAATTGTTATTGTTAGTATGACTAAAAATGATACTATGAAATATTATGAAATGTATAAAGATAAACATATAATTTGTATTCATAATAGTATCATAAGAAATAAAGAAATATTAAAAAGGGCAAATGAAGAATGGGCTAAATGTGATTTGCTTATCTATTCACCAAGTGTAGAGGCAGGTGTAGATTTTAATATTGTGAATTATTTTGATAAATGTTATGCAATATTAGATAATCATAGCACATCTTATAGGGCATTTTGTCAAATGTTAAATCGTGTTCGATATTATAAAAGCGATGAAGTATTATGTTTAATGCCCTTTAATATGCCTTATAAAATAGATGAAATATTATATAGATTTGATGAAATGCGGCTTACTAAATATCAAGGGTTAGAACAATCAACCCTTATAGATATTCTAATCCATAATGATACAGAAAAAATAAATAGTACTAATTATTTTATGTGTAGTTTAATAAATACACTTACACAAAAAGGTCATACACATAAATATTTGAATGACTTACCAAAAGAAATAGAAAAAACTGGAAACAAAAAAGTAAATATAAAAGAAGAAACAATAAAACAAATCGCAAAATCAAGTATAATATCAACCCAAGAGTATGACTATTTATGCGATCAACAAAGACAAAATAAGGAAATAACAATAGAACAATATTATCAAGTACAAAAGATATTCTTATCGAGAGTATGGAAAATAGAACCAGAAATAATGAATATAGCTTGGATAGAAGCCCATTATAATTTATCCAATATGCCTAAAAAGTTTATAAAAGTAAATATAAAAAAAGAAGATAGATATGAAGTAGATGATAGTAAAATATTAGATAATTTTGAATGGAAAAAATGTGATAAATTGCAAGAAATATTTAAAAAGATTGGTTATGAAGTAGGTGATATGAAAATAACACAAAAGACAAAACCAGATTTTGAAACATCAACACAATTATTAACAGATTTTGTTAAAGATAAAAATTTCAAAACACTATTTAATAATGATAGAACATTAAAAGATATTAATTTATTAAAAGTGGTTAATGAAACCTTATTAGAGTATGGTTTTGAATTAACAAAAAAGAAAATTCTGGGTAAAAGAGATGAAGAAGGAAAACAACCAGTATCATACGAACACGAATTAAAGCATAGACACCAAATAGTAGATTACATAGAAAGACGGAAAAATGAAACAGAAACAAGAGATAAAAGAGATAAAAAACTACAAGAAGAATATAAAATAAACATAGAAGCATTAGATGCTTAAAAATAATTTGTATAGATTTACGCAAAATTATGATTATATAGTTTTGCGTGAATTAAGTGAATATGAGATTTATGAATATATCTTAAATAAATAATGAAAATCTCGTCTTCGAAATATTTAAATATTAATAATATTTGAATATATATTAATACTGAATATGAGATTTATGAATATATCTTAAATAAATAATGAAAATCTCGTCTTCAATTCAAAGAAATGAGCTTTTCTTCAATTTGAATATGAGTTTTGTGATTTTAGAGGCATTTTAAGAAAATAATGCATTTTAATATATTTGAATATCAACACTTGTCTATATTTTCACTAACTATTTGATCGTAATCTATATTGTCTTTATTTTTAATATTTTTCATCATTTGATAATAATCATTCAAGGATTTATTATATTTCAAAAGCATATATAAACGAAAACAGCAATGTCTTCCACAAGTGGATACATCTAAGTTTTTTTTATTTTGATAATCAATGTAATTATAAACAACAGGCATATTTGTTTTGGATAATAAAATGTCTAAATAAGGTTTTTGTTGTCCTAAAACTCTATTCATTTTTTTAGACCATTCTAATGGTGTCGAAGGTTTTGAGCCATAAGAACAGAAAAATTCTATAGTACCTTTATTATTTAAACACATAGTCCAATGTCCGCTGTTTGGTTGTTGCAAGTATAAGAGGAAAAAATGGTCTTTATCCTTAGGTAATAATTCTTCAATATTACTAACATTTTTTAATTCTGGATATGTAATAATTCATGATTTAGGAAAATATGCGTGTATGTCATCATCCCCCATACTATCGTATTCGATAGTTTTCAATTTTTTAGGGGAGAAATTAGTAGTTTTTATAATTTTATTTATTTCATTTGGTATAGACATTTTATTGTATATATATATATTATATAATTATAATATTATTTTGATTGTAAATTTGATTATTTATATAATAAAAATATATATCATATTATATATATACAATAATGTCGCAAAGATTTTTATTAAATAACATTCAAAATGAATTAACTATCCAGCAAGAGCAACTGGATAGTTTAGTAAATCAACAGGGAAATTTTACACAACCTTATCCAAGTGATATAGTTTTATTAAATAAAGATTTACAAGGTATAAATACTATTCAAGGTTTTAGTGGTGCAAATGTTTCATTTTCTAATGACATTAATTTAACAGAACATAGCATTAATAATGTATTACAAATAAATACACAAAGTATTCAGGATCTTGGAAGTATTAAAAACACGTTAAATGAAACATTAAATATAGAATATGATGGAGCAACAATACAACGAATTACTATGGATGATACTGGAATACGAATGACAGCGGATGTATTAAATGGAAATTCAGTTTTATTATACAATAATGTTGGAAATTTATTATTTCAAAATGGAGGTCAAAATATAACAAACTCATTAGGAACAACTACATCAAAAAATATAATTCTAACACAAGCTGGTGGTGGTAGTATTACATTTGCTGATGGTACTATACAAACCACAGCAGGTGGTGGGGGCGGAGGCGGTAGTATGAATAATCCAAGCACGGCAGTATTAGATATGGCAGGTTTTGATATTGAAAATGTGAATAACATATTTTCACAAAATAGTTCATATTTTAATATAGCAAATTTGAATGAAAATGGAGCAAGTGTAAATGCTGTATTGTTAGATAATGATGGTGTTAGTATAACCACTAATGGAACAAACATAAATCCAAATTCATTAATATATGATGTTGCTGGAAATTTGAGTTTGAATGGTGGTAGTCAGCAGATCAATAATATACAGCAATTAAATACACAAGTTGGTTTATATACATCTATAAATGGTTTTACTGAATTAAATATGGAAAATGATGGTGGAAATGCTGGTGGTTATATTAATAATGTATCACAAATTTCAACACTTGATAATAATGTTATTTATCCAATAATGTCATTTGTTAATGCTGGAAATATAGATTTTAATGGAAATAATTTGGGAAATACAAATAGTCTTACTACTAATCATTTAAGTATAACAGAAAATTTAGTATTTGTTGATGATTTTCCAAATCAACAGACAAAACCATATTTAAATCAAGATATACAAACATTAACATCAACAGACAATACAATAACCATAACACAAAATGGAACTGATATACATAGTTTTAATTTAGCTGGTAATAATTTCAACACACCAAGCAATCAAAATTTAGATATGGATGGTAATGAAATTTTAAAAGTTTTTGCATTAGGAGGTGATAATATAAATGATTTGACAATAGAAAATAATAAAGATATTAATGTATATTCAAGACAGCAAAAAATAGATTTGCGTAGTAATCAAAATGGATATGAAAATTCGACAGGATATACAACAGAATTATTATTAAATAATACAAGTTGTAATTTGAATGTATATGATAATGTAGCATCACCACAAACCATAGCATATACAGCATCATTAGATACAACAGGAAAATTTAATGTACCAACTTTAGAATTAAAACAGGGCGGAGGGGGTAGTATTAAATTTGCTGATGGTAGTATTCAAAATACAGCTTCTGGATCTGGTGGGGGAAATTTCAGTACCCCGAGCAATCAAAATTTAGATATGAATACAAATGATATTTTGAATATTGGTAATATGCTGACAAGTAATGTGCAATATTCTTATATTGCTACACCTAATACTAATAATAATTTGGAAATACATACAGGGCTACTTAATAAATTTAGTGATGGTTATTGTGGTGTATTTTTAGATGGGGCATATAGAGAAATAGTTTTAAATGTAGATACAGGCACAAATGGAAATGGAAATGCTAATAACATAACTTATGATAATTTTGGTAATTTGACTTTTTCAACAACAAGAGGTGTAGCAAGTCAAAATATAACAAATTCATCAGGGACAACTACATCTAAGAATTTTCAATTAACACAAGGTTCTGGTGGAAATATTAGATTTCAGGATGGAACAACACAAAACACAGCCTCTACTATGTTTAATCCAAGTATTGCAGATTTAGATATGGATAGTAATGATATATTACAAGTGAATAATATAAATACTATAAATATTAATGGGTCAGCATACCCCCCACCACCAGTATTTGTTGGAAATGCTACTGAAAATTTGAATATGAATGGATTTGCTATACAAAATTTCGGTCAATTAGTAGGTGTAAGTGCCGCTATATCATTACCAAATCAAGAGTTAATAGTTGCTGGTATAGATAATAACGATCAAGTTCAATCTTTTGTAGGTATTAGTAATGGGATAGGTGTAGAATTTGTTAGTAAGTTTCAAACATTAAATCAACATATGAATTATGATAATAATGGTGATTTAGCATTTACAAATGGTAGTCAAAATATATATAACACATTAGGGACAACAACATCAAAAAGTATAATCCTAACACAAGGTGGTGGTGGTAGTATAACATTTCAAGATGGTAGTATTCAAAATACGGCTGGAGGTAGTGGTGGGGGAAATTTCAGTACCCCGAGCAATCAAGATTTAGATATGAATACAAATGATATTTTACAAGTAGGGAATATAAACTTATCGACAATAAACCAAACCGCATACCCCCCACCATCTACTTGGGTTTCTACGGCTACAAGTGTTTTGAATATGGATGATAATGATATTTTGAATATTGGTAATATGCTGACAAGTAATGTGCCATATTCTTATATTGCTACACCTTCCACAAATAATAATTTGGAAATATATACAAATATATTTAATAAAGATAGTGATGGATATTGTGGTGTATTTTTAGATGGATCAGATAGAGAATTAGTTTTTAATGTAGATACTGGAACAAATGGAAATGCTAATAAAATGACTTATGATAATGATGGTAATTTGACTTTTTCAACACCAAGAGGTGTAGCAGGTCAAAATATAACAAACACATTAGGAAAAACAACAAGTCAAAGTTTAGAATTAACACAAGGTGGAAATGGAAGTATAAAATTTCAAGATGGCAGTGAAATGACAACAGCAGGTGGAAATATGTTTAATCCAAGTATTGCAAATTTAGATATGGATAGTAAAGAAATACAAAATATTAAAAAATTAAATGGTGATAATACTGAAACATTAGTAATTCAAAATGTTGATTATGATATTAATCTTAATGTATATGAGAATACAGCATTAAAACGTCAATTACAATTATCTCAATTAAGTGGATTTTTAGTTGGTTTTGATAATAATAAATCAATTAATTATGATCTAAATGGAAGTTTAACTTTTGAAGGTAATGGTGATGAAAATATAACTAATGAAAATGGAATAACAAAATCTCAAAGTTTTGTAATAACAAGAGATGGTGGTGGTAGTATTAAATTTGCTGATGGAACTATACAGACAACAGCAGGTGGTGGATCTGGTGGGGGAAATTTCAGTACCCCGAGCAATCAAGATTTAGATATGAATACAAATGATATTTTACAAGTAGGAAATATAAATTTATCGACAATAAACCAAACCGCATATCCACCACCATCTTCTTGGGTTTCTACGGCTACAAGTGATTTGAATATGTCATCATTTGATATTACAAATGTTGTAAATGTGAATGGTGTATCATACCCACCACCATCATCTTTTGTAGGCACAGCAACTGGAGATTTGAATATGTCATCATTTGATATTACAAATGTTAGTAATATAAACACTACAAATATAAATGATATTCAAGCAAGACCAAGTAATACATATTGGGTAAATGAAGGAGTAAATTATTTAGAAGATGTATTGCCAAATATGAGTGTTGGAGATGTATGTTATATTTCATCTGGTTCTTTTTCAAAACCATCAACAAATTTAGTCATCAATAAAACAAATGTGGGTATTATAGCACCAAACGTTCATCCAGCAATTACTGAATTTATATATAATCTTATTACAATTCAAGGCACACAAACACGTATTGCAAACTTACAATTTGATGCGAATGTTGTTTCAACAGCATCATTATCAAGATTTGATGATTGTGATTTTATGAAAAATGCTACATTTACACCATCAGGATATTTAACAATAAATAATTGTGAATTTGTAGGGACAGGTTTTACATTGACAATACCATTTTTTACATCAGCATCAGCAGTTTTATTTACTAATTGTAATTTCTCAGGTATTACTTTTGTATTAAATAATCCTTCACCATTACAAGTATATTTTAACAATTGTATAGGATTTGGTGCATCTTTTCCTACAAATGCTACTTTTGTAGGTATTAATTCAAAAGCTGATTTATCTACTACTACAACTACAAATAGTCTTACATTAACTCAAAATGCAGGTGGAACTATCAAATTCGCTGACGGAAGTATTCAATCTACCGCAGCTGGTTCAGGTGGTGGAGGAAATATGTTTAATCCTTCAATCGCAAATTTGTCAATGTCAAATTTCAATATTACAAATGTAGAAGATATAGATTTAACTACTATAAATGGAGCGGCTTACCCACCCCCATCATCATTTGTAGGCACAGCAACTGGAAATTTGAATATGTCATCATTTGATATTACAAATGTTGTAAATGTGAATGGAGTATTATACCCACCCCCATCATCATTTGTAGGCACAGCAACTGGAAATTTGAATATGGAAAATAATAATGTGAATAATGTAAATACATTAGGTATTAAAACAGGTGGTGATATAGTATTTTCAGGTGATAATTCGACACAAACAACAGCATATAAAAATTTAGATATACAAACACTAACATCGACAAATAATAGTATAACAATAACACAAAATGGAACTAACGTTCATAGTTATAATATAGAAGCAGTAGGATCTGGAGATGGTAATTTCAGTACCCCGTCATCAGTTAATCTGGATATGGATAATAATAGTATTTTACAAGTAGGAAATATAAACTTATCCACAATCAATTTAGCACCATATCCACCACCATCTTCTTGGGTTTCTACAGCAACAAGTGATTTGAATATGGCAGGATATAAAATAAACAACGTAGAAAATGTAGAAGAATGTGGTGGATTAACTGGCAAACCAAATATAGACATAAATGTAAATGCTATTGATATAAATAGTGCAATACAATCAGTTTTAAGTGTTTCTAATGATAGTGGTGTTTCTATGACTACTAAATTTCAAACAACAAACCAACAGATGTTTTATAATAATACTGGTGATATTACATTTCAAAATGGAGGTCAAAATATAACAAATTCATTAGGAAAAACTACATCTAAGAATTTTGAATTAACACAATCAGGCGGTGGATCTATTAAATTTGCAGATGGAACAGAAATGACAACAGCTTCTGGATCTGGTGGGGGAAATTTCAGTACCCCGAGCAATCAAAATTTAGATATGAATACAAATGACATTTTACAAGTAGGAAATATAAACTTATCGACAATCAATTCATCAGCATACCCCCCACCATCTTCTTGGGTTTCTACAGCAACTGGAAATTTGAATATGGATAATTATACTATTACAGGAGTTAATAATATCACAACAGCAAATTTTGCGTATAATTATATTACTACACCTTCTTCTTCTAATAATTTGGAAATACATACTAATTTTAATAATAAAACATCTGGTTATTGTGGTATATTTTTAGATGGTGGAGCAGAAAGTTTAATTTTTAATGTAGATACAGGAACATCTACAAGTGGAGATGCTAATAATATGACTTATAGTGCTGATGGTAATTTAACTTTTGCAACAACAAGAGGGGAAGGAGGACAAAATATAAGTAATTTATTAGGAAAAACTACAAGTAAAAGTTTTGAATTAACACAAGGTGGTGGTGGATCTATTACATTTCAAGATGGTACAACACAATCTACGGCTGGTGGTGGTGGAGGAGGTGGAAATATGTTTAATCCAAGTATAGCAAATTTAGATATGGGAGATTTTAGAATAAACAACGTAGAATATATAGCTGAATGTAGTGGATTATCTGGAAAACCCAATGTAGAAATAAATATAAACGCCCCAGATATAAATGGTGCTACACAATCATTTTTAAATGTATCTGTTGATAGTGGTGTTTCTATGACTACTAAATTTCAAACATTAGATCAACGGATGTTTTATGATAATAATGGTGATATTACATTTCAAAATGGAAGTCAAAATATTAAAAACTTAATAGGTAAAACTACGTCTGAAAATTTTGAATTAACACAGGGTTCAGGTGGAAATATAAGATTTCAGGATGGAACAAGTCAATCTACCGCAGCTACTATGTTTAATCCAAGTATAGCAAATTTGAATATGGCAAATTTTTCAATAAATAATGTAGGAGGATTAAATTGTAGTGCTGATGCAATTATAAATTTACAAGGTGGTGTTTTAACAAATTATGCTGAAGGAAAAGATTTAAATATAATTAATGAACCAGCTGGTTTAGGAACTATAGCAAGTCAAATTATAATTGATAATCTTAGTGATATAGGAAATATAAATATTTGGCAAAGTGGTTATGATATTTGGACTAATGATACAACAACTAATAATAATATTCAAATATCAAGTCTTGATAAAGTTATGATTAGAAATAGTAGAGGATATGGTATTCATTTGATGGATGCTGTTAATACAATAATTCAAGAAAATATATATAAAAGTGATTTATTATTACAAAATGGAACAATAGTTTCAACAGCAATAAAAAATTTTGGTGGAGTTTTAGATACTACTATTTTAAATTTATCAAATGATGGAACATTAAATTTGACTACAACAAAATCATCAGGTACAGAATTAAATATAAATGGTGGTGTTTTTCAATTAAATGGAGGATATATAAAAAATCAAACGGATGCCAAAGATTTATTGATACAAAATAATACAATTAGTACTATTCAAAGGAGTGATTTAGTTATTGAAAATTTAAATAATATAGGTAATATAAATATTTGGCAAAATGATAATAATATTTGGAGTAATGATACAACAACTAATAAAAATATTCAAATATCAAGTATTGATAAAGTAGTAGTTCAAAATACAAAAGGACAAGGTATTCATCTATTAGATGCTGTGGATACAACAGGACAAATAAATACATATAAAAGCGATTTATTATTACAAAATGGAACAATAGTTTTAACATCAATTAAAGCACAACCATCAACAAGTATAAGAACAGCAACTTTAACATTAGATAGTGAAACATTAGAATTAACAACAAATACAAATTTTCCTGTAATTAAAAATTTATTAGGAATAATATATAGTAGAGATTTTATATTAACACAAGGTGAAAATGGTGGTATAACTTTTGCTGATGGTACTATTCAAACAACAGCCCCTACTAATACATATGGATGGAATATATTTGAAAAAACAGCATTTGATGATGGATCAAGTTTAGCTGATTGGTTAATTTTTGGTGGTTCAGTAAGACAAAATCTTTATAGAAATATAACTTATTTACCAATTTATTATCCATTAGAAAGTCAATATTTACCTGCTGGAAGATATAAAATTGAAGTAAATTTAAAATATCAAATAATGACAAATCAAGCATCTACAACATTTGTAGAATTAGTTTATCAATATACAGACAATGTTGGTATTGTAATGAATGTCCCTTTTACATCATATTTTTTTATACCACAAGGACTGATGGGACACTATGGAACACATACATATTTTAATTATTGGGATATAATAGACACATCACCAGCATCATATGTAAATAGAAAATTATACGCTGATATATATAATGATGCTGGTAATAGTTCAACAATAGAATTATCATTAGAAAATGGTAGTATGATTGCTGTTTCATATTTACAAGCATTTCTAAATTCTTAAAAAGTGAAGACGAGATTTTTTATATATCTTTAATAAAATATATAAAAACTGATATTCAGTAAAACATTATTTTAATATATTTACGTTTATTTATATTTAAATAAATTAAAATCTAATATATATTTATATAACCAAAATGAGTAAATTTTCAAATTGTTTAAAACAAGGACAAAAATATGAAGATGAATTATTGAAGCATATTGAATATGATACATTTAGGACAAGTCAAGATATGGGAGTATTCTATGATTGGGATATAGAAACAACCAAAGATGATATAATAACATCATATGAAGTAAAGAGCGAACATTTAGCATCGAGGACTGGTAATATATGTGTCGAATATATAAATAACAATAAAAAAAGTGGGATAGACGCAACCAAAGCTGATTATTGGGTACATTTTGTAATTCATTCAACACATTATGATATGTATGTCATACCAATAGAAAGATTAAGGGATTTAATAAAGAATAAACAATATTTAAGATCATTACAAGGAGGAGATGGTTATAGATCACATTTTTATTTGTTTCCAACTAAAAATTTACAAGAGTTTAAAAGAACTACTCATAAACCAATGTGTTTAATAAGCATTTGATGATTTACTGATGTTTTACGAGTAAATTATCATATATATATTTACAAGTAAATGTAAAAAACGAAGATTTTGACAATTTACTATACATTTACGAGTAAAAATGAATTCATTTTTACTCGTAAATACTCAGTAAAGCAATATAAAATGATTTACAAGTAAATTTTTATAATATATTTACTGGTAAATTATCAGTAAATATAAAATTCTTACATTTTTGCATATAATTTTTAATTTAGGAAAAATATATTATTTATATATAGAATATTTATATTTTAAAAATATCTATTATAATATATATAAAAGAATGGATAATCCAACTCATACATATTTAGACATTAATCTTGTAAATAATAAGATTAACGCAGATGATACAAGCCCAACACCTATTATTTTCAACACAAGAAGAGATGCAGATTACTTAGCAAACCCCCAAGACTATTATGTGTCTGTTATTCGTTGGTCGCTTGATTGTCGATTGCCTTTAATTGTACCACAATTAGTATTAGGATCATCAGTTCAAAGCGATACAAAAGGAGATTATTTTGATAGTGTTTATGTCATTACTATCCAAGCACCAAGTGGATACTATGGAGAAAGTAGAGTAAAATTTCGCACACAAACAAGTATATCACCACCACCCTTTTCTACTATAACTGATATTTCAATATTATATGATACACCTTATTTCTACATTAATTCAGTTCAATATTTTATGGATCTGGTTAATGATGCTTTTGATGAAGCGTGGGCGGCATTAAAATTAGCACAAGGAGGATCAGCTGGTTTTCCAGATAGAGCACCTTTTTTACA
>Ga0181347_1000122_pt1 | contig 25321 bp, 28 predicted proteins | sample Su13VDMM110SN_FD_130102 | JGI IMG/M metagenome (GOLD analysis project Ga0181347, IMG submission 130102) | Freshwater viral communities from Lake Michigan, USA - Su13.VD.MM110.S.N | ecosystem: Environmental > Aquatic > Freshwater > Lake | place: USA: Michigan | collected 2013-07-16
CACAAAACCTACAACACCCGCTGCGCCATTAGGCGGTCGTGATGTTCCCGGCTCGCCAGAAGATATTGCGTACCAAGCGCAGCTTAAAGCAGAACGCGGTCCTGAAAAAAGTTATTTAGCGCAACGTGGTCAAGAGTTGTTAGGTGCGCCAGAAGCATTAGCATCTTTGGTTACGGGGGCCTTCTCTCCGGCAACAGGCGCAGCGCGTGCAGGTATTGATCGTTTGTTGGGCGGCGATATGTCGGTAGAAGAAGGTGCTAGGAGAATGACGTACGCACCTAGATTTGAAGCCGGACAAGAATCTTTAAGCCAAGCACATCGTGCGCTGGAAGACTTTAAAGTACCGCCGTATATTCCGGGTGCTACTACTTCACGTTCTCGTTTGCGTGCACCAGCAGCTGTTCGTGCTGCTGAAGCCGCCGCACAAAAAGCGCGAGAAGTTGCTGCTCAAGCAGAGGCAGCGCAAGCCAGCGCCGCTAGAAGATCAGGCCCTGCGCAAGGGGAGTTGTTTACAAAAGAGCAAGCTCCTATTCCTAATAAACCTGTTGCTAAAACACCCTTAAACGAAGCAATGCAGAAAGCAGTAGAGGACAATCGTCGTGCGGAACAAATGTCTTTATTTACCGAAGCCGAGGCACCTGTGCCGTCTGCCCTAGACCGCGTGCTTAAAAAACGCGATCCGGCATTAGAAGCCGCGCAATCTGCCGCAGAAAAAAGGGCGCGTGGGGCGGAAGATGTTCGCAGCGCGCGGGAAGCAGTGGAGCAACGCCGCCAACTAGAAGCTAACAGAGAAGCTCTTAAAGCTCAAGAACGCGCCAAAAAAGCAAAAGACGAAGCAATCGGTAAAGAAACAAAAGCTGTAGAAGAAAATATACTGGATCGTGTAGACCGACGTTACGATGTGGAACAAGCTGCCCGCGCTGCTATAGCAAGTAAAGTTCTTCCTGCGGCGGAAGTAGGCGCAAACGTCGAGCCTTTTTCAGAACTAGAAAGCCCACCAGTATCTGATGTGTACCCTGATGAAATGCTGCGCGGTATTAAGCCTTCTGCCGCAGCAGATACTACAGAAGTGCCTATTGAAGAACGCAGCCGTTTTGAGCCAAAGGCTGAAGCCAAGAAAGGTTCCGGGTTCTCTGACGAAGATATGCTGATGCTAGGTTTGAACTTGATGGCAGGTAAGTCACAGTACGCGTTATCAAATCTTGGCGAAGCAGGTATTGCTACCCTTGGCGCTAAGAGAGAGCGTGAAAAACTTGCCGCAGCACAGCAGGAACGTAATATTATGGGCGAGTATTACAAGCGGCTGTCGGGTACACTCGGCACAAGTGCCGAAGAACGTATGATTGCTAGAGTTATGCAGGAAGAAGGTATACCGTACGCGCAAGCCATAGAGAGAATCAGTGGCGCTAAGTTTGCACCTAGAGCGGAAACTACCGAGCGCGATTTCATGAAACAGTACGAATCGCTGGCTAAAACTCCGGGATTCTTAATTGATAATCCTGATGCAGCGGCGTGGGTACAGAACCAAATGAGAATGCGTGGGCTTACTACAAGCGGATCGTCAAGTCTTACAAACGTCCCTAGATTTTTAGGATACGAAGGACAACAATAATGCCTATTGCCCGTTTCCAGATGCCTGATGGCCGGATAGCTCGCTTCGAAGTACCAGAAGGGACTACGCCAGAACAAGCGCAAGTAATGATGGAACAGGCAATGTCTGGAATGCAGCCTGCGGCTACACCTAAAGCACCAGAAACAGGGTTTTTAGCCAACATTAAAGCGGGTACCCAAGGTCTTATTGGGGATTTTGGCGCGTTGGGCGCAGTAGCAGGTGTCCCCGGTGCAGAAGAGTTTGCGGCAAAGCAAAGAGAAAAAGCTGCGCAGACTGCCACCATTGCAGAACTTTCTGACAAGCCGTGGGAGTACGTTAAAGGTCTAGCAGGGCGTTCTATTCCTTATATGGTTGCACCAGTAGTGGCTGGAGCGCTTGCACCTGAAGCGCTGGTTGCTGGTGTTGGCGCTACTGCGGCAGCAGGGCTTACTGGTGGTGCGGCAAGTGCTACTCAATTCGCTGGTTCTAATATTACGCGGCAGTTAGAAACAGGTAAATCTGTTGCTGATGTAAATATTGCCAACGCGCTTTCTGCCGCGCCGTTTCAAGCTGCTTTAGATGTTGTTGGTATGCGGTTTATACCGGGGCTTCGTGGTATTTTTGGCCAAGCGGGTATTGACCTATCCGAAGAAGCGGCTAAACAAGTTGTTAAAAAAGGCATAACCAATAACGTCATTGGTAAAGTGCGTGAGTACGGCCCTGTTGTATTAAAAGCTGCTGGCGTTGAGGGCTTTACCGAAGCGGGGCAAGCGGTACTAGAACGTGCTCAAGCAGGTCTTGAGATTGCCGACCCAGAAGCCCGTAAAGAATATTTTGATAATTTTATAGGTGGTGCCGTACTAGGCGGGGCGGTGGCTGTTCCGGGCCGTGCTATTGAAAAGATGGGCGCACAGGAAGATATTCTCCAGCGCCAGAAGGATGCCCAAGCTGCCACTTTTGCAGAGCTTGCTAAAACACCGGAACCAACACCCGTACCAGCCGAAATAGCGCCTGTCGTTGAAGCAGAGCCTTTACCAACAGCCCTTGCACCGCTTGCACCTAAGACTGCACCAACTGCGCCTGTTGAATTAGCACCTACCGCCGAGCCTGTATATACACCGCCTGCTGGGGACTTACCTAGCTTGATGGACCAGCACCGCACAATGTCTTTACAGCTTGTGCCGTTTGAGACCCAACTGCAAACTGCCGCCGCTAAAGGCGACACCACTGCCATCACTGCTTTGCTCCCGCAGTACAACGAGTTAAAGACACAAGTTCAGCAACTTGGTACGCATATTGAAAAGCTGGGCGGCACGACCGTTGACGCTGCCACATTTGAGACTACTGCCGCCTCTACGCTTGCAGACTACGACAAGAAGATTGCTGCTGCCCAGAAGAAGTTAGCCGAAGCCGGTGAGCTTGGTGACTTTGAGGCTATGCCGAAGCTAGGTACCAAATTAGATACGCTCAAAGCAGAGCAGGCCAAACTAACAACGGACTTTGAAGCCAAGCGCGGTGTACTAGCCGAGCAGCAAAAGGGTCTGACGCAGCGTGGTGAGACACGCCCATTGTTTACGGAAGCCGAAGCACCGGAACCAACTCGTGAGCAACAACAGAAGTACGCTGAGTCTCGCGGGGAAGTCTTTGCTGAAAAACCTGAACAAGCTGCCACCACAGAAGTTATTACAGCGCCTGAAAAAGAAACAGCGCCTGCTGATATGTACGACCTGTTCGGCGACTTTAACCTGCTGAACACGGCAATTAATGATCGTAACCCACAGGTGCTGGCTAACATGCACCGCGCTCGTCAACGCGCAGACCAAAAAGCCTTGGAAGCAAGACAGCCTAAACGCACACCGCGTGAACAGGTAGCAGAACTGTTAGGTCCTCAGATTGGCAAAATTATTCGTCGTGAGCGCAACTATGATGTGCGCGAGATTGAAACGGGTGACCGTAAGGGCCAAGAAGTTTTTGTTAGTGATGATATAGCCGCAGCAATTATGGCTTTGCGCAACACTGTTGAAAAGCCTGTCGGTAACGCCAAGCGGTCTTTGTTGCAGCAACTGCATGATGAATTTGATTCGCTGGAAAAGCGCGACGATGCGTTACAGGCTGCGGTTGATGCCGGTGCATCAGAAGTTAAACTTGCTACGTTGCGTAACCAAGTAGCTACCGCCCAAACACGATATGAAAAGAAACTAGCCCGTATTGCGCCATACCGCGCAAAGCTCAACGCCCAACTAGCCAAACCGTACAAAGAAACAGAAATACAGACACCGCGTCAGAAAGAAGCTGAACTGCAAGCGTTGGGCACATCGGCTCGTGTGTTGTCACGCGAAGCAAAGCAAGCTAAAAAGTCAACCAAGGCCGAGCTAGGTCTTAAAGCCCAAGCGGAATTAGATGCCGTCCTTGACAATGTTGTGCGTGAGGTTGGCTATAAGACAGAAGAATATCAAAAGCTGGTAGGACCTACACAAAAGAAACTCAACGATAAAGTAGAACAGCTTAAAAAGTTTGTTGACACCAGCGTGGCTAAACTCGAAGCCTTAAAAGCAGAAAAAGGCGAGGACTCAAAAAAATACAACACGGCTGTTACTAATTTTATTAAGCAGAAAAAAGATCGCACTCAAGTTGTAGATGCTTTTGCTAAGAGCGTGGCCGCAGACCTTGAAGCTAAAGCTAGGGCAATTGGTGCAGCCAGCCCTGCCCTTGCCGAAGCGCAAGAAAAAGCTAAGAAAGAATTTGCAAAACGTGAGAAGCCAGTAACCGCTGCGCAAGAACCTGTGTACCAACGCGGTACGCAAGCCACCCGCAACATAAACAAGCTAAGTGAGATACGCACGGAGTCTGAAGAAAGCCGTGCCGATACTTCACGTAAGCAAGAAACATTTGAAGCTAGAACGCCTGAACCTGCACAGTTTGCAGAAGCCTATGGACGTACTTCAACACGTCCAGATTTTATACTAGAAGCTAAACAGCGCGAGGCCGCGCCTAAGAAGAGCAAACGCACAACCAACGTACAAGTTGCGTTGAGGCAAGCCGCTACCGAAAAGATAGCCGCTAACAAAAAGATGGAGCGGGATTTTAAAGAAGGGTTTGGAAGAGACGTTGAAGACAAACGGTTTGCTCGTGGTGTTGAGATCGAAAGCCCGGACCTCACCACTGAACAGATCAAGATGTTGGAAGCCAACGATCTGCGCGGAGCAATGCGTTCGATCATGAACGCTCCCGATACTACGCCAATCTATAAAGCCGTTATCGAAGCTATGCTGCCGATACTGGACGCAACTAACGTCAAGCTGTATGACAAGTTGTATGACCCAGAAGGTAATAAAGTTCTTGGCGAAGCTGTTAGCAAAATGGTTAAGCTGTCACGCGACGGCGGTTTGTCGCAGGAAGTTTTGTTGCATGAAGCCACCCACGCAGCCGTAGAGCGTGTAATCCAGATGGGCGAAGCAGACATTAATTTGCTGACCAAAGAGCAGCAAGCTGCGTTTAAAGAACTTAAAGCTATTCACGCACAAGTTAAACGCGATGCAAACATCACCAGCACCAACGCCAAGAGCAGCTTGTCTGAGTTTGCCGCTGAGTTGTTCTCGAACCGCAACCTGCATGAGCAACTGCGTAAAAAACCGTGGCGTATTTCTAACATGCTGGACGCTATTCGTAGCGTTGTCTTACGCTTGCTCGGCGTTAAGCAGCCACAGTCTATGCTGGGCACCGGGTTAAAAGCTGTTGAAGCGTTGATGATGCCGACTAGCATGCGGCCTGTTATTGCAGAAAAACCTGTTAGCCGTAAGTACTCTGCTAAAGACATTGCCGCGTTGCATACGGGCAGTAACTCCATGCGCCAGTTTGCGGAACAGTTTGGTCCTGAGATTAAACAGAAAGACCGCACACCAGAAGATGTGGACCGTATTGCCCTTGAGCATTTGTACAGAATGGAGATGGAACCCCAAGATTTTGTTGAGTTTGTGGAGTACAAAAAACTTGACTATAAAGCCCAAGCTACTATGTCAGACGGCACGTTGTATGACGCAGACAATTTAAAGCATTTTGCAGAAACAGACACGGGCATAGTAGCTGCTTCTGAGGCGCTGAATGACCCTGATCTTCAAAAAGAAGAAGCACGCTGGCTTACAAACGGTAGAAGAAAAGCGTTGTCTGCCCTTGCAGGTTATTTATCAACAAGCCCCGACTATACGTTGGCAGAAATGGCTTTGGTAGCTAAAGCTGCGTCTAAATACGGCGTTATATCCGATAAAACCGGCCGTTTAAAAATGGTTAATTTATCGGATAACAACCGGCATCCTGTTGCAATTGTTGGGCGTGAGTCTGCTAACGCAGTGATTGTGGAGTTACGTAAAGGCAGCTCGTTAAAAGATGCGTTCTTAACTGGCTTACAAGAATTAGCAGATACAAACGCTAAAGAAAACCGTGGCAAAAACGGTTGGCAAAAGTTTGAGCAATCTTCCAACTATGACGCGGCAGTCGCGTTAAACGCAGGCGCAGCAGGGACGCCGTGGTGTACAGGCTCTGAAGTATCACAAGCGGCGGAGCAAATAAGTAAAGGCGATTTTTATATTTACTATAAAGAAGGCCGACCTGAAGTAGCCGTGCGTATGAACGGTACCGATAATATTGGTGAGATTCGTGGCAACAGCACGGATCAAGGGCTTAGTAAAGAACAACAAACCATTGCAAAACAATTTTTGCAAACTAATAAATTTAAACGTGCTGACAAATTTATTGAAGAGACCGAACGTAAAGAAACTTTAATGCGTTTAGTTTCAAACCCTGAAGATATGCGTGTTGAGGAATTTGAAAGTTTGGATATTGATCTTGGCGCGCAAGATACAAAAATTCATGAATACAGTCTTGATAAAATGTTGTCTTTTGGTACTTTGTTTGGGTACATGCCGCATAACCCATCTGACAAAGTAAAAAAAGAACTTGAGCAATTACTGATAAAACAAATTACAAAAAAATACGCTGATGGTTACTGGCTGTACAGCGTTATTGATGATGCTCCTGGTGATACAGCAGATACCATTAAGGAAGTAGAAGTGTTGGGCAAGCGGTATACTTTACCGCTCAACAAAATTAAAGCGCTAGATAAAATTGGTATTTCTAGTGAAACACCAGACTTTGCGTACGATTCTTTAGAATACGTAAAAGATTTTTATGTACATACAAAAAATAATACGGTGTTTCCGCGTATTAAAAATATTGGCACACTTTATGTTTTTGGTAGGACTAACGGTAATGCCGTGCTTAATCTTCCCGACGGTGCGCTTATTAATAATGTTGCGTCAGCATTAGGGACCATCACTAAAATTGTAATAAACGGTAAAATAAAAATAAACAACGTAAGGACTTTAGATACTAGCGGAGGAATGATTGACGTTTATGCGCCGGAAGCAGAATACGTAATGGTAAAAACACAAACACTAGAAGATGCGGCTAAAATTATCGCGCTTACGTACGGCACGCTAATTCGTAAAAAATTAGTAGCAAACGGTGTTAGTGCCGAAGTCATGTACCATCCAGCAAAGTACGTGTTTCCCGGCCTTGTTTTACCATCAAATGTAAGAGCTCGTAAAATTATTATTGAATTTTATGATCGTTTACAAAATGTTTTTGGAAAAAAAGACATTGGAGAAGCAATGTCAAAAACAAAGCAAGACGAAACCGCCGCTGTTTTAAATGATGTTATTAATATGCTTGTAAAAAAGCAAGGCACGCTTACAAACGTGTATGCTTTAGCTGATAAACAAAAAGCAGCTTTTGATGATTTTGCAGGAGAGTTTATAAATAATCCTTTTCCAAAGGGTGAAGGACGCGTGTATGCGCCTAACATTATTAATCCGAGCGATGCAGCCTTTACGCAGATAACAGAGAGCCCACGTTACGCACGGACGGATGATTCTGTTGGCGTACACAAAACTAAAGATGGGTTTGGATTCCGTGCGCAAACAGAGCCAGTAACTGTAGCGTCTTCGTTTGTTGCGTCCAAGCCATCCTTTAAAGACGAGTTTATGGGCAACGTCTTGGGCTTGACCGGGCGTGTGCAGTTCGTTGACCAGCACGCTGCGCTGTCTGCTGCGTTTAAACAAGGCGTTGCTGCTGACCAAATCTCGGCGCTCGAAGCCGAACAAGCTGAATTTTATCTGCGTTTTAGCCAACAGACCAGCCAGTTTGCGGGACAGGCGCTGACCAACGGACCAGTCGAATTACGCAAAGCCGAAGGCGGTGGGTACATCTACGCAAGCAAGCCCGGCGCTAATATGGTGCAGGTAGCCGAAGCAGTCAGTAAAGCCAACGTAGGTAACGACACGCAGACCGAAGCAATGTTCACCGCCTATCTGGCAGGTATGCGTGCGGACGTTGTGGGTTGGGAGAAATTAAGTTTTGACAACCCGAAGCTGGCGCAGAAAGAATACAACGACGTACTGAATATTCTTAAAACGGACAAGCAAGCAGCCGATGCCTTTAAAGAAGCTGCCGACATTTATCAGCAGTACAACAACGGCCAGCTTGATCTGTTAGTGCAAACCGGGTATTTGTCCGAGAAGCTAGCGGCTGATCTTAAGAAGACGCCGTATGTACCGTTCTATCGCACGAATCGTAGCGGCAACGTCGAGCTAGTGATTGATAAAGAACATATTGTCACGCTCTCCAACATTAAAGACGAGCCACAGCTTAAAGCGTTGGTTGGGGACAACACGCAGATTCAGCCGGTCTTTACTAGCGCTATGCAAAACACGTTCATGATAACTAACATGGCGTTGCGCAACCAGATGATGAAAGACTCGTCGTTTTTGCTGAAGAAGATGGGTATTGCTAGCGCAATCGGTAAATCTACACAAAGCCGCGTTACTAACCAAAAAGAAATTGATGACGCTGCGTTAAAAGGCGTAACCGTTGAACCAAAATATAAGGACGTAGATGTAACGCCTGTTGGTCCAGACGTAGTGCGCTTTAAGGTCAAGGGCGAAGATCACTTTGTGTTGATTGACACCGACATGTATGGCATCCCTGCTGATCTTATCGTCAAGGGCATGGAAGGCATTAAGACTACGCTACCTGCGGTGTTCAAGCTGATGGGTATACCCGCAGATGTGCTGCGTAAGTTTGTTACCCGTAACCCGGCGTATGCAGTTAAACAGGCGTTCCGTGATCCGTTGACCGCGTGGATGACTACAGGTACTGACGGTGTGCCGGTACTCAATGCGTTTAAAGAACTGAGTAAGATGGTGGCCGGGCGCAGTGAAGAACAAGCTAAGTTGATGGCTTCGGGTGCGATCAGCAGCAACGTGTTTAGCGGTGACGAGCGCGACATGTCGAAGTTCTTAAAAGATCTGTCGGTAGGCAAGATGGGTTACCACAAAATAATGGCCAAGCTCGACGCCTTTGCTATACAGGGTGACGCAGCTACGCGTGCGGTTGTGTACAAAGACTCGCTCAATAAGGGAATGTCCGAGATGCAGGCGCTCTTGCGCACGCTTGAGTCAATGAACTTTAGCCGCCGGGGACTTTCCCCTAGCATGCAGGTACTATCAACAATCATTCCGTTCTTCAATGCACAGATTCAGGGTCTCGACGTTTTGTACCGTGCCTTCACTGGGCAGATGCCGCATAGCGAGCAGCTAAAGATCAGACAGAAAATGTTGGTGCGCGGCCTGATGTTAGCCGCCGGTACGATGGCCTACGCTGCGATGATGCAGGACGATGAAGCCTACAAACGCGCCAAGCCGGAAGAACGTCTGGCCAACTGGTTTGTGTACGTGCCGGGTATTGACGAGCCAGTACGCGTGCCTATCCCGTTCGAGTTGGGTTACTTGTTCAAGGCGTTGCCGGAAGCTATATTCAATATGGCAGCTGATGACGAGCGCTCATCTGACATCACTAAGGGCATGGGCAAACTGTTGGCGCTGTCCAATCCGTTCGCGTTGCCACAAGCGGTTAAGCCTCTGACGGAAGTTGTACTGGGCAAGTCGTTCTTTAGTGGGGATATTGAGTCGTCGCGGGAGCAGCAGACTATGCTGCCGACCGAACGCTACAGAGATTCGACCACCGAGTTTGCCAAGCTGCTCGGTAGTGCTACGGGGGACGCTGGCTTAACGCCAATTAAGATCGACTACCTAATGCGCGGTTACATGGGTGGGTTGGGTCTTGCGCTGGTGTCGTTGGCTAATCCTATCCTGAACATGGAAGGCAAAGCAGAAGTTGCTGACCCGACCAAGAAGATTAGTAAGATGCCGTTCATTGGCGGTATGTTCCAGCCTATCGAGGGACGCGGTACGTTAGACGCAGCCTATGAGCGTATGCAAGAAATTCAGCAGATGAAGGGTTCGTTTAACAAGCTGATCGAAGAAGGCAAGAAGGACGAAGCCAAAGAATTTCTTAAAGAGAATGTTGAGAAAATATCTTCAGCGTCGATGTCTGGCAGTGTGCAAAAACAACTGGGTGAGTTGGCCAAGTATCGGCGTCAGGTCATTGCATCTCCACGCTTGAGCACCGAGCAGAAGGACAAGTTGCTGGAGAAGCTCGATGCTGTGCAGGTTAAGATAGCTCGGAACTTCATATCTGTAACCGATAGAACCACACGCCAATAAGCCCCTTGCTAACGCCCGCTACTGCGCGGGCGTTAGGCACATTAAGACGCATAGCTTTAAGTAATCCTTCCTGCCGAATGGCTTGGGTGTCAAGGCAGGGGACGAAGAACCCCTGCCCTTTCTTCAACCTATTCCAAGGATAATGTACTTGCAAGCTCATCATCTTCTACCTTGCGCATTATCTTAATCACAGGCACACGCATCTGTGGTCCTTTCGTCTTGGCCATCATGTCCTTCTTAGGTAGGTACGTGACCATGAACAGCGCTTCTAGTTGCCGTTTAAAGTCGGAGTAACCGAAGCTCATGGATGAACAGAACGATTTAAGCAGCCGCTCCTCAATGTAGTAGTCAATATGGTCCGGCACTACGCCATGCTCCACCCGCCCCATAACATGCGAACGTGTAGTCGATGCGTCGATAGCCCCACCGTTGCCCATCTCGGCTAATATGCCGCCTGACGAACCGAACTTAACAACGATGAAGTTGCCGTAGAACTCGCGTGTAAATGAGTTCAGTATGTCTTCCGCGCTACGGGCGCTGGCCTTGATGTTGCTCCGCATGTAACCGACGGTCTTTTTAAAGTACGCCAAGATAGCTTCTAGCGGGAAGTCTGCCACGTTAGCATGCGTCGAGTTCATAACGATGCCTACCGCCATACATGCGCCGATACCGGCCATCCAGAAACGCTCATCGTTCGTAGCAGCGAAATCCTTGTACATGTTTCGGACAACTTCTGGCACCATCGTTTTTAGGAACGACACATTCTTGGCCATGTAGTCAGCCAATAGGTGACCTGCAACTGCATAGTTGTGCGCTAGGGACTTGATGATCTCGATCTCGTGCGGCTCCCACGACAAGTCTTGGTCCATGATGAACTCTAAGAGACGGCGCAATTCACCTTCCGATGCGTGCTTACGGCCGCCGGTCAGGTAGTCCACAACGTGCGTGTTCGACGACATAATCGCTACCGTCATCCACGTAGACAGGTTCATCCGTTCCTTGTTGGAGCCGGACTCCATACGCTCTTTACCACGGCCTTCTGTCATGTCGAGCAAGAACGCAGGGAACCATTCGAAATCTGCCCGGTTCTTGCTGGTGATCTCGTCAGTAATCAGCGGGAAGCTATTGAGCAAACCGAGGCGCTGCTGCATGGCCACAGGAGATGTGCCCTTACCTGTACGGTAATGCACCGGATGACCCCAGACAGAAGCCGCACCTTCGAGCGCCAGAGATTTACCTGTGCCTGATTCGGTTGAGCCGCAGTGGTACGTCATGCCGTAGATACCAGTGAAGCGCATGAGCGGTGCGGAAGCGCCAGCCAGAATGATGGCTAGATGCCCGTACAACTTCTTACGTATCAGCAGGTTGATGAACTCACGCCACGCCTCGATACTGCCGGTAGGCTGCGTGTTGGCTACGATATTCTCAAGCCCCGGCATCGGCACTTCCACCGGCAGACCTGTCGAATATATCTTGCCAGCAAACACGAACGTATCGTTATCCTGCCAGCCATAGTTAGATGGTACGCGCAACGGCGTTTTTTCTGTGCTCATTTTTTCCACGCAAGCCCTAATGTAATCAAACAGGTTCTTGTCATTGCCAGAACCAAAAGCAGCAATAATATTTTGTTGTGCTAAGTGCTTAACTGTTTCGTCCTTACTGACTACCGCCTTCTGTGGCAACGTCACAGTCTGAGCGCCGTCCTTACGCAACGCCAGCATGTGTATCGTGTGTTCGCCAGCATTGTTTAAAATGTCCACAGGGAACAGGTCGTAAGGCAGCAACTGAATCTGACGTGTAATCTTCTTGCCCTCTGCGTCCTCATCTTCGCGCTCCATGAATACGCCGCCGTGTGTACCGTACGCATAACCGCGTGGTGACTCAGGACGTAACACCTTACGCACTTCCTCGGATGTAGGCGACGCAACGACCTCAACAACTTTCTCTGACGTATCGACCGTCGTTACACGCCCGAGTGCTAAAGGGTTAGTAATCTTGCCCCAGTGCTTGCACGATGTGCACACGCCGGGATTCTCGCTGTCGAACTTAACGCATGGGTACGGACCCTTGATCTCAGCTAACTTAGTACGCATCCGATCTTCTGTGTACGGGTGCAACTCGGTAAGCCAGACAACAGCGCGTTCACCATCGGAACACTTCTGCGCCAAGCTCATCATCCCGCGCCACAATGGCTCCATCCCATCGTCGGTTGCGTTCTCTACGTAGTGCTGTAGTTGTGCGCAGCCACGACCTTCTTGCGTCTCTTTGTAAATCTTACCGAACTCGGTCGCAGTATTCGCAAACAACTTAACTGCCGTAGTAACCGCAGCAGTTGGTCGAGTGCCGGGTAACGTGAGGCTTGTGCTCGGCGTAGCTTTAACGGCTAACGGCGTACTGGTCAGCATGCTGGCAATATGCTTGGCCATCGTCTCGAAATCAAACGTATCGCCTTCAGCAAGAATCTTTACCGGCCGTGGTTTGTCGTACTTCTTTTTAAAGTTGGTCGTGCTAGGAATACGTAGTACCCGCGCTGCATCGGCTGTCACCGTGTAGTCAATCACCAACCGTTGTTGAGCGCACAAACGCTTTAGGTTCTCGGCTGCTGGTTTCCAATCAGCAATCTCCACGTCCTGCTCAAACGGCCAGTAGCAATGCAGCCCACCACCGGACGAGATGACGTAGGGCGAACCCAACAAGTCCAGACCTGTCTCGGCTAAGAAGCCAGCCAATGCAGTAGCCGCAGCCTTACGCGTAGTGTAGCCGTCCATGTCAATAAAGAACGACCGAATGTAGCGAGCGTTAGCTGCGATGCGCCGATCCTTGTTGCCCTTCATCGAAGCTACCTTCTCATCGAAGGATGCCAGCCCGAAGTAAACGTCGCACTCGTTGCTAACCCAATCGTCTACAGTCGGATAAAACTCGGCCATATCTTCTACAAAGACGTGATCTTTCTTCTTAGTTAATTCTGCCGCGCAGTAATATCCGTGACCCGGAGACGGCAAAACAACCGCTAGAAATTCAAGCGGAGTCATAAAATCCTCGGGGTTGGGTTACTCGAACAGACGGAGTTGTTCTGGCTGTACGTAGGCCTCTTTAAACTGAGCTTCTTCAATCCAACGAGCGCAGCGTCTTAACAACTCCTTTTGAAATACTATCGGCATCCCCCATTCATCGCTCCACAGTATGTATCCTGCTTGCAGCAGTTCTTTATCCGTCAGGGCTTCAGGTTGTATTCCAGACATATTTTTCTCCATGCTTCATCAGCCGTCTTAGCGTGCTGTAGTATTTTTAAAAGAAGTTCCACGCGATCTTGATACGCTACGAAAACGTCCTTGCCTGCAAACCAGTTGTAAACAGTCTGTCGGGTAACGCCTAACGCATACGCAATCTTGGTCACAGGAAAATCGAGATGTACTGCCCACCGCCCTAGCCGATTGCCCGGCGTCTTAGGGGAGTTGGCAACAAGATCAATGATTCTTTGTGAGTAGGCCATTATGTTTTATGTTAGGTGGGGTACTCGCTACACCTTTCGGCATCCGCTTTCCCCCGTGAAAGTTACTCGTCGTCCCAATCGGCTACGATGTCGGCAAGGGTGCCCTTCTTGGCAGGTACAGCAGACGCTTTAGCGGCTGACTTGCGAACTTCGGGCTCCTCGTCGTCAGCAGTTTCTTCTACTGGCGCGGCCTTGGCTTTCGGTGCAGCCTTTGCCTTCGGCGCTGGTGCATCTTCTTCGTCAGCCACCACAGGGGCTTTACCCGGTAACGCTAATGCTGGCTTGTTCTTAACACCATCCATCTGTGCCACAGTCATCACGACTGCGCGACCTGCATCAGCAGAGTCAGCTTGGCTCTTAACAATCTCGTACTCGTTGTCCGTCAACCAACGCATAGGCTGGAAGTGTAGCTTCGGTGACTCGGCCTTAGTATCAAAGCGCATGCGCGTGACGATCTGCTCTGGGTTGATCGGGGGGTTCTGCAATGCCAGATAACGAGCGTAGGCTTGCAGTGGGCGCTTGTCGCCTTCTTCCTTACCGAACACAGACGTAGCTGGCAGGGTCAACTGCAACACGTCGCCAGTAGGATTGTTCTCAAGCACCACAGCCAGACGTTGTTGGTAACGGCATGCGCGGCTATTGCCTTGGCCTGAACCCGCGATGTTCTGTGGGCACGACATACAGGTGTCAGCTTGCTTGCCAGTGCCAGTAGCGTCTGGGCGCTCGCCATCATTCGACCAGCAGTCAGGACCCGAGATAGCGTCGGCATCGTAGGACTTAGCGTAGAACACACGGCTGACTTTAGGTGCAGCCTTAACAATAATCACATCAAGGTGGCGCTCATCAACGGTTGCCAGTTCTTTACCGCCAGCGATCAGACGAAACACACCGCCCTTGATCGAGATGCGTTTGACGCTGTTGCCTACACCACCACCGGTCAAGGCGCGTGCTGTATCGGATAGTTCGTTGTTACGCGCAAAGGCAGGTACCGACGCGGGATTGAAAGCCATAATATTGGACATAGTATTTATCTCACTTAGTGGTGGTTGGTTTTGTTACGCGGATGTCGAACTCAGTAAACGAATTCAGTCCGGGGGGCACAAGGCCGGGGTTTTCCTGCAAGAAGTTGTGCATGTTGGTCTGGGCGATGCGCTTCTCTAAGAGATCGACGACATCGTTGGCCACAATAAACTTCTTAAAAGAATCCCAGTCTTGCGTGTTGTACCGCGTCTTTGTTGCAAGCGACACGGTTCCAAAATCTGTACGTACGGACGAAACGCCTAACGCCTTCATCTGGTCTTTCATTGCGAACTTAACTTGCTCTTGTGCAGCCTTCAGTTCTTCTAGCTGGGTGTCGTACTCTTGCGTGAGCAGATCGACCTTCGCTTTGATCTTACGGTACACCTTGGCAAGCTGATCTAACGGTACTAATTCATCAGACATTTGCTTCTCCTAATTATTTTGTGTGTCAAGGATTAGACATACTACATAGATTTTTTACGATTGCAAACCCCTTTCATAAATTAATTTCTGCTTCAAACATACGAGTTAGCAAAGCGTTATCAGCTACCTTGCTTTCCAGCGCCTTAAACATTTTCTTTTCGATAGGACTACCTTGAATGTGAATGACCGTCACCTTGTCGGAGTTCTGCCCCTTGCGATCAGCGCGAGCGATGCACTGGATATATTGCTCAACGGACATTAACGGACCAAAGAACACCACGGTATCGGCCGCAGTCAACGTGATGCCATGCGCTGATGCTTGGGGTTGCATGACTAAAACACGCGGGTTAGGTTCAGACTGAAAGCGCCGGATGGTGTCCGCCCGTTTGCTCGGTGGGATGTCGCCGTGTATACACTCGGTCGTAATGTTCTTTTTTAACAAGTGCGTATGAATAGCGTCGATGGTGCTGCGAAATAGTGCGAAGATAATTACCTTGCGGCTAGTCTCTTCCAAAATTTCTTCAAGCACACCGAGTCGTGGTGCTGCGTCGAACTCCACTACTTCCTTGTCGTCTGTGTATGCCGCGCCGCATGATATTTGCAACAGCTTCGATACGGCTGACGCTGCGTTGATGGCAGTAATCGTTTCGCCAGCAGCTTGCATGACCATGCGTTCTTTCAGCAGGTTGTAGTACTTGGCTTGCTGCGGAGTCAACGGTATCTCGCGCACCATCGTCAGCACTGGTGGCAGGTCAAGACACTCGGCCTTAGTGAACCGGATGGCTGGCTGTAGGGCATCGAACACTAGCTTCGGTGCTGTCGGTTTCGGAGCCCACTTAAACTGCGTGACCTTGTTCATCACCGCATCACGCCAGCCTGTAAAGAACTTTGGCACACCGTCAGGGTTAACTAACTTGGCCAGACCGTATGCGTCAGCGGGTGACTGCGATGCAGGTGTACCCGTCATCATCCACAGATGTGTCTTAGCGTTAAGGACGTACTTGAGCGCCTTCCACCTGCGGGTGGTCATTGTCTTGTACGCGTTGGCTTCGTCAACAATCACTAGGTCGAACCTGCCATCGTTAACGATCTCGTCTGCGATTAAGTTCAGTCCGTCATAGTTAGCGATGACAAACTCATAGTCTTGTTGAACCATCTCGATACGCCGACTAGCTTGAGTATGGTGCGCCACGATGGCCGAGCGATGAATGATACTGTTGTTCAAGTCCCCCAACCACGCGCTCTGCATGATCGACAAGGGGCACAGGATAAGACAGCGACGCACATCCCCACGCTGCATCAGGTAGTCAGCAGCCCATAGCGCGGAGAGTGTCTTGCCTGTGCCGGGCTCGGAGAATACAAACGCTTTCTTGTGCATCGTTAAGAACGCAGAGGTGTCGATCTGATGCGCCATCGGTTTATATTTACCCGGCCAGTTGTAGCGTGTGAGGATTGGCGACGGGACATCTTTAACACCGAGGTTCTTTAGTACGCGGCACTCATCTAGTCCGAAGTAAACAGCGATCTCATACGTGCCATCTTCTTCGGACATGATCTTGTGCTTCGGGATGATGCTGTACTTCTGTGGGTTGCGAGTGCGAAACAGCAACGCCTTGTTGTCAATGATCTGCATTTACTTCTCCTGTTTTTTAGCGGCTTCTTGACCTGCCTTGAATCCTGCGTCCCACACAAACTTAGCAGCGTTAGGACCGAGTACTCTGCGCTCTACAATCGTCAATGACTTCCACCACTCTTGAAACTCTTTACTCATTTGTTATCTCCACGATTTGCTTTAACGCTGCGCATACGCAGATTGCCTTTGGCTGATGTACCGCCACCGCGTAACGGTGTGATGTGATCTACGTCTTTACCGTCGCCCTTGGTAGCAGCGCCGGTCTTTTCCATCATGCGCCTAGCTTTAACTCTCTCTGCGCGTTTCTTAACTTGCTCCGGCTTGCCGTGATATTCGGCGTACTCTTTTTTGTAGTCTCGTTTGTTTGTCATGATTAACTCCTTGGATGATGTTCACAGGTTACAACTGGGCACCACGGGCATAGGGGTGATGGTTTAGGATTCCATACGCCTGTCTCATGCGCTTGCTCGATACGTGCTACGCGTTGACGATACTCCCACCACTCAGCAGGTGCTTCGTCTACGGACATACTGACCTTCACCATGTCGTTCTTAACTACAAACAACAGCGCTGCATTAACTTTCCGAATGTGTGGGAAGTGTGCGAACACCATGAGCGCCATTAACTTTAGCTGCTCGCGGTCAGGGTACTTATTGTTCCCTGTCTTGTAGTCCACCACCCACGCTGTCAGATTGTCGTCGTCAAGGATAAGTAAATCTGCAATACCCCTGACCCATACTTCGGGTCCGACCCAACCACAAGGCGCAAGGTCTGTCGTTAACGCCATTTGGTACTCGCACATCTTGCGTCCGGGCTTTTTCTTCAAAGCATCGAGCGTTGTTTGTATGTAGTTGAACTGCTCCGGCAACGGCACGTCGTCTTTGATGTGGTCTTCCGCCGCCTTGTGTAGCTGTGTACCGTAGCGTGTTGCTTCTGTTTCGGTGAAAGCATACTTCTTTAAGACCCTGACTTCTTGATACTTGCGAGAGCAACTCTCGTAATCTTTTAGTGCGCTGTGTGACCAGACAACCTTATTCGCCATTATGTCCCCCGTAATACACATGCCCTTCCTTATGAAACTGATCGGTGCTCGTTACCTGATGGTACGCGTCGTCTAATGCGCTTCGGGCTTCGTCATATACACGAGATGCTCTACATAGTTTTTTGTATGCAGTTGTCGAAAAGCCCAAATTATTACCCACTATAGACTGCGCCTTTTGTAGTGTTGAATTTACGCTGGATAAAAGTCGCGCTAATTCAACATGTTCTTCATGGGTCATTTCTTTTTTGCGGCTCATTTAAACCTCGCTGAATCTATTGCTTTGGATAGACGGTTAGCAAACTCGGTAACAAACTGCTCATCTGCATTGAGTTGGTCACGCCCCATATCGAACAGTATTGCGTGCGTTACTTCGTGCCAGAATGAATCTCTGATGTCGCACTCTTTGTACGGCTTGCCTGTGATGTTGCTGCGCTTGCCGACCTTGATCTGCTGCTCTGGGTAGTACGTCTTGCCCATGTGTCTACGCTCAAGCATAGCCTCGACAACTTCTACCGAGTACCACTTACGACCCACCCTGATGCGCGTAGGCAGCGTTGGTTTTGTTCTATCTTTGTTCATTGCTTCTCCTTAGTTTTTAGCTAGTCCATATCTACGGTGAGCACCACCGTCAGCGTCCAGCGGGATACCCGGCATATACCGTGGCTCCATAGTCATCTGCGCCAAGACCCAAGTCTTAGCTTCATCTACTTCGTCATCAGCCACAAGTGCAATAAGTTCATCGTGTACTGTGCCTACCACAAGGTATCTTTGGGATACACGCAGCATGCCATCAGTCATCACAATACGTGCCAACGCCTGAGTAACATGGTTTGTTACTTTACCTGCGTACAACTTGGTAGCGTCTGGCCCGTATACCCACTGGCTCCTACCTTTGTTGTCTTGTGTAATGCGTAAGTCTGGGTAAAGCAACTTCATTCCGTTGGGCAATTCTATCTCACCCTTGCGGAAGGTTAGACATTTATACACGAACTCATTACCCTCGTAAAGACTGTAATCAATCAGGTAAGAACACATTGCCCAAAAATCAACAACGGGGTGTGCTGTGCTGCGATACATGTCGATGATTCGCTTGGATGCAATGGCGTGGAACACCAAGTCTCTTATGCTACAGGTGTGGGGTATGTCCCGTAGCTTTGCTTCCGTCTCCTGCCAACTTAAGAACTGCTCTGCAAATTCTTTACTCGCCCCCAACTGCCTAGCAAATGACATTTCGTACCGTACAGGCGGTGCGCCCAGAAACCCCGTCAACAACTGGCTGGCAAAGCTCGCCCAGCCTAGACCATAGCCGCAACCAAGCAGGGCTGACTTGGCGCTCTGGCGTAGCTCTGGATGGCTCTCCTTGGTCATGCCGGGTATGTTAAACATCCTTGCCCCGAACTGTGCATAGGGGTCACGGCCAGAGCGGAAGATGTGCAGCATTTCATCGTAGTCAGACAGCCATGCCAGTACACGCGGTTCGATCTGGCTCAAGTCCCCAACGACGAGTTGGTGTCCTTCGGGGGCCATGATTGCCTTCCGTAGAAACGATCCACGCTTGAGGTTCTGCATGTTGATGGCGCTGCCTTTAGAGGCTGACCATCGTCCCGACTTGGCTCCGTAATATGAAAGCGGTACGGGGAGGGTGCCTCGCCCACTGATGTCCAAGAAACGTTGCGCCCGTGTTCGCTCGGTGGTTGATTTAACTGCGAGTCGCGCTTCACACAGTAGCACCACATCTTCTCGTTCACCGTTAAGCAGTGCTTGAAACAGCGCATCGTTCTTTGCCAGAGCAAGAGCTTTTTTGCCCGTCGTCTTGCTCGTCTTGTATGGAACTGTACATCCCATACCAACCAGAATATCCGCAAACTTAGGGTTGCTCGCCAGTGCTGCATCGTCCACACCAAGCCGTGCCAGTAGTGCTTCACGTTTTTCCTTTTCGTCTTTGATTGCTGACTCTAGTAACGGGGCGTCCAACAGCAGCGTTGGGTGGGTGAACATCTTTAACGTCATGTCGATCAGACGTAACTCCTTGGCAGGGTAGCCTTGTATCAAGCGTGAGAATATTTCCTCGCACAAGAACACGTCATGCTTGCAGTAGTCGGCCAACTCCTGCTCGATCTCTGGTGTTAACTCAGTCAGTCCGTCAGTGCTGTGTACTGCTTGGCCTTTAGGTGGTAGCCCGAAGTCCTGCGCTAACTTCATCAACGAGTTGCCGACCTCGACACCACGAAGCGCGCGAGCCATAGATAGAGAATCAAAGATAAAAACAGGATGGGCGTTATACACCCACTCAAGAATAGCAACGTCGAACTGAGCGTTGTGCGCAAGCACCGCCGTATTCTCCCAGTCGAAGGCGCTGAATATGCGCGGGAGTTCCTCGTAGCTGTACCATTGGGTGATCTTCTCACTGCCATATTCGTGCATGCAGCAGCCAAACGCTTTGAATCGCGGGTCACGTATATACTCCTCAGTAGTCATCTTGCTTAGTGTGTAGTCTGATTTGGACCATCGTGTTTCGAAGTCGATGGTGACTATTCTTTTATATGGTGCGCTCAATTAAACTTCTCCTTTTCTGGTGCATCTACTACATTCAAAGCGATCATGCAAGAACGTGCCGCATCAACAAGCCGTGCGGCATCCATGTCGGTGCAGTTAATCATAATTACTTCGGTTACCTTGCTATCGACAGGGGCGTACATAACTATGGCCTGTCCGTCTTCATCCCCGTAACAGCTAACCAGCGTAGCTAAAACAAATTGCAGATGTTCTCTAGCGTCTTCATCTAGTTCCGCAATACGCATTGCTAGGTCAAACGCGTCGTATTTAGTTGGCATAGTAGGTCTCTCAGTTCATTAAGATTGTTTTCGTTGGCCACAAAGGTAAAGCCTCCTGCCTTGCGTATGCTTGCAAGCTCTCGGTCTTGTAGCGCTGTGGTTTTATTCTTACCTGCTTTGCACTCGATTGCAATGAATAAACCGAGCGAGCAACCAATAATGTCGGGTACACCTGAACGACCAAAGCCGCCCATCACAGGAAAGAAGTAGTACGCGTCCATCTCCTTCAACATCTTCACCACGCTGGCCTTAACCTTGGCCTCTGGGGTCATGTGTTCTTCTCCTTTAGCTTGGCTGCTGCCCACATTGCACCTGCTCTATGTTTGGCTGTTGCCAAATTAGATAGCTCTTCCTTCGTTAGCCCCTGCCATTCTTTTTTCCGCACCCATCCAATAGGCACTGCGTTTAGTGCTGCGCTATCAAATAATTTTTGAGCCATGTCCAATGCTTGCGCTTTGGTAAATAATTTTTCTTCAGGCTGCCATTCGCGCTCTGCTGCTGCTACTAACTCGGCAAAGCGTTCGATCTCGTCCCATGTCATGTCCATGCCGCCGCTCCACGTTTCAGCTTTTATGTCGGAGGCTTCTATGGCTAACTTCTTTATGTCATCTTGTGTCATTCCTTATCCCTCCCGTAGATAGCTAACGCACAGTTAGCTGCACCTATCTGCATGGCATTGTTGTAGCCGTACTCGGCTTCGTGTTCGCAGCAGTCAGCACAGGCTTGGCGCTCGGCTTCGCGTACCAGAGTGGCGAAGGCGTAGTCTTGTTCTGTTGCTGGCCTACCATATACCTGCTCAACAAATCTTTGTGTTTGGCTTTTCATTTGGTTACCTTCCACTGGTTATTTCTTAGATGAGTTTCGTACTCGCCTCTAAGTAACCCTGCCTTTACTCTGTCTGCGTTTGACTGCTTCCTCATTGCGGCGCGCTTTTTATCCCACTTTCTGTCCTGCTGGCCTAACTGAATTTTTGCCATCCAGTTCAGCGTAGCTACATCCTGTGATCTCTCGGTGGCCCACAACCTGTCTGCTAACGGCCGCATGAATCTACCGACCATCTCTTGTACACGCTCAACCCAGTACACACTTTTAGGACACCGTTTCAAGGCATGCTTCTGTAGGTCTATGCCCCACGGTGCGAGCCAATTACCTAGCTCTGACATACGTTTGTTTTCACGGAAGGTCTTAATCAACATCGCATCGTATGCACGCTGCATCTCAGGCGTGACAGGCAGTCTCTCTACGGTAGGTTCGTCGCTCATTTGCTCATCTCCTTGATCTTGGACACGGGTATATTAGTTTGCTCATGTACTGCAATGACCAGCGCAGGGGTGATCTGCACGACACCGTTGCGTATCTTGCTTATCATCGGTGTACGGGCGTTGAGGATGTGCGCTAACTGTGCGTCGGTCTTCAGGTTGTACATCTCCCTGATGTAGTCGAACAACTTGTGCGGTGTCTGCACGGTCCACCGCCCTTTGGCATCTTTGCTTTTCATTTCGATCTCTCCTTCAGCATGGCATCCGCAAACAGATACGCCTCGCGTGCATAGTCCGTCGTCATGTGCTCTGGTGTCTCCCACCCTCGGCTAGTCAACCAGCAACCACTGGCCAGCATCCCGCTCAACGCTTGCATCGCAAACACATCGCGCAGTTCTTTATCTTCCATTCTTACCCCCGCACATATGTTTCTTAGCAGCCTTCAAATCAGCGTCAAAGAACCACGCTATGCACTGCTTCTCAAGGCTGGCTTCAGGCACAGGTGCAATGATCGCGGCAGCAGCAAGCGCCTGTGTAGTCCCTTCCATCTTACCTACCTTGAACGCCAGCCCCACACCGATGATTATCCCTATGATGTAAACGAGGTCTCTCATACGGCCTCCCCGAGCATGACCTTGAGCTTCTTGTACAGCGCGATGGCTTGGAACACACTGAGACGCTTCAGTATCAGGTCGATGTCGTCGTCGAGCATGGCCGCAGCAGGGGCAGCGGTGAGCACAGGCTGCTTCTTGGGCGTAGCTTGAGGAGGTAGCGCGGCGATACCTGCCCGCTTGGCCATCTTCTTGGCGGCTGCTTTGTTTGCCATGCGTGCCTTCTTGATGTTGTAGGGTCTGTACTCAGGCACGATGACCTTGTATATACCGCCCATGTTAGACGCCTGTCCCGCCACCACTAGCTGCGAGAGCAGCGTGCTCACCGTTGCTGTCTTGAACCCTTGCTGCGTCATCACCATGAGTACTTCAGCGCGGGTAGCACCGCCCTTGTCCCGCAGGTAGTTGAACACGGTATGGTTGACAGGCATGGCTGCTGCGGGTGCTGTTATTTCAGTGAACTTCTGTGCTGTTGGCGGCTCGTAGGGCATTTCCTTCTCCTTAGTCATTGTTGGCTCAGTGTCATCCCACTGGGCAATTATTTGTTTTACTGCTGCTGTTGTTGCGGGTGGTGTCTGGTGCATTTGATTTGCTTTCCTTTGAAGCGCCTCTTTGAGCGCTGTTTTTATGTCGGGCATAACCCCTCCTAGAAGATAAGTACTGCCAGTGCCAGCGCAGCCACTATGTACACTACAACGTCGAACCACGGAAACGAACGGGGCGGTAGTAGCTCATCACCTGCGCCTAACAGCATATCTTGCAGGTACATATCGTCACGGGACAATGACTGTTTCGGTTGCTCGTAGAACAACCCTATTTTCACTTTCCCCGTGTCATACGGTGTAGATTTGTTAATATTTTGATCCATAATTTCCTCCCTAAACTGTAAAATAATCCAATAACTACCCCTTGTCAAGCATTTGACACTCCTCATCTGAAGAATAAAATAAGCGCTGCCGCTATGCACAGCATCGCCACTATGCTCACCCAATCATCACAGTCCATCATATAACTCCCGATAAGACCAGCCATAAAAACAACAGCGCAGGTACTACTGTTGCGCCGACCAAGATAATCACAAACGCTCGCTTACTTAATTCATCCATCATTTGTACTCCGCAAATAGTCCGTTCCATGTCGTAGGCACATAGTCGGTAGGTTTAAGTTCTTTAATCAACCGTATGGCCGTCTGCATACGCTTGATGCGTTTGTCCCTCACGTCCGTAAACTCCACGCTGTGCTTAACTAACTCAAGCTGAAGCTGCCCTTCTGTGCGGTCGAGCAACCTGCGCTGCGCTGCGGTGCGCCCTTGACTATCAACATTCTTATCAGGGCGTAGGGTGCGTGGGAAGGGCGTCTTGCGCTTGGCCTTGGGATGGTGCGGTATCTCGGCAAACATCTCCGCGATGGTGTGCTTCTTGTCCGCGCTCACCCAATCAGTCCAGTGACCCCCATTATTGGGCAACCCCCTCTCCTTGGCGATCTGGCTAGGGGTGTACTGTAACCCCACGCGCTGTTTCTGCATCTTGAGCGCCAGGTTATTCATCAAGCTAATGTACGCCTCGAACGCAGCGACGCGCTCGGGTGTTGGGTTTTTGTTGACGTAGGCCAGCCCGACCTTGGCGTTACTCATCTCATATTTGAGATGTATCAGTAGCTCACCCCATAAGCGCTTGTGTGTCATCTCCTTAATCTTAGCTATGCGGTTGCTGTTCTTCTGAGCCCGTATGCTGTTACGCACAGCGAGCCTGTCCGCATTACGCAAGAAGAACGTCTTATTGAGCACGCTATCTATCTTGCGCTGCGGTGACACAAGCAGGTACTTGTACGTCATGTCAGCATCCCCTCCTGCGCCCAGACCATAGCGTAGGTAATTATGTCGGCCATGTCGGCTACCTGTGCCTCTATCCACTCAGCGTCGTGGTGCTCGAATGGTTCCCACGGCGTAACATCGTGAACGTCAGAGTAAAAGTGCATCTCTGCAATGGCCAAGGCGTGTGCTTTTAATTGGTCTAGTGTTCTCATGTCATTCTCCTTAGATGTTGTATGTCGTATGTGTGGTTACTACGTACTCACGGGCGCTGACCCGTTTCGCATAGGTGTTAAAGCGTAAGCAGCCGCAGCAGTCGTACTCATGCTGGCAGTGCGAATACGAAAACGTATTCTCTATTGCTTGTTTAAGGTCATCTTTTCTCATGTCCGTCGGTGCGATCATGCGCGTCCTGCGTGTCCAGCCGTCGCTACCGTCGTCGCGTATGGTGCGCCCCTTGAGTACCTTAACGTCACAGATTCTTTCGCTGTCGTATGTGTATAGCGTTTCGTAGTGCATGGTCATTCTCCTTATTGAAGTGTGTATTTGTGGTTTGTAGCTACGACAGCTATTGTTTTCCAGTTACTGTCGTTGAGTGCGTCGCGCATCGCGTTAAGCAACTGCATGATCTCCTCGATCTCGGTCTCGGTGAACGTGTCCTCGATCATCGGTACGTCTGAAAAGTCCCATTTGTTCATTGTCATTCTCCTTGTGTTAGTTCGGTTGGTACTTCTACATCGTTGCCTAACATGCTTGCCACATAGCAGCGCATGGCTGCGATCAGTGGTGTTGCTCCGGTGTTGGGTATGTGTTGATTTTGCTTGTACGCATCCCACTCCGTGTGGGACGTAGGCATAAGCTCAATGCACTCGCGCTCAATGATCGCACCGCCTTCGTGCCAATCCGTAGACCACTCGGGGTACATCCCCCCGAAGTTGACGCGCAGCGTCCCATCTGTATCTGTATTTACATCTAGCGTGTAGTTGG
>Ga0181347_1000124_pt1 | contig 25282 bp, 25 predicted proteins | sample Su13VDMM110SN_FD_130102 | JGI IMG/M metagenome (GOLD analysis project Ga0181347, IMG submission 130102) | Freshwater viral communities from Lake Michigan, USA - Su13.VD.MM110.S.N | ecosystem: Environmental > Aquatic > Freshwater > Lake | place: USA: Michigan | collected 2013-07-16
CTCATCAGGTCAGGTAACTAATGTTGCTGCTGATAACGGACTGGGTGGGGCAGGTGTAGCAACTAATGTAGTTGATAGAGTAGCGTTATCTTTTGTTGTTTCCACAAACATTCAGTTCTTAACCGTTGATGTTACATCTCTTGACGATTATGTTGCAGGTATAACAGACGTAACAATCACAGTAAATCCAAACGTGTATGTGTACGGCACTTATCCAACACAACAATTTCCAATCCCTGGGTTTAATTTACCAACAGCCGAAGTAACTGTTCCTGACGCATCTATGCAAATTATAGGTGGCGCTGCAGGAGACACAATCAAGCTAGTAAATAACGGCAACATTGTAGGCTTTGGGGGTGATGGTGGCTGTGTGCAGAGATTTGTTCAATGTGGTGGCACTGGTATTACTACCATGCAGGATAGTAACGCATTATCAGGAAACGCAGCATTATCATTGATTACTCCAGGGATTTCAGTAACTATTGAGAATAATGGATATATTGCAGGTGGCGGTGGTGGCGGTGGTAAGGGGACTGGGTTCTCCTCAGGAGCGTATTCACTTACTCCAGGTGGTGGCGGTGGGGCTGGTGGGGGTATTAGTGGTGTAATTCCTTCGCCAGGAGGTATTGTAACTAGGGCTGTGCCCCCTAATGCAGGTAACAATGGGATATTTGCTGACCAAAGCTATACTCCATGCGGTTCATGTTGTACTCTTGCAGTAGGTTTTTTCAGTGGTGGCGGTGGCGGTTTTGTCTTGCCAGGCACAGGTGGAGTAGCTATTAGTGGCGTACAAGTTAGTGGGATAGGTGGAGGAGCAGGTGGCAGTGGGGCGGCTTTAGCCGGTAGTACAACAGCATGGGACAATAACGGTGGCGGTGCTAATAACTCAGCCCCTACATATACTTTATATAGCAGCACCACACAAGGTGGCGGTGGTGGCGGTTGGGGCGCAGCAGGCGCTGCTGGATATTCCAATTCAACTATATTTCAATTAGGGGCAACTGGGGGCAACTCTATCGTAACTAACGGAAACGCATACACCATGTTAGGAGATGGCAATACAAGACTATATGGTACTGTAAACACAGCAACAACGTCAGTAGTTTATACATTTCCTGCAACAGTTGAAACAGGAACAACTTTAGATTTAGCGGCTATTCCTGGATATACCACAGGCACTAACGTTGTATTAATGGTGCCATCAAGCGTAAGACTTGCGTCTAACAATACCTCAACACCTGGGCTAACAATAACTAAATCAGGCTCAAGTAATGACCCCTCTAGCGTAAGAGTAGTTTTAAACGGAGCTATTTTGGGGGCTGGCGGAGCTGGGGGAAGCGAAACAATTACAGCCCCTAACACTCCTATGAACGGTGGCGTAGCCCTTATATTACCAAACATTGGAGCCCCTGGAGTTACTTGGATTATTGATAACACAAACGGCTACATTGCAGGAGGCGGTGGTGGCGGTGGTAGAGGCCAAAACAATGCTTCATTAGGCTCGGCTACAATAGTGACATATGGCGGCGGCGGTGCAGGGCTTACTGGTTCAAGTGGAGTTGTAGGAAACGCAGCCTATAATGCAGGATTATCAAGCGGAGTAGCTTCAGGCACCAACGGGACTAACGTAGTAGTTGGGTCAGTTACATACTCATCAGGTGGCTCAGGGGGTACTATTCTTCCAGGAACGTTAACCTCTAATATTGGACCATTTCTAAGCGGAGTTATATATCCAGGACTAGGTGGAACTGCTGGTGGCGCAGGTGCATTATCCGTTACTGTAGCTTCCTCTCCATCTGTAAGTAACAGGGGCGGTGGCTTTAATATAAGTGGTGGGGCAGCATCAACAGTCGAAATTGGTTCAGGCTGCGCAGGTGGCGGTGGCGGTGGATGGGGTCGTAATGGTGGGAATGGTAGACGGTCTAATACTACAGTATCTGTAGGGGGTACTGGAGGCGTCACAATAAAATATCAAAACACTAATACTAAATTATATGTAGTAAACCTCACTAATTTAGCGGGTCTTATAGCACCATAAAAGGAACATAACATGGCAAAACAATATCAAATTCAAAATTATCTTAAGGGCGATGCAGAGTTTTTTGATACTAAGGCTGAAGCAAGTGCCCGTATTAAAGAACTAGAAACCCAAATTTTAACAGAACACGCTAGTAGATTTAGCATTATTCAAACAGTACAGTCAGCTAACGGCATGCTGTGGATTGCCCCGTCTGAGAACTCACAAGAAGATGGTGACTACATGGTATTCATTAGTTCTACTGGTCAGTACGATAAAGTAAAAGGCCGCACAGCTGCGTATGCTAGAAACCAAGAGTTAAAGGATGCATTCTTAGCTGAACTAGCACAAGAGCCTGTACTTGCAGAAAAACCAGTGCAACCAACTACAACAGGCACTCAAGAGCTATGATAAAGAACGTCCCTCCAGCCCACTCGTTTACCTATGATGGTGCGAGGATTAACGTATTTTACGTTAACAAGGGTGAGGGGTTGCCTAGACATAGCCACATATACGCTCATGCATCGTTTTGTACAGCAGGTTCATGTATAATTCGTAAAGAAAACAAAGAGCTTGTGATGGACAAAACCACACAGCCAGTAAACTTACTACAAGACAGTTGGCACGAGATAGAAGCACTAGAAGACAACACCGTATTCATTAACGTATTCGCGGATAAACATAATGGCTAAGAAGACACCATCACTTGCAGTAGGGCGCGGAGAGAAGCTTCCAGTATCAGAAGGCGCTGGACTTACAGCTAAAGGTCGTGCAAAATACAACAAAGCAACTGGATCTAAGTTAAAGGCCCCTGCTCCTAATCCTAAAACGGAGAAAGATGCTGCTCGTCGTAAGTCGTTCTGCGCTCGTATGTCCGGGATGCCTGGTCCGATGAAGGATGAAAAAGGCAGACCTACCCGCAAAGCAGCTTCTCTTAAACGATGGAACTGCAAATAATGGAAATGATGGTATGGAACATCGTGCTAACTGGATTGGTGGCTATAATGGGTTTTGTGATTAAAGCAAAATTTGAAGAGCTGGATCGTCTTGGTATTTTATTAAACCGAACTAGAGAGGAAATTGCCCGTGACCACATCACTCGCGCAGAAGTACGTGCAGACATTGAAAAAATTATGGAACGTTTTGATGACGGCTTTAACCGGCTGGAAGCAAAAATTGATAAGCTTGCTGAAAAAAGGATAGATCATGGATAAATACGAAGATCTAGTGACAGAAGAGGACAAACGGGCTTTTAAAGATAAAGCACGTAATGCTCAAATTAAAGCGGACGCTGAAGCAATGCGTAAAAAGTACCCTGAAAAAGCTAAAAAGGCTGAAAAACCTGTAATGGTTGAAAAGAAACAGGTAGGTAACTTTGTTGTAGATGACTCAGAGCCTACTGAAAAAGAACTAAAAATGTTACAGCAGATGAAAAAGGAAATGGACATGGACCGAAATACGGAACGTGGTGCCACTCGTCCTAGAAGACTTGATTATGTGGAACCTTTTAAAAAAGGCGGCATGGTAACAAAAGGTAATGGTTGCGCTGTTCGTGGCGTTAAGAAATTTAAAACGTATTAATTAAGGAGTAATATCATGGCTGGAAGAGGAATGGGAGCTGCAACAAGTGGTGGCGGTTGTGTTGAAAAAGGCGCTAAAAACAAAATGGTATCTAAGACAAGCAAAGAAATCGATCCTGTTTTCTTGGCTCATGGCGGTGAAGTAAGCCCTCGCAAGCGCATGGCCATGGGCATGAAATCTGGCGGTGAAGCCAAAAAAATGAACATGGGCGGTTATGCTTCAGGTATGGGCATGAAAAAAGGCGGCAGTGCTAAAAAAATGCACAAGATGCCTGATGGCTCTATGATGCTTGATAGCGATATGAAAAAACCGAAAAAAATGAAAAAAGGTGGTAGTTGCTAAATGGCTACTTCAGGTACCACGGTATTTGATTTACAGATTGATGAGCTTGTAGAAGAGGCTTTTGAACGTTGTGGCATGCAAATGACCCACGGTAATCAGCTTAGAACAGCTCGTCGCTCGCTCAATCTAATGTTTTTAGAATGGGCCAACCGTGGCTTGAATTTGTGGACAATTGAATTAGCAACTTACAACCTTATTGCAGGGCAATATGAAATTGTATTGGACACCGATACGGTAAATGTCCTATCTGCGGTAATTCGAGACAGCTCACAAAGCCCTCCGGTTGATATTGTCATAGACCGCATTAGTCGAGCTGAATATTTGCATATTCCAGACAAGTCAACTCAGGCGCGACCTGCACAATTGTATGTAGAACGCACGAACGTACCTAAGGTGTACCTTTACCCTTCCCCAGATCAAAGTGCTGTCTATCAGCTCAGATACTACCGTATTAAGCGAATGGACGATGCGGGCGATTACACTAACACTGCAGACGTTAATTTTAGGTTTTTGCCTTGCCTTGCTGCCGGATTAGCGTACTATCTGTCACTTAAATATGCAGTAGATCGTACTCAAGTATTAAAAGCTTTTTATGAAGAAGAATTTGCTAGAGCAGCTGCAGAAGATAGGGATACGGCAAGCTGTTTTTTTGTTCCAGACGTAGGGGCATAATGTGGCCTACGCCTCGGGTAAATTTTCTTTTGGGCTGTGTGATTACTGTGGGCAGCGTTATCCCTTTAATGTTTTACGTAAAAACTGGCGTGGATTTAAGGTTTGTCCGGATGACTACGAGCCAAAAGAACCTCAATTAGATCCGTTGCGCTTTGTAGCTGATGCAATATCCCTTGATCAGCCTCGCCCGGACAGGATAGAACCGATGCAGGTATATGTAAATGCACCAGGAGACACTGCGTTTCAAAGTATTGGAAGTGCTAATAACACGGTGGACATGCGTCCATACACGCCCGACCAGGACATTATTGGGGTCGGTACCTTAGGAAACGTTACGGTGGTAATAACATGACATATGATGAACTAATTACGAATATTCGAAATTACACGGAAGTGGACAGTAACGTATTTACTGCGCCTGTGCTCAATACCTTTATTACGATGGCTGAAAATCGGATCCTTAGGGATATTGACTTAGACGTATTTAAGCGTGAGGCTGCAGGGACCATGTCCACAGGAAATAAGTTTCTAGCTGCGCCTGCTGATATTTTAACTCATCGCTACATAATGATTACCAAAGACGGGGAACAAATATTCCTTGATTTTAGAGATACTTCTTTCATGAAAGAGTATTGGGCAGATAGTGCTTCAACTGGAACACCTAGGTATTATTCTGTATGGGATCAAAATACTTTTTACATTGCCCCTACGCCAGATCAAAATTATGTAGTGGAACTAGGGTATATTATTAGCCCTGAAACACTATCTTCTACTAACCCTACTACTTGGGTAAGTCTTAATGCACCAGAAGCATTGTTATATGCGTGTTTAATTCAAGCATATAGCTATACCAAAGGCCCTGCAGATATGCTCGCTTATTTTGAAAATAGCTATAAACAAGCGATCCAAGGTCTGGGTGTTGAGCAGCAGGGTCGTCGTCGTAGAGATGAATGGAGAGACGGGATGCCTAGGGTAGTGGTTAAATCTCCATCTCCAGGTCCTTAGTCATTAATGGTAAGATAATGGTTACGTAGTTTAAATTAATTAGGAGTTTAAAATGGCAATTGCACAAGCAATGTGCACAAGCTTCAAGGTCCAGCTACTTAGTGGCGCACAAAATTTTAATACGGGTACAACAAAGGTTTATAAAATCGCGTTGTATACATCAGCAGCTACGCTAGGCGCAACGACTACCGCATACTCAACGACAAACGAAGTAGTGGGTACAGGGTACACTGCGGGTGGTGAAATATTAACAGTCTCTCAAATTCCTACGTCATCAAGCACAACAGCGTTCATTGATTTTGCGGATAAAACCTGGCCTAATGCTACTATCACTGCTCGCGGTGCCTTGATTTATAACAGTACAGATAATACAGCGGTTGCGGTACTTGACTTTGGTGCAGATAAGACATCCACAGCGGGTAACTTTACTATTGTATTTCCAACACCTAACGCATCAAACGCAATCTTACGTATCGCCTAATTAGGAGTAAAATATGTCGGGGTGCACGGTTAACGTATCAGCAGTTGTAGGTATAGGGCAATTAGGAAATGTGTTAATATGGGGGCTAATTCCAGATGGGCAAAACCCAAACTGGGCAGACATAAATGATGGACAAACACCTAATTGGACTGCAGTAAACGACGGACAAACCGTAACATGGGTAGAGGTAATAACATAATGAGTAATGAAAACCAAACCGAATCTGAAATCATGCAACCTGCGGAGCCAACTGAGCCTGTAGAAAAGCAAGATGTAGTTGTTGAAGTGACCGGGTTTAAATTAGAGATATTAAAAGGGTTATAAAATGCCAAGTAACTATTCAGCCTTAAAAATTGAGTTAATGGTCACGGGGGAGCAATCCGGAACTTGGGGTACTATTACCAATACTAATTTAGGCACGGCGCTTGAAGAGGCGGTTGTGGGCCGTGCTACGGCTAACTTTACATCCGATGCTAACTTAACTATTTCACTGACAGATACAAACGCTACACAAGTTGCTCGAAACTACATCCTTAACGTAACATCAGGTGTATCACTTACTGCTACAAGAAACTTAGTTGTACCGTCAATTAACAAGCCATATATTATTGAGAACAACACTACTGGCGGACAAAGTATTGTAGTAAAAACAGCTGCAGGTACAGGCGTGACCGTACCTAACGGCAAAAGAACAATGGTCTATGCAAATACCACAAACGTAGTTGCCGCTGAAAACCACATCCCTGACTTAACTTTAGGCGCAGCGCTTCCAGTAGCATCGGGTGGTACGGGTATTACTAGCTTTGGTACAGGTATTGCAACTGCTTTAGGAATAAACGTAGGTACTGCAGGTGCTCCAGTTGTTAATGGTGGTGTTTTAGGTACCCCTTCATCAGGCACACTTACAAACGTTACAGGCCTTCCACTTACATCTGGTGTAACAGGTACGCTTCCAGTAGCTAATGGTGGTACAGGTGTTACAACTAGCACAGGCACAGGTTCAGTAGTTCTTTCAGCAAGCCCAACATTTACAGGTACATTAAATGCAGCAAACCTTACAACTACAGGTAACACAATCTTAGGTGACACATCAACCGATACTCTAAATGTAGGTAATGGTGATTTAGTCAAGGCTGCTAATGGCAATGTAGGTATTGGTACAAGTAGTCCAGGAGTTAAATTAGACATAGCAGGTGCTAGTGCTAGAATTAATAATGGTACATCGAGCTCCTCTCAATTAATTTTTGGACCAGGAGTTGCAGCTTTTGATTATGCAAATATTACTTGGAATAACACTGTAGGTTCCCAAGAATTTAAATTTTATGCAGATGCTGGTTTTATAAGTTTCTATACTGTTGCAGGAACTTCACTAGAACGTATGCGTATTGCCAATAATGGCAACGTGGGTATTGGTACAACCAGCCCTACTGCAAAATTAGATGTATTAGGCAATGCTCGTATTATCCAAGCTAGTTTTACAGACCCTATATTAAACATATCCCAAGCTTCTGGCACAATAGGCAACAAAGGTATTATTAACTTTAGTGATTCAACTGGTGCTACATCTTATATTTATGGGTATGGAAGCGCTTTTGGGTCAGGCAATAACTATGCGTTAGCATTTGGCACGAATTCTGTAGAACGTATGCGTATTGATTCTGCTGGCAACGTAGGCATTGGTGTAGTACCTAGCGCTTGGGATGGGACAATAAAAGCAGTGCAAGTCAATACAATTGGCGCAATAGGAGGCACTTCTGCTAATTTTTCTGTAAGCGCAAACTCATATTATAACTCAGGAAATGATTTTTATATAACTAATGGTCTAGCATCTTTATATTTACAGGCAAATGGTCAGCACGAATGGAGAACTGCGCCAACAGGTACAGCAGGCGCAAGTGCGGCAGTTATTTCAGGACGAACATACATAGTATCAGTATTAGGTAGTTCTACCTTAGCTCAGTGGCAAGCATTTTTTAGTGCACTAACTGTTCTTCCAACTTTAGGACAAACAATAACTGCAACAGCTACAGGCTCAATCGTTGGTGGCGGTACAGTTACACAAAAACTTATATATACACAAAAAATGCTACTAGATAATAGTGGTAATTTGAACATTGCTGGACTTACAGCATCTCAAGCAGTAGCTACTGATGCATCTAAAAACTTAGTATCAGTAGCAACAACAGGTACAGGCAACTATGTACTAGCAACAAGCCCTACCCTAGTAGGGCCAGTATTAGGCACACCAAGTTCAGGAACGCTTACAAGTTGTACAGGTTATACATATGCCAACCTAGCAGGAACAGTACCAACTTGGAATCAAAATACATCAGGTACAGCTGCAGGGCTTTCTGGTTCTCAAACAGCAAATACAGTTTACGCAGCGCCTAACGGCTCAGCAGGTACGGCTTCATTTCGCGCAATTGTAGCAGCTGATATTCCAACACTAAATCAAAACACAACAGGCTCTGCAGCAACTTGGACTACAAGTCGTAACTTGGCAGGAAATAGTGTAAACGGTTCTGCTAACGTGGCTTTTTCTAATAAATTCATAGTGCAAGGTACTACGGATACTGGCTTATCTGGGGCACAATTTTTAGGTTCATTAGGAACAGGGATAGTTAAAAACACTACCTCAACTGGGGTATTAAGTATTGCTGTTGCTGGTGATTTCCCAACACTAAACCAAAATACATCAGGTACAGCCGCTGGTCTTTCAGCTACATTAGTCGCTACTTCAGGTGGCACAGGCCAAAGTTCTTATGCTATTGGCGATATATTATATGCTTCAACTACTACTGCTTTATCAAAACTAGCTGCTGTGGCAACAGGTAATGCGTTAATCTCAGGTGGTGTGGGTGCAGCTCCTAGTTACGGTAAAATTGGTTTAACTACACATGTAAGCGGAACTTTACCCGTAGCTAATGGTGGCACAAACGCATCTGCTGCAGGGATTACTGCTTTTAATAATATTACAGGATATTCCGCTGCTGGCGCCACAGGAACTACTTCTACCAATTTGGTATTTAGCACATCTCCAGCATTAACTACACCAACAGTTGTTACATCTATTGATGGCGGTGCAACTTTTGGAGCATTTGCTTCATCTACGACATTAACAATTGGTCACACGGGTACAGGTGCGGCATCTACAACTAATATTGCTACAGCAGCTTTAACAGGCGCATTTGCTAAAACAGTAAACATTGGTACCAGCGGTACTACAGGTTCCACTACAACTATTAATATGGGCTCATCTGTAGGTGGCTCTACCATTGTTCGTGGTTCATTTTCTGTAGGTTCTGTAACAGCATCAACAACTGATGGCGCAATATTTGCATCAGGTAACATTACAGCTTTTGCTGCGTCAGACATTAAGTTTAAAACTAACATCCAAACAATCCCTAACGCCGTTGAAAAAGTTAAAATGATTGGTGGTAAGACATTTGACTGGACGGATGAATATATTCAATACATGGGCGGTGAAGATAGTTACTTCATGCAAAAATCAGATGCTGGGGTTATTGCGCAAGATGTACAAAAAGCTATCCCAGAATTAACAAGAGAACGGGAAGATGGTTCTTTAGCTGTTGATTACCCAAAACTAGTAGCCCTTGCTTTTGCTGCAATCGTTGAACTAAAAGCAGAAATTGATGAACTAAAAAAGGGTAAATAATGGCAATTCCAGCATCAGGTCCATTAACACTTCAAGACGTTCAAACTGAGTTTGGCGGAACCAACCCTATTGGTATAAACGAATACTACGCTGGTGGTGGCTTAGTCCCTGCTGGAACTACAGGAACAAATGGAGCAGTGCCTTCAAGCGGTACTATTTCAATCCAAAATTTCTATGGTACGGCTAATCTATTTAGTTTCAACTTAACTTCAGGTACCGACCTAAACCTCCGCACACAAGCATTAGCAGCTGGGTGGGATGGGGCAAGGCCTTTACAAGCTACTATCCCTGTAAGCAATACAATCCAAGCCTCAAGTACAGGCACATACGCACTTACAATCAACGGTTCATTCCCAAGCGGGGTTACTCTACTTAATAATGGGATAATTGTAGGCCGTGGCGGTAATGCCGGTGCTGGTGGTAATGCAGTTGGCACTTTTACAGTAAATCCAGCTGGTAACGGAACCGCTGCTGGCCCAGGATTATTAGTTTCTGTAGCGGTTACCATAGATAATGCAAGTGGAAGAATTGCTGGAGGAGGCGGCGGAGGCGGAGGTGGTGGCTCTGTTTATATGAACTTCGGAAGAGGGAACACTGCTGGTGCAGGAGGTGGTGGCGGCGGCGGCGGTATAGGAGTCTCTAGCCTAGGCGCTGGAGGCACTGCTAGTGGGTTTGCTAATAATGCGGCAGGTACTGCAGGTACTGCAGGTACCGTATCGGCTAATGGTACTGGAGGTGCGGGGGGAGTCTATAATTCTGGGTCACAGTCAATAACTGGTGGTACTGGAGGTGTTGGTGGAAGCTATGGCTCAAACGGTGTAGCTGGAGCAATTGGGGTAGTAACAGGGGTGGTAAATACGTCAGCTGTAGGAACAGTAGGTGCTGCAGGTACTGCAGGTGCTTGCCTAGCAGGAAATTCTAATATTACGTGGGCTGGTGGGACAGCTTTTGGGCAACGAGATGGCGCAATTACATAAGGAAATATAATGGATTATAAAATAGTAGAGTTTAATGAATTAACAGGGCAAATTACTATATATGTAGAGGGGTTCCCTTTATTTGCAGTAGATTTACCAATTGATGAAAATCAAAAAGTTCCTACTGGAGTAGAACTTGAGCAATACCTGAAGGGGTTTATTCCGACATGGCATGTAGAACGGCAAGAAAAACTTAGTAAAGGAATAGCAAATACTGAAGAAATTAAGGCGTTAGTTCAACCGTTGTCTATAGCCGAACGTCCCTTACAAGATTTACTTTTAGAAGCTACAAGCAGAAGAAATTTAGCGTTATTAAATTCAGACTGGACACAACTTAATGACGTAGATTTAACAGAAACGGAAAAAGAATTATGGCGTGAGTACAGACAGTCACTCAGAGATATAACTTCTCAAGAAGGATTTCCATCAAATATTATCTGGCCTGCTGACATAAATATAGAGTATAGATAATGAGTGCTAATATTGAGCTAACACCCCTAATACTAAATGAAAATAAAAATGTTACGTTTTACGAAATAGGGGTTTGTAGGGCTACCAATATGGTAGAGTTAGTTAAAGCTTGTCCTAATATTACAGAAATAGTAGGCATTGACTCTTATTTAGAATACACAGAAACACTAACTTCAAGGTATAAAGTATCTGCAAAGTTAAATGAGTACAACAAATCTGTTGCCATTGATAGAATTAATCATAGTGAACATAAAGATAAACTACGCTTATGGGTTATAGATTCTAACGAAGCTGCATTACAGACAGAAGATAAAAGTATTGATGTAGTGTTCTTAGATGCCTATGTAGTATTTGGGCAAGTTACAAATGACGTCCTTGCGTGGCACCCGAAAGTAAAAGATGGTGGTATTTTGTGTGGGCATGATTGGTATTCCCTTGCAATACAAAAAGAAGTTTACGAAACCCTTGAGTCTTTAGGATACGCAAAAGAAGATGTAAAAACACTAGCTAACGAAGTTTGGTGGATTAGGAAAAACAAATGATTAACTCACGTAAACTAGAAGACTTACATCCTAAAGTCAAAACGCTATGCGAGCAGTTCATTGCTTCTTGCGCCAAACACAATATTGATGTGCTAATTACGTCAACTTACAGAGATGCGGAGTCACAAAATGCGTTATACGCACAAGGCCGTTCAGCTCCAGGCAAAAAAGTAACTAATGCTAAAGGTGGTCAATCCTTCCACAACTGGCGCGTAGCCTTTGATTTTGTACCAATCGTTAATGGTAAAGCTATGTGGGCGGATACTGCGTTGTTTACAAAATGTGGTGAGATTGCCGAAAGCGTAGGACTTGAGTGGGCTGGACGTTGGGTAAAGTTTAAAGAATTAGCTCATTGCCAATATACTGGTGGATTAACCTTACATGACTTTCAAGAAGGAAAGAGTTTCTAATGGACCCGATTACAATCCTAGCGGCTTTAGGCCCAGTAGCAGTAGACTTAGGCAAATCCCTTATCAATCGTTTTATTGCGCCAGACCAATTTAAACCTGCGACCATCGAGCAGTATGCAAAGATGAAAGAGATTGACTTAGAGTTCTTCAAGACCATGAACGAAGCTGGCGGTGGTAATGCTAGTTATCCTTGGGTTGAGGCAATTATTCGCTTAATGCGTCCTTTAATTGGTATAATCGTGCTATCGACATGGGCTTACCTTGCAGTTATTGGTGACGGTGAAGTTAACGAGCAAGTATCTAACTTTGCTTCTGTCATTGGATTCTACTTATTCGGTGAGCGTAGTCTGTTCTATGTAAAAAAACAAAGATAAGGGTACCCCGTGGCGCTATTAAGACTTGCATTAACTCCTGGGATTGATAAACAAAACACCGAATACGGCGCCGAGGGGGGTTGGGTAGACGGTGACTTTATTCGCTTTAGATATGGCCTTCCTGAAAAGATAGGCGGTTGGAACTATTTTAATAATGGGCCAACATACCTTATCGGGATGACAAGTGAAGTATTTACCTGGAATAGCCTGGACGGCGTTCCCTATGCCATGGCAGGTACTAATAAAAAATTATACGTTTTTAGTGGAGGGGACTGGTTCGATATTACTCCTATTCGTGCTACAGGATCTGCAACTTTTACAACACAAATTGGTAACTTTGGCGTTACTGTTAATGCTGCAGGGCATGGCGCAACAGTAGGAGATTTTGTTACTTTCTCTGCAGTTACAGGAAATCCAGGTGGAATACCAAATGCCTCATTAACAGGGGAATTTGAAGTCCTTACTGTCCCTAACTCTAGCCAATACACTATATTATCTCCCGTAGCTGCTTCTTCTAATGCCGCTGCAGCAGGTACTGCTACGGCTACTTACCAAATTAATACGGGCTCTGATGTAAGCTATTTTGATTATGGATGGGGAACAGATTCTTGGGGTTTTTCTACTTGGGGAACCCCTAGACCAGCCGGAGCAGGAATAGGAACAGCACTTTTCTCTAGGGTGTGGCAATTTGATAACTTCGGTGAAAATGTTATTTGCCAACTTGTAAACGGAGGGACATATGTGTGGGAAGTAAGCACTGGTCCATCTGTCAGGGCCTTTCAGGTATCAGGAGCACCTACTAACAGTAAATACGCTTTGGTGTCCACACCCGATCGTCATTTAATCTGTTTTGGAACAGAAAATATAATTGGAGATGTGACCTCCCAAGATCCTATGTTTGTACGGTTTTCTAACCAAGAGGACATTAATACATTTACCCCTTCTGCTACCAATACGGCAGGTGGACAACGTTTAACAGACGGAAGTCGTATCGTTACAGCGGTCAGATCCCGTGGACAAATATTAATATTTACCGATACTTCATTGCATGGAATGCAATATATCGGACCTCCATACACCTTTGGATTTTCCCAACTAGGTGCTAATTGTGGATGTATAGGCCCTCATGCGTCTGCGGACGTCAACGGGGTTGCTATGTGGATGGGAACAGAGGCATTTTACATGTTTGACGGTTCTGTCAAAAAATTAGCATGTACTGTACAAGACTATGTATTTAAAGACTTAAACATTGTTCAGGCCCAAAAAGTACATGTAGGTATTAACTCTCAATTTAACGAAGTTACTTGGTGGTATTGCTCTTTTACTTCTGACTATATTGACCGATATGTGTCTTACAATTACCTTGAAAATGTATGGAGTACAGGTACATTGTCACGTACTGCATGGGTAGACATTGGAACTTATTCCAGGCCCTTAGCCACTGATTATTTACAAGATGGTACACAGGCATCTATTTCCACGATTAATGGCCTTAGTCCGGGACGTAGTTTAGTATATCTACAGGAGAGTGGCTATAACGATGCGGACGGACTTGCGATCCTGTCTTACATTCGTTCTGGTTATTTTGACATTGGAGATGGGGATAACATGGTGTTCATGAAACGATTTATCCCTGACTTTAAGAACCAGGTAGGGGATTTGACTGTACGGGTATTGCTGCGTGCCTTTCCTTCGTCTACAGCAAGTCCCAGCTCACTAGACCCTTATATCGTGTCTCCGACTACTCAAAAAGTAGACACGCGCGCACGCGGAAGACAGATTGCATTAAGCATTGAAAATGAGACCGTAGATGGGGCGTGGAGATTTGGTACGATGCGTGTTGATATTCAACCGGATGGATTACGATGAGTAAAATCAATAACGTCCGTTTACCCAATGCGGCTACACAACAGTATAGTCCAGAGCAGTTTAACCAGTTAATCCGTTCTTTGGAACAGATTGTGGTGCAGTTAAATTCAAATTATACCCCTAATGTAACGGAGGATAAGGACCAGGCAATGTCTTGGTTCTTTGGAAATTAATGGCAAATTCATATAAACGATTTACGCTAGTTTCAACCGGAGCGGCTACTACTACTGTCCTAACAGTACCTCCCGCAACTACGGCTATTATAAAGTCTATTATTCTAGCTAATCCTTCCGGAGGCGGTATTACAGTAAGCTGTTCCTTTTCTCCTTTAGGGGTAGGGACAGTAGTAGTTTCTCCTACAGCAACGGTGGCTACACTTACCTATATTGATTTATTAGCAGGAAAAATAGCAGGGCCTCTTATATTAGAGGCCTCTGATCTTTTAAAAATTACTACTTCTGCGGCTGATTTAAATGTTACTGTTTCTGCATTGCTTATAGACAGAAGCTAGTGAATTAGTCCATAATTACAACATCTTCGCATCTTAATTCGATGCGCGACCCTGTGAGGTCCTAAACACGAATTCGAAAGGTTAAACCATGGCAGATGCGATGCAGGGAATTATGTCCTTGCCCGAAGGGCAGGACACACAACAGGGGTCATTGGACCAGGAAAGCTATAACCCGGCTATAGAGGGTTACGCTAGAGCAAATCCTCAGCAGTTTAAACGAGACATTCTTGGCGGGATGGCCGAAGCTGACCCACAATTAGTGGATGGGTTTATTCGTCAACTAGCTCAAATTGATCTTCCATCAGACGTAGTTCAAGCCCTTCAACTAATGGTGGACAATATTTTAGCTAATCCATCCAATTATAAAAAAGATAGAGCGGAATTGATTGCAGATGGCGTACCTGCAGAAATTCTTCCGGAGGAATTTGACGCTTCTTATTTTGCGGCCTTTAACATTGCAATTGACCAATTGGCTTTAAACATAGAAGAGCCTGCTCCTGCTGTTCCTACTTTTGCAGATGGTGGTATTGTAAACATTAAAACCATTGCAAAAGACATTGCTGCCATGGGCCGTGGTGGTGACACCATGTTGGCACATATTACCCCTCAAGAAGCAAGAATGCTTCGTGAAAGAGGAGGTTCAGGTACTATTAACCCTGATACAGGTCTACCTGAGTTCTTCTTTAAGTTTATAAAGAACGTATTTAAAGGTGTAGGAAAAGCTATTTCAGGCGTTGTAAAAGGTATTGGAAGCGTTGTAAAAAGTATTGCAAGTAGCACTATTGGTAAAATAGCGCTTACTTTTGCGGCCGTATATTTTATGGGCCCCGCAGGCTTAAACCTTGCAGGATCTGCCGGTAGTCTTACAGGTGTTACAAGCGCAGTCTCTTCAAACATAATTAACACCGTAGCAGGAAGTACGTTAGTTAACATTGCCTCTGGTCAGAAAATCGGAGATGCAATTAAAGGCGGTATTGTATCAGGCGCACTTGCTGGTGCGGGTACTGCAGTATTTGGCGGTGGTGTTCCAGGTGCTAAACCGGTTCCGACCACTGCTAATGCTTTTGAGAAATCAATGGGTCTTTCTAAGTACTCTGCCCCAGCAAGCGTTGCAGATGATGTAATAACTGGTTCTTTAGATGACGCAGTCTCAGCGACTAAGGACGTAGCTACTCCAACAAACGCAGGACCATCCTCGGTCACAGTCGCAAATCCTACGCCTTACACTGCTCAGACATATCCACTTGCTCCACAAGCACCTATTCAAGGTTATCCTATTGGACAGGCTCCAGGAACTACTGTAGGTAGTACTCCAGGTGCCTCAGGTGCATTAGAACCCTTTAAAATGCAAAGTACGGGTGAATACGCGAACAAGTTACTTGGGGCACAGGCTACTCCTGTCGCAGGTGTTACTCCGGCAACCGGAGGTATTACCAACCTTTCCGCTTCAATTGCGGATGATGTAGTTACAGGCGCTGGAACTTCAACTTCCCCTGGTGTAATGGATTTACTTAAAAAAGGTGAAATAAGTAGCGCAGCTAAGGAAATTTGGAAAAACATCTCTCCTTCTGCAATCAAGGATCAAGGAATAAAAGATGCATTGAAATCAGTTAAAGATAAATTTCCAAGTGCTACGGATGACATGATTATAAATGCCCCTTCAGGGAGTGTTCTAAATAAAGCATATGATGCAGCACTACCTGGTATCGTAGCTCAATACGGTCCTTTATTAGGTGTAGGAACAGCGGCCATGGGGTTATTAGGTGGATTTGGTACGATACCTTCTGAAATGCCTCCCGGCTTTGATGGCCCTACTGGACCCGAGTTATTAGAGGCTAATCCTAGTATGTACGGGTTGTCTTTTGGGGGCACCAAATCTACTTACTCTACTAGAAATCCATATGAATCGATGTATAGTAAGCCTACAAACCCATTTAAAACAGCTGTTAGTGGCGGCGTTCCTACTCCAACAATGAAAATGGCTACAGGTGGTGTTGCAGAATACCCACGTAAAACAGGGCACATTGCAGGCCCTGGCACAGGGACTTCTGATTCTGTTCCTGCAATGCTATCAGATGGTGAGTTTGTATTTACGGCCAAAGCAGTACGGGCCATGGGCAACGGATCACGAAGAAAAGGTGCTAAACGCATGTACGCAATGATGAAAGATCTTGAAAGGAAAGTAAATGGCTGAGATAACCTATCAAGGACAGATAGTACGTGAAGCTCCCGAAATTGAGGCCTATAAACTAGGTCTCTTAAAAGAAGCTCAAAGTCTTTACGGACAACCAATGAACCTTCCTGCCGTAGAAGCGGTAGGCTTATCACAAGGACAACAACAAGCAGCAGACCTTGCTCGTCAAGGTATTGGCGCATACCAGCCTTACTTAGAAGCAGGATCAGCAGGCATTACCCAGGGGCAAAACCTTGCTCAACAAGGCGCTAATATCATAGGTGGCATCAACACCGCACCTCAGTTTAATGCAGCTCAAAACGCTACTTTAGCGGGTATTACGGCTGCAGGTGGCGTAGGGCAAGCGGCTAATATTGCAGGGAATTTCTTGCAAGCAGACCTTGGTGCCTCTCAAAATGTGTTAGGGCAAGCGGCTAACCTTTCAAATCAAATGGTGACACAGGGAGCGCCTGCTCAACAAGCTGCTCAAAATACTATTAGCCAGGGTGCGGGTGCGTTTAACCAGATGACAGGTGGTGCTGCTGCTCAAGGGGCAGGTCGGACCATGGTAGGTCAAGGCGCAAATGCGTTTAACCAGATGGCCAGTGGTGCTGCTGCTCAAGGAGCGGGTCGAAGCCTTGTATCTCAAGGCGCTGAACGTGCAAATGAAATGGTTGACGCGGGAATTGGAGGTATTAATCGAGGACAAACCACCATTGGCCAAGGTATTTCTTCTGCAGGGCAGATTGCAGATGTAGGGCTAGGTGCTCAAACAACCGGTCAAAGCATGGTAGGAAGGGGTGCTCAACGTGCCGATGAAATGGTTAATGCTGGAATGGCAGGTATTAATCAAGGTCAGCAGACTGTTGGACAAGGTATTTCTTCCGCAGGAAGAATTGCAAATGCGGGTCTAGGTGCTCAAGCAACTGGCCAAGGAATGGTAGGTCAAGGCGCTCAACGTGCAAATGAGATGATTGGTGTAGGAATGTCCGGCATTAACCAGGGACAACAAACACTTAATAGAGGCATCGCTTCCGCTGGTCAAATTTCAAATGAAGGACTAAGTGCTCAAGCTACAGGCCAGGGCATGGTATCTGAAGGCGCAGGTCTGGCTCGTAACATGGTTGGTGCCGGCGTTGGTGCACAAGAACAGGGATTATCAGCCGTTCAACAGGGTATTGCAGGGCTACAGCAGGCTACTCAAGCGTATAATCCTAATCAAGCACAAGCATTCATGAATCCTTATCAAGAGCAGGTAACGCAAAAAGCTTTAGAGCAAATGCGTCGCCAAAGTGACATCGCTAACCAAGGACTAGCGGCTCAAGCGGTTCGTTCTGGTGCGTTTGGTGGCACCCGTGAAGGTGTTCAACGCGCCGAACAGGAGCGTAACTTGCAAGACGTGATGTCTCAACGTGTCTTTCAAGATATGGCGGCTAATTATGGACAAGCACAAACAGCAGCCATGACAGCACAGGAACAACAGCAACAACGTCAGTTAGCTGCAGGTCAAGGCATTACTAATGCAGGTACAGCTCTAGGCACACTTGGCACAAACGCTGCTAATATCTACGGTCAAGCAGGTCAACAACTAACGCAAGCAGGGACTGCGGCAGGGGCTCTAGGTACTAACGCAGCTAATATACGTAGTCAAGAAACTCAAGCATTAACCGCATTAGGCGCACAACAAGGTGCTTTAGGTACTAACGCAGCTAATATTTATGGACAAGCAGGTCAGCAGTTAACCCAAGCAGGAACTGCTGCTGGTGCTTTAGGCTTAAATGCTGCTAATATACAGAGTCAAGAAGCTCAAGCCCTGGGTTCTTTAGGTGCGCAACAAGGTATTTTAGGTACAAATGCAGCTAATATATTAGGTCAATCAGGGCAACAATTGACACAAGCAGGAACTGCTGCCGGTGCTTTAGGTTTAAATGCTTCTAATATCTTAAGTCAAGAGGCACAAGCGCTAGGATCATTAGGCTCACAGGAAGCTGCTTTAGGTACTCAAGCTGCTAATATACTAGGTCAATCAGGGCAACAATTGACACAGGCAGGGCAAGCGCAAGGTGCTTTAGGGGTTAATGAAGCTAATATTTATGGTCAAATGGGGCAAGGATTGACCCAAGCAGGCCAGGCAACTGGGGCTTTAGGCGCCAATGAAGCTAATATTTATGGTCAAATGGGTCAAGGATTAACTCAAGCAGGCCAGGCGCAAAGTGCCGTAGGAACTAACCTCGCTAACATATATGGTCAAGCAGGACAGCAACTAGGCAATATTGGAACTACACTGGGCCAACAAGGTATCTCTCAGGCTCAGTTAGGTCAATCAGGTGCCTCTACAATGGGTTCATTAGCGGGCAACCAAGCTCAATTATATGGCACCTTAGGCCAAGGCATCGGCTCTCTTGCTAACCAAGAAGCGGGTGTTAACCTTCAACGAGGTGCTTCTTTAGGCTCACTTGGTACTAATATTGGTTCAATGGGCGTGCAACAAGCAGCCCTTGGCCAAGCAGATCAACAGCTTAAAGCAGCTGACGTCGCTCTTATGTCTGGTATTGGCTCACTTGAACAAACAAATGCTCAAGCACAATTGGATGCACAGCGTGCTACTCAACTGCAAGAAACTATGGCACCATATCAACAATTGGCGTTTGTATCAGATATTTACAAAGGTGCTCCATCAAGCCAAATGTCATTAACATCAAGTAGTGCGCCTAGCGCTTCTCCTCTTCAGTCTGCAATTGGGACTGGAGTGGGAGCAGTAGCTACTGCTGCTGGAGCTCAAAAATCTGGATTATTCTAAGGAAAAAGCATGAAATCTAAAATTCTAGACCGCCCTATGTTTAAAAAACCCGTCGACGAGACGGATGTTGAAAACGTAGGGATTATGCAAGGTTTCATGGACGAGGAGGCAGATGATGACCTTGACTATGGAAAATACATGCAGGAAGAAGAAGGTGATGATGACGAAAGCGACATGGCTAATGTCATGGACCGTCGTCCAAACTCACCTGAAATTCTAATGAATAATCTTCGCGGTGACATGCGCTCTGTCGATGCGCGGGTCGAGGAACTTGCTGATTTAGTCGGTTACAACGCAGCTGCGGATACCCCTCCTGAAGTGCTTGCATTGCTTCAGCCTGTCTTAGCACAGGGTATTGGTTCAATGCCCGCGGAACAGGCCTTAGGTCAGCCTATGCCTCCAGCACCACCAGCACCTCAAGGTGGAATGCCTCCTGCCCCTCCAGGCGGAATGACTCCTCCAATGGCAATGCCACCAGGACCACCGCCCGCGGCTCAAGGGCCAGGCGCACCTGTAGCGATGGCAAACGGAGGCTATGTACAACGTTTTAGCGACGGGACCGATGAGGATGGCGTGACCCCGATGAATGAGACATCCTCTTTTGCTGGACTGTTTCCTCCGGAAACAGTAGATCTTGCACGTAGACAGGTATTAGCTTCTTTAGGTAAAAAACCAATGGCTGTCCCTGATCTAGCCGCAGAAGTAGATAAACGCGCTCCTTTATATGAAAAAATACTAGGTGTCGACTCTAAACAGACTCAAGCACAGATTTTATTTGAATTAGGTAATCGCGCATTTAACTATGCAGCTAACGTGGATGACCAAGGAAATCGTTTAAGAGGGTCTCAAGCCGCTCGTTTAGCAGGTGCAATACGTACACTTCCAGGTGCAATTGGAGGCATTACTTCTCAAATAGAACAACAAAAACGAGCAGTTAAAACAGCGGCGCTTCAAGCTACAGAAAAAGATGTTCAAGCTATCCGTGAACAAAATACTAAATTGGTGGCAACTCAAACTAAACTTTGGCAAGAAATTGCAAAAACAACTAAAGACAAGGCACTAAAACCTGAATTGGAATTATTAGCTAAATATGCTCCTGAATATGCCGCGGGTACACTTTCTCCATTAATGGATCGTAAGTTTGAGGCCGCTTATTCCGTTATAAGTCAGCCTACTCAATTTACGGATGAATATGGAAGACTTAAACTACGTGAGCCTGTCATCCCTAAGTTTTTAACTTCTGCTTTTGAAACAAGAGAAGGGTTAGCTAAATTAACGCCTAAAGTAAAAGCACCTGGTGTAGATTCGGCTATGCCTGAAAGAAGTGCAGTATCGGTAGCAGAGTCTGGAAGTGATGATAGAGCAAAACAAGAGGATATTGCACGTAGATTTAAAACAGCAAAATCGCAGTTTGAGGCAGGGACAATGCCTAAAGCAGTGTATGACGATTTGGTAGGTACATTGAATGAAGAATCAAAACAGGTAAAAGCTTCCATAGGAGAAACAACCCCTGTTAAAGACAAAACAGCTCCTAAAGAGACATCACTTTGGGGTATTGCAACTGATTTTACAGGCCCCTATGCCTCTTTAAGATCTGGATTTAGTTCTATTCCATCACTAGGGGGAACTAGCCCAGAAGTAACTCGTGCAAGATCATACGCAAGCAGTGCTATAAACCAGATTGTAGCAGCGTTAGGTACAACAGCTAGATTTGGCAATACCGAACGTGAACAGATTAAATCTGAATTAGGGCTAACTCCTTCGGCCTTTCAAGACCCTAGAAAATTTATGGAACGTTTAGTTGGCTTAGATGATCTTTTAACACAGGAAATTGATAACGCTAACCGTGTAATTAAGGATCCAACGGTTCCTGTAGAATTACAAAAACAAGCTGAAAAGTCTTTTGCGGATCTTAATAGTGCTAGGAAATTCCTTAGCATTCCAAGGGTATCTTCAGAGGAAGAGGGTAGGAGGTATCCTGTAGGTTCTTTTGTTCTGTATAATGGAAAAATATTAGAAAGAAAACTTAAGGAACAATAATGGAAAAAGGTGATGGTTTTTCTAAAAATACTACAATAGATTTAGGGGACGGTACAGAATTAGTTCCAGCACAGAGTAGTCCCTTACAAGGTGTAAGGGACTTATTTGGTAAGGGCTCTAGTTCACCTCCACCTAGTCCCTCTGCAATAGATTTAGGGGACGGTACAGAATTAGTAGGGGAACCTACTCTACAAGAAAAAGCCACAGAGGTTATGTATGGCACCGGAATTGGTGCTGCGCAAGGTGGGGGTACGTTTGGGACAGCAGTGGCAGGCGCCCGCACAGCAGCTGCTGCCATGCCTATCCCACAATTAAAACCTGCGGCAGGTGTGGTAGGAGGATTGGTAGGGTTAACAGCAGGTTATCTTGCTACGCATAATATCGATCAATTATTTCCAGAATTAGCCCGTGCAGATTTAATTCCCTATCGCGAAGGCGGAAAAACGTTTGGTGAGACAATCGCCTCAGCGCCTGTCGCGTTTGGTATACCTGTTATGCAGGCAAATCGCGTGGCACGCATGATTTCTACCATTGGTGAAGGTGCCCGTAAGTACCCTAAATCATACCTTGCAGGAGAATTATTAAGTGGCATAGGTGCAGGAACTGCCGGAGGCATTTCAGAATCCTACTTTCCAGGGGAGGCAGGTCCTCGCTTTGGGGCAGAAGTAGCAGGGGGAATGTTTACGCCTGGAAGGATGTTAGTTTCAGGCGCTGGCGCTATTAACAACGCTATTACAGGAATTGCAAGTAGCTTTTCGGCTTCTTCACGAGAAGGTCGCGCTGCGAATGCGCTATATAAAATCCTGTCTGATAGTCAGGCAGGGACAGACGTACCGAAACTTATCAAATTACTGGAACAACCGCTACCCTCTGTAGATGGGGAAATAATTAAGCCTACTGCTGGTCAAAAAACAGGGGATTTAGGTCTTACTATTCTTGAGACTACGTTAGCAAGACGCCATGCCGAATACGGTGGGAAAATAGCCGATCAAGGCGCAAAGGCTATGATGGCGTATGAAGAGCTGGTTTCTAGGCTAAGAAATCTGGGGTCTCCAGAGGCACTTCAACTAGCTGCCAAATTACGTGCAGACAAAACAGAAGCAATGCTGGAGGATCGTTTAACCCAAGCGGACGAAGTAGCCGCTTCTAAAATTGCAAAAATTCAAAAGGATAGCCCTCAGACCCGTCCTCAAATTGGTGAAATTGTTCGTTCAGAGACCGAGCGAGCACTAGCGGATGCTCGTTCTCATGAAAAAGAACTATGGGATAGAGCTTATAAAGGATCTTTACGTACAAAAACGGTTAAGGGGCAAAAAGTATTAGTATTTAAAGAAGTCAACCCTGCCAATGCGGGAGAGTCTTTTTTAGAAATTGCTACGTCAATGACGCCTGAACGTTTTAACTACAGAATGCCTGCAGAAATTAAAGGTATTATGGCACGTCTTGGGGTAGATGAGTCGGCTATTGCTCAGTATGCGGCAGGTAAACGAACACAAGAATACCTCCAAACTGGTAAGGTTCCTATGGAGTACCTTACTAAGGTGCAAGGGAAAAAAATTGTTCCGCTATTCAAAAACACCAATATTCAAGATTTAATTAACATACGTAGTGACTTACTTGCATTTTCTAGGGAAGCAGCTGCTTCTGGAAAAACAGCGGAAGCGGGTTTTTATGGGAAAATGGCAGAATCTGTTTTAGATGATTTGGCATCTAGCAAAAACCCTGCTTACGATGACGCACGTCAATTTTCACGCCAGTTAAATGATTTCTTTACACGTACATATTCGGGAGATATTAGTGCTGTAAATAAAAAAGGCGCTGATAAATTACCCGCAGAGGTTTTAATTTCTAAGGCCTTTGGTAGTAATAATGATGTTACTGCTTTACGTATGGGAGAGATTGAAGATGCTGTAGGCATGATGGGTAAGCAGTATGACGATGCTGTAACTAAGTTTGGTGCAAACAGTCCCCAAGCCCAGCAATTAAAACCATATGCAGATGTTTCTAAGCAGCAGGTAGTCTCCATTCGAGATGCCAACGCTCGCGTATTAAGATTAGCTGCCCTTGAAACACTTGATCCAGTTACTCAACGTGTAAGCCCTGCTAGACTTCAACAATTTGTAAATAAAAATAAGGATTTACTCGGTAAACTAGGACTTACTGATGACTTATCTGATGCAGTTAAAGCCGAAACAGCTTATCTATCATTAAAATCAGACTTTAGCGCTGTTAATTTACGCCTCAAAGAACAAGCGGCTTTTTCTAAAGTACTTCAAGCAGGGGAAAATCCTACTTTAGCTATCACAGATGCAATAAATAGTAGATACCCTGTTAAAACCATCAATAGCATTGTAAGGCTTGCTAAGGCTTCTGGACCAGATGCTGTAGCCGGTTTAAAATCTACAATGTACGATTATGCCTTTACTAAAGCTTCTACTGGCAATGGTAATTTTAGTGCAGAAGCCTTTAATAAAGCCTTTTTCGAGCCTATTGCCAATGGTCAACCTTCTATCTATAACATTTTGCGTAGTCAAGATGCAATTAGTTTGACTGAAGCAAAAAACATGAAGCGGCTGATTAATCCCATGATCCGTATTGAAGCGGCTATTAAAAGTAATCGAGTGACAGATGATGTAGTTAATGGTGCAGATGCTTTATTAGAACTAGGCCTACGTGCAACCGGTGCTAAGTTCGGTGCAGAATTGACTCCTGGTAGTACAGGGTCGTTGGTTGCTGCGTCTGCGGGCTCTAAGTTTATGCGTAAACAGTTTGATAAACTTCCTACGATGATGGTTAAAAACATTCTTGAAGAAGCTTCTAAAGATCCTCAAGCAATGGCCTTACTACTTAGAAGAGGTGTGTCTCAAAACCAGAAGTATGATATTTCAGCTAAACTTGCACCTTTCCTTGCCCGTACCGCTTTTGGTGCGCGGGCTCCTATGTTAAATCTGTTTGATCCAGGTCCACCACCAGAGGAAGAAGCACCTACTATGGATGCAGGTTTCCCACGTCAAGCACGTAAACTAATGCAGTCATTTCCGACCGCACAAACACGTGGTACTAAGCCTCAGGCAAAACCACCAGCACCTGCTCCTGCAGCACCGTCCGCGCCTCAAGGACCAGCAGGAGCACCTGTATCAAATAGTCGTAAGATGCTTCAATCCTTGTTCCCGATGGATACTATTTCGGGAATGGGTGCAGCGTAGTACTTCTCTACTCGTCTCATCCAATCTTCTTTATATCGTACAAACTCCTGGCCGGCTGTGGAATATTCCATAGTCGTGCCATCTTGTACTGCCATTAACACTACGCCGTTCTCAATACTAGTACCGTGAATAATA
>Ga0181347_1000127_pt1 | contig 25082 bp, 14 predicted proteins | sample Su13VDMM110SN_FD_130102 | JGI IMG/M metagenome (GOLD analysis project Ga0181347, IMG submission 130102) | Freshwater viral communities from Lake Michigan, USA - Su13.VD.MM110.S.N | ecosystem: Environmental > Aquatic > Freshwater > Lake | place: USA: Michigan | collected 2013-07-16
CTACGGAGAAGACATCTGGTACTACGGCGAGATGGGGCGTACAGCGTGGCTTGATTCTGGCCTACGCAACTACCCGATTGCTGCCACGTACAGTTACAACATTGTGAACCACGAGCAGGGCGTGGACGACAGCATTGCCGCTACTACACAGCCAATAGAAGCCTACATTACGTCTTCTGAGTTTGACATTGGTGATGGCCACAACTTTGGTTTCGTTTGGCGTGTACTGCCCGACATCACGTTCCGTGGTTCCACAGCCGCCAGCCCACAGGCCACCATGTATTTGAAGCCCTTGCAAAACTCTGGCTCGGGCTACAACAATCCCGAATCGGTTGGCGGTAGCAACAATGGCGCGGTAACGCGCACAGCCGTTATCCCAGTTGAGCAGTTTACAGGGCAGATTAACACCCGCGTGCGTGGGCGCCAGATGTCATTTAAGATTGACTCCACCGCGCTTGGCGTAACGTGGCAACTGGGCGCTCCTCGTATGGACATCCGGCCTGATGGCCGAAGGGGTGGCTGATGTCTTCGATTGTTATATCAGAGTATGAACTCAATCGGGTTGTTGCACCACGCCTGCCGATTGCTACAAATAAGTACGACCCAAACTACATCAACGAGCTAAACAACATTCTGCGCCTGTACTTTAACCAGCTTGACAACATCATCGGGCAGTTAAGAACTTTGTCGGTTCCGTATGGCGCGTTTTCTAGCGATCAGGATCAGACAGCAGTAGCCAATACAGCTACGTTGATGACACTGAATACCACCGATTTTGCCAACGGTGTTAGCATCAGCAGTTCTAAAATTACTGTAGCAACTGCTGGCATTTACAACCTACAGTTTAGCGCCCAGTTTCAAAACACAGACACCGCCTTTCAAGATGTTTACATCTGGTTAAAACAAAGCGGGGTAAATATACCCGGGTCAACTGGCTTTGTATCTATTCCAAATAGACACGCCGGTACGGATGGACACGCAATTGTTGGCTGGAACTATTTTTTAAGTATGACGGCGGGGCAGTATATAGAAATCTATTGGTCTGTGCCTAACGTTGCTGTAACCATCCAGCACCTTGCTGCTTCTGGTACACCCACTAAGCCATCTACACAGTCGGTGGTGGCTACCATGTCATTTGTCTCAACGCCGCCGCCATGATAAACTTAATTAACCCCCATTTTAAGAGGCAGATATGAGCCTACACGCACTTGCAAATCAAATGGCCGCAAAAGGCCGCAATTCCGACTCGATGCTGGTGCACATGGCCCCACGCGAAGTTGCAGGTTTGCAGTCTTTGGCCATGGCGCATGGCGGCTCGTTAACGATTAACCCTACTACGGGTTTACCCGAAGCTGGCTTTCTGTCTAACCTTTTGCCAACCTTAATTGGTGCAGGTTTATCTGTTGCTTCTGGCGGCGCGCTGACTCCCTTGATGGCCGCAGGTATTACCGGAGCCGGATACGGTGTCGCTACTGGAAGCTTGAAAAAAGGTTTGATGGCTGGCTTAGGCGCTTATGGAGGTGCAGGTTTAGGTTCAGGTCTTTCTACCGCTGGTGCCGCTGAAGCCGCACTACCCGGAGCCGCTCCTGTCTCTGCTGAAGCAGCGACTTCGTTTGCGACTGACCCGTCTGCCTACACTAAGTTTGCGCCTACTGAGTCAAGTCTTGGTGCGTTTGGCGAAGCACCGTTGCGTTCAGCCGTACCCGTGCCTACTGGGTATGAAAACTTTGCCGCAACGCCCACTCAGTATGGTGCGTTTGGCGAAGCCGCAGTCCCTGCGCCTACTACTCCGTTGGCTACTCCAACAGCAACAGCAACACCTGCCCCTTCTAGCTACACACCCGGATACGGCACAGAGTCAGCACGCAACGCATTCCAGAGTCAGGCCGCAGATGCGACCATGACAGACAACTTTAAACAAGCCGGTAGAGGTCTGAAGAGTCTGGTGGACAGCCCAGTAGGGCGCGACGCGTTCTTAGGTAATGCGGCTAAAGAGGGCGTAGAAGCTACAGGCGTGGGCGGTCTTGGCGGGTTAGCTAGATACGGCTCAGCCGCGGCTACACCAATGCTTTTAGACCAGCGTACTGGTAACGGATACAAGCCTGACACCGAGCAGTACAAGTACGCCTATGACTTAAACCGCAATCCTGATCCACAGGGAAGCTACACAGGCGCATCTACAGGTGAGCGCCAATGGTTCTCGCCAAAGTTCACACGTTTATACGCAGACGGCGGTCAAACACAGTCTTCGGAGGATGCCCTAAAGTACTTAACAAGCACTGATCCAAGCGGTAGAACAAATGATTTGACGGGCGTGTCTCGCCAAGCGTACGACTACCTGATGGGTAATGGCCCCGGCTATCGCCCTCAAATTCAGACTAGACCCGCAGTGCCTGCGGCAAGGGTGTTAGAGTATACCGGCGGCATTTCCGACATTCCAACAGATACGCCTATTACGCCATTAGTTCCGTTTGAACCTATAACGCCAGAACTCGAGCCAGAGCCAGAACTCGAGCCAGAACTCGAGCCAGAGCCAGAGCCAGAACCTGAGCCAGAACCTGAGCCTGAGCCAGAACCCGAGCCAGAACCCGAGCCAGAACCCGAGCCAGAACCCGAGCCAGAACCCGAGCCTGAGCCAGAAGTTCCTAGCATTCGTACAGAGCCTATTGTCAGTGATATTCCTGACAACATTATTGACCCTGCCGACATACCGTTGATTATCCCAACAAATCCATTGGAGTTGCCGGATATTCCAAATGTGCCCGAAAAAACAGGTGTGGTAGAAATAGAATCCGTTGACCCCAACATTACTATTCCTGACACTGTTGGCCCCAACAGGGCGGGCGGTGGTGACCTGCCAGAAGAGTTTGACAAGTATCTCGTGCCCGAAACAGTTGAGACGCCTGATGGTGGAGCCGTAGTCCCTCTGCCTGCGGATACCGCAGTAACGCAACCCGACGGCAGCACAACCGTTGACATTCCAGAAGTTCAAACTCCTGTTATAGAACAACCTACTGTTGTGGATACGCCTGATGGCGGTGCTATGGTTACCATGCCTGAGAACCCGTATGTTCCTAATGCCGTTGCAGACACATTTGATCCTGATACTGGTGGCTACGTTGAAGTTGGTGATGCTGAAGGTGACTACGGTGATTTTGGTGGTGACTTTGGTGGCGGAAAATACCTTGATGACTACTTTGACTCTATGTCTGCAGCCGACGGTGGCTTGATGGCCGCGCATCGCTACGCCATGGGCGGTATGAGCAATCTAGGCAGCTACTCTGATGGCGGTCGTTTGCTCAAAGGCCCCGGTGACGGCGTGTCTGACAGCATCCCTGCCATGATTGGTAAGAAGCAACCCGCACGCCTTGCCGATGGTGAGTTTGTGATCCCTGCACGGATTGTGTCCGAGTTGGGCAACGGCTCAACTGACGCAGGCGCTCGTAAGCTGTATCAAATGATGGACAGAATCCAAGCCGCACGCAAGAAAACCACAGGTAAAAATCGTGTTGCAGTTAACAGCCGTGCTGATAAAATGATGCCCGTATGACATACGCTTTTAGTGTTGAAAAATTTACAGACACGTACAGGGAGTTAGAACCCCTGTACAGGCAACACTACGCCGAAATGCAAGAGCGTTTAAAGGGTGACGGAGTTGAGATTTCTCCGTACAATCCACGTTTGAATGAGTACGGTACGGCTTGTGAACGCGGAGATTTGTTGACTTTTGTGTTGAGAGTTGATGGTGTAGCGTGCGGCTACAGTAACGTGTACCTTACGCGGGATATGCACAACCAAGATTTAATTGCACAAGAAGACACGATTTTTGTAACTAAAGACCACCGTAACGGTGTTGGCAAGAAACTTGTAACTTACGCCCTTGGTGAATTGCGCCAACGAGAAGTCAAGCGAGTGCTTGTCTCGGCCATGACCGATTTACGCGTTGCAAAACTTTGGAGCCGTATGGGTTTTAAAGAAGTTGCCACCCAAATGATTTACACCTTTTAAGGTATAGCTATGTGCTCATCATCCCCACCAGCAACGTCGACCCAAGTATCTGATGTACCAGATTGGGCAAAACCGTATGCCAAGGAAGTAATCGGGCAAGGTTCTGCTTTAGCGCAAACACCCTATCAAACGTTCCAACAAGATCGTCAAGCACAGTTTACGCCCTTGCAAAAACAAGCCTTTACTGCCGCTGGCAACCTTGGCTATGACCCTGCTTCAGTTGCTTCTGCACAGGGCCTGCAGTCTTTGGCAAATCGTGCAGGCAACTACGGCTACAACCCGCAGCAGTTTGGCAACGCCTACGCAGGCCAGCAAGCATATAACCCCGGCCAGTTTAGCGCTCAGCAAGTAAACGCACCAAACTTGCAGAACTACCAGATGCAAGGCCCCCGAGACGTAACGGGTCAGCAAGCTAGTGCCGCTCAACTGGGCGCTGCTCCAACGGCTACAGCACAAAACGCTACAGCCCAAAACATGCAAGCGGCTCAACTGGGTAACGCCCCACAAGCGCAAGCCGCTATGGGTACAGCCGCACAAGCAGGCGCCGCTCCTATGGTCAGTGCCGCGCAGTTTGGAGGCCCCGCTGGTTTACAAGCTGAACGTGTTGCCGCCGAACGAGTCAACGCCCCCCAACTACAGTCCCTCAGTATGCAGGCGGCAAGAGACGTTGGTGCACAAGGCGTGCAGTCCCGTGATATCCAAGCCGCTCAGTCTGGTTATAACCCCCAGCTTCAGCAGTTTCAGATGGGGCCAGCAGAGCGCATTGCTGCACAAGAGTTTGGCCAAAAGAGTGTTGACCAATACATGTCTCCCTACATGCAAAGCGTGGTGGGTATTCAGCAACGGGAAGCCCAGCGTCAAGCGGATATTGCCAAGACACAAACCAACGCTCAAGCCGTTAAATCCGGAGCGTTTGGGGGTAGCCGCCAAGCAATTATGGATGCTGAAGCTGCGCGGAACTTAGCCACTCAAAAAGGTGACATTCAAGCTAGGGGTTCACAAGAAGCGTACACCCAAGCGCAAGCCCAATTTAACGCTGACCAAGCGCGTCAGTTGCAAGCCGCAGGACAAAACCAGCAAGCAGGTCTAACCGTTGGTCAACAAAACTTAGCCGCCCAGTTGGGCGTTCAGCAGTTGGGCGCAGGTCAAATTGGCTTGCAAACTGCTATGGCTAACTTGAATAACCAACAGCAAGCGTCTGTTCAAAACGAAGCTAATCGCCTGCAAGCCAGCGGCATGTCCTCGTCTCAGGCACTGCAAGCTGCGTTGGCCAATCAGTCAAACCAACAGCAAGCTAACTTGCAAAACTTAAGTGCAGGCTTACAAACGCAAGGTCTTGGCGCTCAGACAGGTTTGCAAGCGCAGGGCATGAACCAATCAACAGGTCTTCAGGCTTTGTTGGCTAATCAGTCTGCGGGACTGCAAGCAGGCCAAGCCAATCAGCAGATGCAGTACAACACAGGTCTGCAAAACGCTCAAATGCAACAGCAAGCTAACCTTGCCAACCAAGCCTTGGGTGGTCAGTACGGATTGCAAAACGCACAGATGGCACAGCAAACTGGCATGGCTAACACAGCCAACCAGCAACAAGCTAATCTGGCCAATCAAGCGCTTGCCGGTCAATACGGTATGCAACAAGGCCAGTTTGGTCAGCAAGCTAACCAAGCCAATCAGCAAGCACAAAACCAATTTGGTCTGGCTAATCAACAAGCGCAGAATCAGTTTGGTCTGGCTAACCAGTCTTTGGCCGGTCAGTACGGACTTCAGCAAGGTCAGTTCAACCAAGCCGCGGCTATGCAGAATCCTCAGTTGGCACAGCAAGCTATGTTGGCTAACCAGAACATGGGCTACAACGTTGGCAACACAAACTTGCAGGCGCAACTGGCACAGCAACAACTGGGTTCTGGTCAGAACATGCAGGCGCAACTGGCTAACCAACAGTACGGCATGAACGCTCAGCAAATGGCTGAGCAGGCTCGCCAGTACGGCTATGGCCAGCAAATGAGCAACGCTCAAAACCAAGCGCAGTACGGCCAAGCGGCAAACCAACTTAACGCACAGCAAGCGCAATATGGCGCAGGCTTAGGTCTGCAAGGTTTGCAAGCGGGTATGGCGGGCTACCAGAATCTTGGTGCGCAGGGGCAGAACTTGTACAACCAGAACATGGCAAACATTGGTGTGCAGAATCAGTACGGCACTCAGCAACAGCAGCAGATGCAGAACATTCTCAACAACCAGTACACCGACTTCCAGAACCAACAGCGCTATCCGTACCAACAGCTTGAGTTTATGTCTGGCTTGATGCGCGGAACGCCCATGGGCACAGTCAACACCATGTACAACAGTGCACCTTCAGTTGTGTCTCAACTGGCAGGTTTGGGCACAGCCGCATACGGCATGAGTAAAATTGCTAAAGGCGGCAGTATTAAAGAGCGTCCTGCTGGTCTGGCTGAGTTGGCCATTTCAAACATGGCGTAAGGAAAAAACATGGCAATCCCAAACGTTAACCAGATTACGTCCACCTTGCGCACAATGGGTGATAGGCAGTTGCAGCAGTACGCTGCGATGCACAAGAACGACCCTTACATTTTGCCCATGGCGATTGCGGAGAGCACCGCCCGCAAGCAGATGCGTGCACAAGCGCAAGCTAAAAACATGGGTCAGCCACAATCCAAAATAGTCGATCAAGAAATTGCGCAAATGACTGCTCCCACCCAAGGCGGGCAGTTGCCAGAAGACCAAGGGATTGCACAGTTGCCTGCGCCCAACATTCAGAATATGGCCGGTGGCGGTATTGTTGCGTTTGCTGATGGTGGCTACACCAACGAAGATATGATGAACTCTAGCGAACCTGTAGTTCGTATGGCTGGCGGTGGTGTTGGTTACACGGAAATGGTTCGCGCTGTATTGAAAGAACTTGGCGAATCTCCTCAGAAATACTTGAGTGACCCCGCTACTAAACAGACTGTAGATAAGCTTGTGCAAGAGCGTTTAGGTGCGGCTTCTCCATCATCTGGCCCAGCGGCAGGGCAATCGGCTGCACCATCTGCCGCCACAAGTAAATCTTTTGAGCTAGGCCAAAAAGTTGGCCCTACTGTTAGAAGTGTTGGGGATACGCTGTCTAATATTGGCACAACAAAAACAAGCAAATTACCACTAGGCGCTGGTGCGGCCACAGCGGGCGTCTTTGGCGCGGGTCAAGGGTTGTACGAAGGCTATAAAGCCGGTGATTTTTACAACGACCCGAATGTTTCTTCTGTGGATAAGATTTTGCAAGCAGGCCGCACAGCTTCACGCGCAGGTTTACCTATGGTAACCGCTGGCTTAGGTTCGTTGTTTACGCCCGCAGGCACGGTTATTGGTGGCATAGCAGGCGGCGCTGCTGCATCTTTTATTGACCAAGAAGGCGAAGCTCTTAAAGCTTGGAGAAAAGCCAACCCGCAAGCAACGCCTGCGGAAACTAAAAAAGCTGAAGCGGCTGCAGCGGCAGCAGCTACACCAGCGGCAAACACTCCTGCAGCGCAAACACCCCCCACCGCAAATGCAGGCGCAGCCGCGGCTGGTGCCGATACTGCCGATACTGCTAAAACGCCAACCCTTGCTGGCCCCAAAACAACCAGTTCTTTAGATGTTCAAAACATGTACAGTAAGTTTGCTGGTTCTCCAGAAGAGCGTCAAGCCAAGCTGGATGCAGTCCGTAGTCAGCTTGGCAGTCTTGCCGGTGCTGAGACCCTTACTGCACAGAAACAATACGATCAGTTGCAGGCAGACCTTGCAGCGCGTGGCGACTACGGCAAAGACCGCGAAGCTAAACTTAAAACTCGTGAAGAGCGCCTTGGTAAAGAAGAAGGCCAGTCAAGCGGGTTGGCGTTTTTGGAAGCTGGTCTTGCCATAATGTCTGGCACTTCGCCCAACGCTCTTACCAACATTGGTCAAGGCTCTATGCGCGGCACAGCGTCCTATCGTGAAAGCCAAAAACGCCTTGCAGATGCTAGGGACAAACTGGACGATGCTTATGGCCGTCTGGAAGATGTGCGCTTCAATCAAAAGAACATGGATGCGTCTGAGTTGCGTCAAGCCAAGGCTGGTATTGACAAGGCGGCAAACTCCGGTCTTCGCGCCTTGACCGACTTTGCCATGAAAGAGTATGACGTTAGCCGTGACGAAGCCAAGACCATGCTTAGCAGTTTCACGCAGTTGCGCCAGTCTGAAATTGCAGCAGCGCCAAGTCACGCGCGTAACCGGATGCTGGCTGACGCAGACTCTAAACTTGCAAAAGAACGCAAAGACTATATTGCGCTTCAGAACAAGACGTTGGGCGACTTGAGAAAGAGTACAGATTACACAACTGCAAATGCTACACAACGTGCACAAATGGAAATTGATGCTATGCGTCAGGCACTCAGCCTTAACCCACACTTATCTCAGTTTGGTGCAAACATTGGTTTTTCTAGTGCGCCCACAGGCAAAGAAGTGTATGATTTAACCTAACAACGGTGTCTTTAAAGCCCTCAGTCTGACCCGCTGGGGCGCTACAAATGTGCGGTCTACAATTTAAAAACTATGGCTAAATACCTACCCCTTCCTAATGGTGCTTCACTTAAAGTTCCCGACTCAATGGGGTACGAGGAAGCCATAGCACTGGCCAAGGAAAGATTTCCTGAAGCTTTTGCACAAAGCAAGCCTGCCCCCAAAACAGGGATCATGGCAGACATAGCGGGTAGCGCATCCAACCTTTTAAACCTTGGCCGCACAGGTCTTGCTTCACTCACAGGTGACAGCAATCTAGCAGTAGCCGAAGGGCTCAAGCGCCAGCAGGCAACACAAGACAAGTATAAATCTGGTCTTGACTTAGAGAAAATTACCCAGCCTTTTGAACAAGGTGATTATTTAACTTCGGCAGGCGAAGCGGTTAAACAAGTTCCTTCAGCCGTTGCAAGTCTTGCCCCTTCCATTGCACAAGAAGTTAGTCTGGCTAAGCTAGGCCGTGTGGGTGGCGGTGCTTTGGGTGCTTTGCTTGGTAGAAGTAAAGGCGCGGCAGATGTTGGCGCTGAGATTGGCCAGTACGGCACAACCTATTTGGTCAACGCTATCCAAGCTTTGGGTGGTCAGGCTCAAGCTAAAGCACAAGAGCAGTTGCAAGCGGGTCAAAAGATTGATGTTGACACAGCAGAACTCCTGCCATACGCGGGAGCCAACGCGGCTTTGAACCTTATCGGTACTAAGATTGCCATGCCGGCTGTCTTTAAGAAAGCCATTGGCCAGAAGGTTGCCGCAGAAGCCGATGATGCGGCCAGAGCCGTGTTGTTGGCAGAGGCGCGTAGGGTTGCCAATCGAGGTACGCTTGAGACTATTGGCCGCGGTATTGGTGGGTTTGCTCTTGGTGAGTTGCCAACGGAGGTCTTGCAAGATGTCGTAGACCGCGCCGCTATTGGCAAGCCTTTGGATGATGACGAGGCAATTAAAGACTACCGAAACACAGCGCTGACCATGCTTCTTGCCGCACCTATTGGTGGTGGTGTTGGTGTCCAGCAACGCAGTGGTGCGCGTGGTGTAGTTGCTCAAGACGATACTGCACAAGCTCAGCAAAGAAGAGCCGTTAGTTTGCAACAAGAGCAAATGTTGGCGCAACAGCAACAAGCACAGGAAGAAGCCACAGCCCAAGCACTTGAGCAAGAAAAGCAGACTGCTCCATATGCCATGCAGATTGGTGAGCAGTACGACACCCTGCTTGAGCAGTTTAAGACGCAGAAAGCGGCAATCAAAAAACCCGGTAAGGATGCTACGCCTGTAGAAAAAGCCGAGTACAAAGATGCACAGGATCAGCTAACTGCGCTAAACAAACAACTGCAAGAGATTGTTCCTGAGTACCGCCGCACTGCGGGGTTGCGTGCTCAAGAGTTGGAGAAACAGCGTGTAGCTGGCATGACTCCAGAAGACTACATGCTTGAGCAAATGGGCCAGCAGGACACCGGTATACAAGCCGCTGGTAGGAAGACAAACAAAGGGCAGTTGTTCCCGACCGAGGAACTTGCTCCAGCGCCAGCAAACACAATTTTGCAGGACTACGCAGCAGGGCAAATTACAGCCGCGCAAGGTGTCGGTGCTTTAACCACCAATGATTATCTGGACTACTTGATGCAAGACCCAGAGACAGCAAGACAGCTACTGCTTAACCGCGTACCTTTGCCGTTGTTGGTTAAACCGCAAGAAGATAAAGAGACGCAAGCCAAAGAACAAAAACAAGCTGAAAAAGTTATATACAGCGCGTTAGGGTTGCAACTTAAGCAGTTTGATAAGCAACAAGCTGAGCAAGCCAAACAGCAAGCCGAACAGTTAGAGCGTGTGCGTGGTCAGATGACCGGTGCTACTCCCGGCTTTGAGCTTATGGGCGCCGCAAGACAGACTCCTGCCGTGCAGGCTGCGGAACAACAGCGTGCCGTAGACGAAGCGCGTTCTCGTGTGGTCACTCCCGAAGTTGAAGGCATACAAAAACTAGGTCAAACCCCAGATTACAGCCCTGCGCAAGCATTGCGCCAGTCTTACGAGACAAGGAAAGCCAGCGAACAGCAAGACGAAGACCTTGTAAACGGACTGCTAGATACGCTTCCTAAAGGCGGCATGATTACCCCCGGCCAAGTGTTCCAAGGTCTGGGTGGCGGCACGATGCGTGAGCGCAGTGATTTGCTGACTCAGTTAGCTGTTGCCCGAGAAGCCAGCGGTAAATCAAAGACGGGTGGTATTAAAGACAATGACGTATCGCGCGGCATTATCGAAAAGCTTCGCGCACTAAAAGAAACTGAAACAACGGGCAAAGGTCAAGAGACTGCCCCCATGCAAACCGTACTGGCCGGCATTTCTGTGCCAGAAGCTCGGGCTAAAGAAGCCGCGGCAAACAAGTATGCTGACCAGCAGAACCAACAATTGCTGACGCTCACACGCATGCTTGGCAAGGTAAATCAAGGCACGCTAGTCCTGCCGGACACATTTAAACAGCGCACCGATGCGGCTAAGCAAGCGTATTTTGAGCATCACGCAAACGAGATCGATGCTAGGCGCGATGCGTTTGGACTGGCGCCTATGGCCGCTTGGGAGCGCGGCGAAGCCCGTGCCCGTGTCATGGAAGCGCTCAATGAGTTGGGTGATCGTTGGGGCGGCGCGGCTAACGCAGGCCCCGCTGGCCAACGGCAGTTTGGATCGCAAGTGCAAGCCGTGTCCGCATTGCAAGAACAGATGCGCGCCAACATTCAGTCAACTGTGGCCAACGCGGCAAAGCGTGCAAACCTTAACGCTACCAATGAGGTGGCTGAAAAGACGGGCGCTACGCCCACGCAGTACTACACAGAAGATGCACAAGGCAACAAGAAGCCCATTGAGATTCAACAAGACCAGCCCAAGCGCCGTATTGCCGCACCAGCAGAACTTACACTGCGGGAAGAAAAGCAGCCTGCTTCTATTGAAGACAGTATCCAAACGTTGCTTGACACATCTGACACGCGCGAACGCGCTGTACCTACAACCGCAATCAAACCAGTAAAGAAAGTTGGAAGTCTTGCTGATATCAGCCAGTTACTGACACAAGAACGCTCAGACGGCACACTTGAGCCAATGAGCGCAGGCTCAATTAGCTTGCTACAAAAACTGCAAGAAGTGTTGCCCCAGACTACGGACGAAGACTTCAGAACTTTGGCAGGCAAGATTGTTCGTCAAATCCGCACAGGCAACGAGCCAAACTTGTTTGATGTTCGTGACTTAACCGAGATGTCCAAGGGTATGGAAGCGGCAGGACAAAGCGAGACCCGTCCCGGCACTAGCACCGAAGAATTACAGCGCACCAGCGCCCAGCCCCAGCTTGACTTGTTTGCTGACACCACTACGCAGACACAACGTGCCTCACCGCGTAACTTCCAAAAGATGTTGGACTCGGGCAATGTGCAGAGGCTTCGTCAAGCTATTGCGCAATTAAACAAAGACTCTGAAAATGAAGTGTCTGCTGTAGAGGAAACGCTAACAGAGGCGCAAGAACAGCTTGCTAAAGCAGAAAAAATTACACAAAAAGCTCTTAATAAAGTTACGGCTCTTGAAGAAGGCGCTGATGTTGGTGGCTCGCCGCTAGCAGACCAGTCGTCTGAAGCGCTTGCAACTGTTAAAGCAACGGATGAAAAATTAAAAACACGTTCTAAAGTTGCGCCAGAGACCTCAAAGTTCGTAGCCGAGTACGGCTTGAAGCCGACAAACAAGGCAGACGATGAAATTAAACTTGCGTGGGCTGAAGCAACCCGAGACGTTGTAGCTGCTGAATCTGCTCTACAAGCGTTGCCCCTGCGGATTGCTTACTTGACTGAGATTCGTAACAGTGTTGCCAAGCTGTCTAAAAAAGGTAAACAAGACCTAGTTGCTCTGATTGACGAAGCTCTGCGTTTTAGTAGAGACCCACTTAACCCTACGTCAATGCGTGACAGCTTAGAGAACAAAGAGTTTACAGAACTTAAGCAGTGGTTAGACCCTGACACAGCAAACAAAGAAATTAAACGTCTTAAAACTGCGTACAACCTAGCCAAGAAAGCACTAGGCCCTGCGCGTGAACGTGTGGATGCCGCCATTGTTGAATACGAAGAAGGTAGCGTTGTTCGTAAAGCACTAGAACGGGAACAGAAAAAAGCACAGGACGCGTTAGACAAAGCGCAAAGAGCGGAACAAGCGGCGCGAGCGGCTGTAAAAGAAGAACAAAAACCCAAAACAGCAGATACGGAAGAAGTTGGCACACCAAATGCGGAATACCGAGCCACACTACAACGCGCTCGTGAAGGTTTAAATTTGCCCGGTATTCGCAATTTGGTGGACACTACTTCAATGAGGCAGACCATCGCAAAAATCCGTAGTGCCATGGGTTCGCTTGATGGTCAGTTAGAAAACAAAAATTTAACTGAAGAAAAACGGGCTGAGCTACAAACTAGCCGCGACAATGAAGCCAGAAAACTGGAATCGGTGTATCAAGACGCGCCGCGTATTACGTCTGAAATCAAAGAGAACGGTCAGCTTGCCCTAGAACGGGCGTTTGATGATGCCCAAACTAAAGCTTACGACAAACAAGTTGCCAAGCGCCGTAAACGGAAGGGTGAGTCTGCACCAGTGTTGCCTTCTAGCAAAACCGGCCCCGTTGTTAAAGGTGTAAGAAATCAACGCATATCTCAGTTAGGAGAAACGTCAGAAACAGAGGCAACAAAAGAAGCTGCCACAGCGCTTGAAAAGCTTGCAGAAGAACGCGCTAAGTTGGCCGATTTGGAGCGTCGTGAGAAGTTCTTGCGTGATAACGGCAAGGCCAAGTCCGGTGGTCGTCTGACGCCAACGTTTAAAGCGTTGCAAGCTAGTATCGATAAGCAAAAGGGCGTTGTAGCTCAAGCCGCCGAAGAGCAAGGCAAGATTGTCGCTGAAGTTCGTGAAACAAAACAAGCACTGGGCAAAAAGAAAATTCAAAACGTAGCATCTGAGACCGAAGTTGGTTTGAAGGGTGATGAAGCGTCTATTCCTAAGCCGCCAAAGGTTGCCTTCTCGCGTGGTGTGCCAGTGCAAGGGCAGTCTGTTACTGAACTGCGTAGTGAATTACGCAAGGCTGTGGGAGACGAAGACACGTACGCTAAAAAAGTTTCTGTGTACAAATCTGTTGATGAGTTCTTGCAAGAGAAACCAGAGTACGACGGGTTGATACCTTCTGACGCAAAAGCGTTTGTTGATCCAGACACAGAACGCGCATACATGTTTGCCGACAATATTGCTAAGAATGAAGGTCTTGCAATACTGTTACACGAAGTTGGTGTTCACATTGGCTTCCGCAACTTCTTTAACGCAGGCCAGTTTAAAGCACTAGCTAATGCTGTGCGTAGCTGGAGCAAAGCGCCAGCCAACACTTTAGAAGGGCGTATTGGTCGCGCGGCAGAGCGACGCGCAAGAGAAGCCGGCACTACAGAAGAACAGATGGACGATGAGTTAATTGCCTACGCAGTAGAAGAAGCTGTGAAAGCAGGCGTTAACCCTGCCGGAGTCAAAGGTGGATCAGCTATTGCTAACTGGCTACGCATGATTGTTAAAGCTTTTACCAAAGCTTTAGAGAAGTTTGGTCTTGCGCCTGAAAGCATTAAAGTAGGCGATTTAGTCAACATGGCGTACGGCGCGGCGCAGCTTGAACTTAAAGGTACTTGGCACGGAACAGCAGGAACTTTTACTAAGTTTGACCACACGTACATGAGTTCTGGCGAAGGATCACAGGCGTTTGGCTACGGCACATACCGCGCTGAACGAGAGTCTATTGGACAGTACTACAAACGTGTTGCAGAACAAAAAAACAGTGGCCGTTCTTTAGCGGTGGTTAACGCTTGGTACGACCTGCCCGAGATTAAAAAGTGGAATGCTGAAGGTACCAATAAACCGGTCTATAAAGGCATGACTTTTAACGAGGCTATTGCTACATGGAAAAAAGACAAGAAGGCAAACGCTGATGTAGGCGCGGCTATTGGTGTACTGGAAAATTACTACACTGAGCCTTACTACAAAACAGAAGCCGAGTACCACAAAGCCATAGGCTACTTATTGGACACTGCACGCGACAATTTGCGTACAGCAATACTAAGTGCACCCACAGAACAAATCCGCAAAAAAGAACAGGCAAGTTTACTGGCGCTAGAACTTTTAGACCCTAAAGATTTTAATCACCGTTTTGACTTGCCTCCTGTATTACTACCAGAGCCGCCAAAAGGCAGACTGTTACGCACATTGCATGGTCAACCAGAAGAAGCATTTATTAACTTAGATGCGCCCATACTTGACCAGTCTGCGCGTGTTGGGGAATCTTTACGTAAAGTTTTTGAGTCATTGCCTAATCAGCAAAAAGCCCGGTTTAACCGCGAACTTAGTGGTGACCCTAACCCCTCTGGCAAAGATGTGTATGACGCATTTAAGATTGCTATGGGTAACCAGAAAGCTGTTTCAGAATTGATGGCCTCTTTTGGTATTGCGGGCAATAAGTTCTTAGATAGGCTTTCACGCAGTAAACCAGTGTCGGATGAGTCGCGCTACAACTACGTAGACTTCTTAGATTTAGATGAAGGCGCTGCAATTGTTGCAGCAGACATTAACCCGATTGGCCCTGCGTCTGGGTTGTTGTTCTCTCGCAACCCCCAATACGGCCAAGACGATGCCTTGTCTGATCTAGCACGCCGTGTGGTGGCACAGCCTAAATCTTTCAGCCAGCGTTTGGGCAAAAACATGGCGCTTGAAACTGAGATGAACTTGGTGGATATGCGTGCTGGTTTGCGTGAAGCGCTGAAGGCTGGCGCTAAGGAAATGGGTGACACCAAGAACTTTGTGCAGGCTATGTACAGCGTAACCAAGTCTGACCAGAAGATGGCGGTTGTGAGCGCTACGCTCATGAACGGCCCGATGGAGTTGTACACAGACGCTAAAGGTTTCCACGGCATCAAGTCTACAAACCAAAACAGTGCCAAGGATGTCTTTGATGCCATAGGGCGCATCCCGGGCGGCAACGCCAGAGGCCGCGTTGACTTGGCTACCACGTACATGATTGCACAACGTGCGGCAAACAAAGGCTTGGCTAAGCTGGATGTGGGCGGTCTTGGCATATCCGAGGCTGACCTGCGCTCTGCCATGGCGGCAGTCAACGCAGACCCCAAGCTTAAGAAAGCTTTGGAAGAAGTGCGCAGTACGTACAACTCGTACAACAAAGGTCTGATCCAGTTCTTGGCATCGACTGGCGCTATCCCCAAAGAGACTGCCACCAAACTGCTCAAGGATGGTGACTACGTTCCGTTCTACCGCGTAAAAGAAAACGGCATGGCTGATCTTGTCTTTAGTGATGAGGTGACTATCAACATTGGCGACATCCGTCACCAGCCATACTTGGCTGAACTTAAAGGGGGCGAGAGCAAAATCCTTCCCCTGACCGAGTCGCTCCCACGCAACACCCTGCTCATCACAGACAAGGCGTTGACCAATCTGGCCACCAAGAACGTGGCGTATGCGTTCCAATCTATTGGCGCAGGCAAGGGCTCAGTTGGCAAGGACGGCAAGCCGTCTAACGCCATGCCAATCCACAAAGGTTCTGCGCCAGCAGGGTCGGACATCATCAAGTTTAACCAAGAGCCTGATGCAAACGATCCTGAAGACGACGGCCAGCGCTGGGTGCGCGTGCGTACAGACGACACGATCATGGGCGGTATCCCTGCTGAGTTGATTGTGAAAAGCTTGGAAGGCGCACACCTGACGCTCCCTGCGTTCTTAAAGATCGGCGGTATCGCTGGTGACATTTTGCGTGCCGGTGTGACGCGTATGCCGATCTACATTGCGCGTCAGTTGATTCGTGACCCAATGGCCGCTTCCTTTACGGGCGGTTTGAACTACAACCCTCTGACTGCTGTGGCCAAGGCAGGACAAGAGTTTGTCAGGATGACACGCGGCACAAGCGAGACAGGTAAAAAACTGATTGAGAAGGGCTTGATCCAGAGCGGTATCTTTACGGGTGACCCAGACGATATCGCTAAGATTGCGCTTCAACTGGCTGGCAACAACCAAGGCGCGGTAGACAGATTGTTCGCCATGATGGACAAAAGCGCAATGAATGCCGATGCTGCTACCCGCGCTTTGGTATACGACAACGCTATTAGGAACGGATTGTCTGAGGTCGAAGCTGACATGGCCACGATGGAGTCAATGAACTTCTACAAGCGCGGTCTATCGCCCACAGTGCAGTACGCCAGCCGTTTGATCCCGTTTTTAACGCGCAGATTCAAGGCTTGAACGTTTTGTACAAAGCTGCCACGGGTCAAATGCCGTTTGAAGAACAGCAACGCATCAAGCAAAAGTTCTTTAACAATGCCATGCTCCTTGTCGGCACTGGTGTTCTCTACGCCATGGCAATGGAGGATGATGAGTACTTCCGAAACGCCAAGCCCAAGGACAAGTACAGCAACTTCTTCATCCCAATTCCGGGCGTTGATGAGCCGTTTAAACTGCCCATCCCCTATGAGGCTGGCTGGTTTTTCTCCTTGGCTGTAGCCGCTGTCGACGCTATGAAAGCAGAGACCGATGGCAAGCAACAGTTTGACGCACTGCGCGACATGTTCCTGATGTCGATACCCGGCTACTCGTCTAAGTTTATGCCGCAAATTATCAAGCCAGCGTTTGAGGTTTACAGCAATAAGAACTTTTATACAGGCAACGAGATTGAGTCTGCGCGTATGCAGGAAAAGACGCTACAAGAGCGCTTCTCTACAAGCACCACGGAGGCGGCTAAAGCCATGAGTAAGGCGTTGCCACTACTGTCTCCTGTACAGATTGAACACCTGTCAAACGGCTACTTCGGTCAATTGCCGTTGATTGTTATGGGCGCAGCCAATGCGTTGTTCCGTAGCCCCGTAGCAGGTGAAGCCCCTGATAAGCGCATTACCGAGATGCCGTTCATTGGTAGCTCGTTCCAGAAGAAATTTGGTGGTGCTGATGCCGATGTGATGTACCGCATGGCAACTGAGTCTTTGCAAGCCAAGTCTTCGTACGACAGCATGATTAAGCAAGGCCGTAAAGAAGATGCTAAAGATTTTCTGGCAGACAATCGTACCGAGGTCGCTGTTGCAGGGCTGGCTAACCAGTACAAGACTGTAATGGGGCGTTTGCGTACCGATGAGGAGCGCATCAGAGGCATGGAAAATATGTCCGCGGCTGAGAAACGTGTGCGCATAGACAGGCTGGATGCCGCCCGTCAGGACATTTCAGCCAAGTTTGAGAACGCGATCAAACGAGCGGAAGCCTCCGGTAAAACATAACACCGAGCTTGTCGTCAAGGATGCCCACGCTAGCGTGGGCATCTAGTATCCGCTGGAAGAACGCTTGCTTTAAGCCCCACTCACGCATGGCTTCGGTGTCGAGGCAGGGTACAAAAAACCCCTGCCCCTTTTCAACTTTCTCCCACGGAAGGCGCACTAAGGAGTACTTCATCGGCTTCAATAATCTCGCGTCTGATTTTCATAACTGATACCCGCATCTGTGGCCCCTTGGTTTTGGCCATCATGTCTTTCTTGAGATACTCCACGTTGTACAGTTGTTCAAGCTGGCGCTTAAACGACGAGTAACCAAAGCTCATAGTGGCGCAGTAAGCCTTGAGCAGTTGCTCCTCGATGAAGTAGTCAATGTGGTTGGGGATCGGCTCATGCTCCACCCGCCCGAACACCTTGTTGCGCGTGATCGACAGATCGATGTCCTTGCCGCTACCCAGTTCAGCCATCAAGCCGCCCTTGCTAGGCTTAATCACCACAAAAAAGCCGTAGTTCTCACGGGTGTAGGCGTTCAGTACATCCACAGCGGTGCGCACACTGCTCTTCATACTGGCTCGCATGTAGTCTACAGCCTTCTTGTAAGAGTTCAAAATGGGTCGGAACGGTATCTCGGCCACACCCAACTCTTTAAACGCTCTGAGGGCGCATACTGAAGCACCAACGCCTGCCATCCAGAAGCGCTCATCGTTGGTTGCCTTGAACTCAGTGTACATACCGGCAACAGCTTCGCCCACCATGACAGGGAACTTATCGGCGTTGTCAGCAAGGTACTGAGACAGAGCGTATCCAGCCAAGCCATAGTTGTGTTGCAACGACTTGATAATCTCAATCTCGTGCGGCTCCCAAGTCAACTCATCCTCAAGCACAAACTCAAGCAAGCGGCGCAACTCGCCCTCAGATGAGTGCGTACGTCCACCAGTCAGGTAGTCCACGATGTGGGTGTTAGATGACATCAAGGCGTTGGTCATCCATGTAGACAGATTCAAGCGCTCTTTGTTGGAGCCTGACTCCATACGCTCCTTGCCGCGGCCTTCGGTCATGTCCAATAGGAACTCGGGCAACCACTCAAAGTCGTCTCGGTTCTTGGATGTGATCTCATCTGTAATCAGCGGGTGGCTGTTGAGCAAGCCGAGGCGCTGTTGCATGGCCACAGGAGATGTGCTCTTGCCTGTGCGGTAGTGGGTTGGGTGTCCCCAGACCGATGCCGCGGCTTCCAGCGCCAGTGTCTTACCTGTACCAGATTCTGTACTGGCACAGTGGTACGTCATGCCATAGATGCCTGTGAAGCGCATAAAAGGTGCGCCAGCACCCGCAAGCAAAACGGCTAGGTGATCCCACATCTTCTTGGCAATCAGCATGTCGATGAACGCACGCCAGTTCTCCATAGTGCCTCGTGGCTCTGTGTTTTTGGTGATGTTCTCCAAGCCCGGCATCGGGACTTTGACAGGGGGTTTACCCTTAGTAAAGATACGACCCGCAAATACATACGAGTTGTCAGGTTGCCAACCATAGCTGTCTGGAACTTTGATTGGTGTTTTGTTGGTGCTAGATTCTTCCACGCATGCCCTCACATATTCAAAAAGGTTTTTGTCATTGCCGGTGCCAAAAGCTGCCACGATGTTCTGGCTTGCCAGCGCTTTTACTGTCTCGTCTTTACTAACCACGGCCTTCTGCGGCATCGTCACGTTCAGCGCCCCTTCGGGCCGTAGCGCAATCATGTGCACAGTGTGGTCGTTATTGCTGTTGAGGATGTCCACAACAAACAATTCGTACGGCAACAGCATCACTTGCTTCTTTGCCTTGTTGCCCTCTTCGTCCTCCACCACGCGTTCCATGAACACGCCACCATTGGTGCCATAGGCATAACCACGGGGCGGTGTTGGGCGCATGACCTTGACGACTTCCTTTGCGGTTGCCGTGCTTTCACTTGGAAGTTTTATCTCAATTTCTTTCTCTTCAACCTCAACCCCAATCTCACGACCAAGGATTAGTGGGTTGGTGATCTTGCCCCAATGCGTGCATGATTGGCACACTCCGGGGTTCTCCGAGTCCATTTTGATGCAGGGGTAGGGGCCTTTGATGCTTTGAAGCTTCTGGTTCATACGAGCAGGCTCGTAGGGGTGCATCTTGCTCAGCCACACAGCCGCCCCGTTGCCGTCCTCACAGACCTTCGCCCATGACAACAAGCCACGCCATATCGGCTCCATACCCTCTTCCTTGGCGTGCTCCACGTAGTGCGCAAGTTGCTTGCAACCCCTGTCGTTCTGCGTAGCCAACCAGATTGGTTTGAACTTAGTCACGCTGTTCTCATACAGCTTGACTGCCGAAGCCGAGGGCGTTGCTTTAGATGGGCGCTGTCCGGGCAAGTCAAGCGTGGGCGTAGCCACTGGCTCATATACTGAGCCTGCAAGTTTCTCCCTGATGAGGGTGGCCATACCTTCAAAGCTGAATACATCGCCTTCAGTCAGTATGCGCACAGGGCGCGGTGTTGCGTACTTCTTCTTGAAGTTGGTTGTATCAGGCACACGCAAGACTCGGGCGGCATCAGCCGTCACAGTCATGTCGATTGCCAAGGATTCCTGTTTGCACAGGCGTTTGAAGTTCTCAGCCACCGGCTTCCATGATTCGATAGGAACGGCAGTAAGTAGTGGCCAGTAGCAGTGCAAGCCGCCACCAGAACCCACTACATAGGGCGTACCCAAGTCATCAAGGCCAGTCTTTTCCAAGAACGCGTTGAGCGCAAGGGCGGCATCTTTCTTTGATGCGTAGCCATCCATGTCAATAAACAGGGACTTCACGAACCTCGCGTTAGTAGCTTGCCGATTGTCTTCCTTGCCAAAGGTAGCCAAGGCAAAGTAAACGTCTAACTTGCTGTCGTGCCAACCTTTAATTGGCGCTGTTGTTTGATCGAGCGCGTCAACAAACACATGCTCTTTCGTCCTAGTTAGTTCTGCTACGCAGTACCGACCAAATTCTGGCGGCGGCAGAACAACCGCTAAAAACTCAAGCGGAGTCATTTAAGTCCTTGCGGTCAGAAGAGTTCGAGTTGGCGTGCGTCTTTAGTTTCGGCTCCGTCAGGGGGCGCCAGCACAGTCAAGCGTCTAAGAACTTCTAGTTGCCACTCCTTGGGCAAGCCTGTGTCCAACTCCATGAGTTCAGCGCTAAAGCGGATTAGCTCTTGCGTGGTGAGGGATCTAGGTTGTATTCCGTACATATTTTTCTCCATGCCTCTTCTGCTGAGTGAGAGGTCTTCATTATGTGGGTTAAGAATTCGACGCGACTGCGGTAGGCCACAAACACTTCCGTGCCTGTAAACCAGTTGTAAACAGTTTGTCGAGAGACGCCGAGAGCATAGGCAATCTTCGTGACCGGAAAGTCGTGGTGGATCGCCCAACGCCCAAGCTGGTTGCCCAGAGACTTGGGTGTCTTTGCTACTTCGTCAATGATTTTTTGTGAATAGGCCATAGTTTTAAAGGGGGCCGAAGCCCCCTGTGTGCTTACTCATCGTCCCAATCAGCAACGATGTCGGCCAGCTTGTTCTTCTTAGCTGGAGCGGTTTCCACCTTAGCAGGAGCCTTGCGCACTTCTGGCTCTTCTTCGGCTTCAACTTCAACAGTCTTGGCTTTCTTGGGCTTGGCGGCTTTGACTTCAGCCATAGCTTCAGCCTCGTCTTCGTCAAGCATCTCGCCCATTGGCTTAGCCGCAGGACGCTTGCCTTCAATGGCCAACGGAGCAGGGCTAGTCACGCCATCCACAGCGGCAGGGGTAGAGGACACAGCCTTCTCAGCATCCTTGGATGTGCTCTGAGTCTGCACAATCTCATACTCGTCATCAGTCAACCAACGCACAGGTGCAAAGATCAGCTTAGGTGACTCAGCCTTGGTGTCAAACTTCATACGGGTCACGATGGAGTCCAAGTTCACAGGAGGAGTCTGAGCCGCCATAGCACGGGCGTATGCCTGCAGTGGGCGCTTGTCGCCTTCTTCTTTGCCAAAGATGGACGTAGCTGGCAGGGTTACCTGCAATACATCGCCTTCAGGGTTGTTAGCCAAGACCACAGCCAAGCGCTGTTGATAACGGCAAGCACGGCTGTTGCCGTTGCCTGATCCTGCGATGTTCTGTGGGCAAGCGGCACAGGTAGAAGCCTGTGGGTTTCTCACGCCTGCATCAGGCTTGTCGCCATCGCCAGAGGTGCAGTCAGGGGGTGCAGCCGCCGCGTCTTTGTCATAGGAGCCCGCGTAGAAAATACGGCTGACCTTGGGGGCAGCTTTAACCACGATCACATCCAAGAAGCGCTCATCGATAGCGGCAATCTCTTTGCCACCAGCAAGCAGACGGAACACGCCGCCCTTGATGGAGACGCGCTTCATGCCGCCACCAGTGGGTACACCACCGGCCAAGGCCAAAGTAGTTGCTGAGAGAGCCGCGTTCTTAGCGAAGGCAGGCACGTTTGAGGGGTTGAACATTGCAATATTGCTCATTTGATTTCCATTTAAGTTGGTTTACGTACAGAGATATCGTACTCAGATGCTGAGTTCAGGCCGGGCGGTACGACCCCGGGGTTTTCGTCCAAGAATTGCTTCATGTTGGTCTGTGCGATGCGCTTCTCCAAAAGCTCGATGGCCTCGTGAGCCAAAACGAACTTCTTGAATTCGTCCCAGTCTTGAGTGGAGTAACGCGTCTTCACAGATAGCACCACTGTGCCTTCTGGAGTTCGTACAGATGTAACGCCAAGCGCTTTCATCTGGTCTTTCATTGCGTTCTTGATCTCGTCCTGTTGCGCCTTGAGCACTTCGACTTGCGTGTCATACTCTTGGGTTAGGTCGGCAATCTTGCTACGCAGTTTGCGGTAGATTTTTGCTAGTTTGTCTAGCGGTACTGAGTCTTCTGACATTTGCTTCTCCGGTTTAATTATTGTCTAAGGTTGGACAGTTTACATGTATTTTTAATCGTTGCAAGCCCCTTTCATGATTTAATTTCAGTCTCGAACATGTCGGTCAGTAGTAAGTTATCGCTAACTTTCCCTGCCAACGCACTAAACATCTTCCGTTCAATGGCGCTACCCTGAATGTGAATCACGGTAACTTTGTCTGAGTCCTGCCCCTTGCGGTCAGCGCGGGCACAGCACTGGATGTACTGCTCCACGCTCATGAGTGGCCCATAGAACACCACAGTATCAGCGGCAGTCAGCGTAATGCCGTGCGCAGAGGCCGCAGGCTGCATGACCAACACCCTAGGGTCAGCTTCAGTCTGGAAGCGATTGATCGTCTGCCCACGCTTGCTTGGCGTTACGTCCCCGTGAATGCACTCGTTGACAATCCCCTTTTTGGTGAGGTACGTGCTGATGGTGTCGATGGTGCTACGGAACAGGGCGAAGATGATGACCTTGCGATCCGTCTCCTCCAGTATCTCCTCCAGTACAGCCAACCGAGGCGCTGAGTCAAACTCAACGACTTCCTTGTCGTCTGTGTAGGCGGCTCCACAACTGATCTGCAACAGCTTACTCACACCAGCGGCGGCATTGACTGCCGTGATGGTCTCGCCTGCGGCTAGCACAAGCATGCGTTCTTTGAGCATGTTGTAGTACTTGGCTTGCTGTGGTGTCAGCGCAACCTCACGCGTCATGGTGATGACGGGCGGCAAGTCTAAGCACTGAGCCTTAGTAAAGCGAATGGCCGGCTGTAGAGCCTCGTGTACCTTGTCCTTGGCATCAGCCTTTGGCGCCCATTTAAACAGCGTGATCTTGTTCATCACCTTGTCTCTCCACGCAGTAAAGAACTTAGGCACGCCATCAGGATTAACTAGCTTGGCCAAGCCGTACGCATCCACAGGCGACTGAGAAGCAGGTGTGCCCGTCATCATCCACAGGTATGTGGTTGGCGTAAGGATTGAGTTAAGCGACTTCCATCTGCGTGTTGTGGGTGTCTTGTACGCGTTGGCTTCGTCAACAATCACAAGGTCAAAGCGGCCATCGTTACGCACCTCGTCTGCGATCAGATTAAGACCTTCGTAATTCGTGATTACAATTTCGTAATCTTTCTGAATCATCTCGATGCGCCGACTAGCCTGAGCATGGTGCGCGATAACGGCAGAGCGATGAATGATGCTGTTGTTGATGTCGCCCATCCATGCGCTGTGCATGATGGACAGGGGGCACAGGATCAGAACCCTACGCACCTTCTTAAGCTTCATCAAGTAGTCAGCCGCCCATAAAGCAGATAGCGTCTTGCCAGTGCCGGGTTCAGAGAACACGAATGCTCTCCTGTACATCGTCAAGAACGCTGACGTTTCTATCTGATGCGCCATGGGTATGTACCGCCCCGGCCAGTTGTAGCGCCTAATGATAGGCGAAGGTACGTCTTTGACGCCTAGGTTACGCAAGACCCGCGCTTCGTCCAAGCCCCAGTACACAGCAACGTCGTAGCCTCCGTCTGCACGAAGCATGGCTTTGCTTTTAGGGATGATTGAGTATTTGTGCGGGTTCCTTGTTCGTAAGATAAGTGCTCTGTCTTCTACAATTTCCATTACTTCTCCGAGGATTATTTATTGTCTGCTCTGTTGGCAGATTTGCTACGCATACGCAAGTTACCTTTGGCTGATGTGCCACCTGCGCGCATGGGCTTGATGTGATCCACATCTTTGCCGTCACCCTTGGTGGCTGCTCCCGTCTTCTCCATCATCCGGCGAGCCTTAACGCGCTCTGCTCGCTTCTTGATCTGATCGGGCTTGCCTTGGTAGTTAGCGTATTCTGACGAATAGTTACGTGTTGCCATGGTTGTTCCTAATGCTTAGGGTTGAACTCGCATCCGGTGACCTGACACCATCCGCAAAGTGGGGTTTGATTGGGGTTCCATACCTCGTTCTCAAAGCATGCTTCAAGACGCGCAGTACGCTCACGGTACTTCCACCAGAAGGCTTCAGACTGATCGCGTGTCATCTGCATCTTGACCATATCATTTTTTACAATGAACAGCAACGCAGAGTTGACCTTACGGATGTGAGGGAAGTGTTGGAACACCATGAGCGACATCAACACAAGCTGATCCCTGTCGGGGTACTTGTTGTTGCCAGTCTTCCAGTCTCCCACCCATGCCGTAAGGTTCTCATCGTCAACGATCAGAATGTCAGCTATGCCCCGCACCCAAACATCAGGCGCTTTCCAGTTAGTAGGCGTAAGGTCAGCGCGTAGCGCCATCTCGTACTCTGCTAGCTTTCTTCCGGGCTTCTTGAGCA